>OLPH01003230.1_pt1 | contig 11642 bp, 6 predicted proteins | sample 1672951 | NCBI WGS metagenome assembly OLPH01 (sample SAMEA3136740, study PRJEB25190) | human gut metagenome
AAAAAGTTCTGTAAACCATGCTGTCATTTATTTCACCTGCGCTTTCAATACTGTAAACTCAATATTTTGGCCTGCCAAATATTCTTTAGCAGCCAAACGATTTTCTTCTGTTCCTTTTAGAGACACGACTAAAGAACCAAAACGTGTATTTTGTAGAACCTCAACATTCCCATAGAAGATATTCGTTGAAACATCAAATTTGCGGGTAATTTCCGACATAGCTGGTTCTCCTGATTGATTGCCATAATAAGACAAATAGATCAGTTCTTCATCGTCTGCCAAGTCACTGAATGTATCATTTTCAGTCAATGAATGAATAAAACGAGAGACATTCGATGTGGTATCGATGAATTGTTGTGTCAGTTGCTCTTGAGGATGGGCAAAGATTTCTAAAAGGTTATTTTGCTCAATCACTTCACCATTCTGCATAACTGCAACTTTATTGGCGATTTCTTTCACGACATGCATTTCATGAGTAATTAAAACGATAGTGAGACCCAAACGTTTTTGGAGATCCTTCAACAAGTCCAAAATTTGATTAGTTGTTTTTGGATCCAAAGCAGATGTTCCTTCATCAGAAATCAAAATTTCGGGATCATTCGCCAAGGCACGCGCAATAGCTACACGTTGCTTTTGTCCACCTGATAATTGGGCTGGGTACTTTTCTTCAAACTCTGACAAACTAACAAGATTAAGCAAGTCACGAATTTTTTCTTCCTTCTGTTTATCAGATAAAGGGCTATGTAAAAGCGCAAATTCGATATTTTCAAAAACCGTTTTTTCATTAAGGAGGTTGAAATGTTGGAAAATCATTCCGATTTTTTGACGTTCTTTACGGAGCTCTGCCGTCTTAATTTTAGCTTGATCCTTACCATCAGCTCCCGCTTTAAAAAGAACCTTGCCATTGACTTTCACCTCACCAGCACTTGGTTTTTGCAGAAGATTAATCGTACGGACAATCGTTGACTTGCCAGCACCTGAGTAGCCGATAATTCCAAAAATATCGCCTTTTTCGATATGGATTGTTGTATCTTTGACTGCATCCACCTTATTTTTCTTGGTCTCATAGGAAACTCTGATATTATTTAGTTCAATAATTGCCATCTTCTTCTCCACTATTTATGATTATTTCAATTTCAAATTCCAAGCAGGAATTGTTCCTTTTTCAGGGTACAATTTTGCAAATAATTCTTCTGTTTCTTTGGTTTGATAGGCTTTAACGACATCTTTGTAAAGTTGATTGTCTTTATCGTCTTTTCGTGCCACAATAATGTTAATCCATTGTTTTGAATTTTCATTTAAAGGTTCCGTTGCAATAACTTCCTTGTTTGTCAAACCTGCTGGAACTGAAAAGTCATTATTTACAACTGCTGCATCAACTGAAGACAGGGCTGAAGCTGTTTGCGACCCGTCCAATTCTTTGATCGTCAAATCTTTTGGATTTTCAGTAATATCTTTAACTGTGGCCAAAGCTCCAGCCTTTGTATCTAACTTAATCAAGCCAGCACTTTCTAAAACGTAAAGGGCTCGACTTTCGTTAGAGGTATCATTAGGTACCGCAATTGTTCCTTTATTAGGAATCTCCTTCACATCTGTATGTTTCTTCGAGTAAAGACGAATTGGTGAAACTAAGATATCGCCAATGGGTTGTAAATCAGCATTATTGGCATCATTCCATTCTTTAAGGAAAGCGTAATGTTGGAATGCATTAATGTCCACATCACCATTTACCAAGGCTGTATTGGGTTGGTTATAGTCCGTGAAGCGGACAAATTTGAGATTGATACCGTATTCATCTTTTGCCGTCTTCGCTACCGAATCCCAAATCTCAGTACTCTCTTTTGAACCTGACATAATACCGACCTTAACGGTTTTATCTTCAGCAACATCCTTCTTGAAGAATGAGAAGTAGCCGATAAGTACGACAACGACGAGCGCTACCACAGCAATAATTTTGTTTCTTGTTTTCTTTTTCATAATAAGTCTCCCCTTTATTAACAATAATAATAACAGTATAGTCAAAAACAAAAAAATAATCCGCCTCTATAAATAGAAACGAATTATCGTGGTACCATTCTAATTTCACGTAAAATACCAAAAAAGGATGTCTTACGTCTTGCTAATTATCTTTGGTGACAAGCAAGACTGCCCCAAAAATAATGTGTTCAATAACGAGAACCACTCCGTTAACAGTTTATTTAGAAAGTAAACTCACTGTTACGCGATTTCTAGGCCATTTTCAAAGTTTCCATTAGTCTTGCTCTCACTAGCTGCAAGCTCCCTGTGCTAACTTTCGCTTTTACTCTCCTAGTCGCTTTCTTTGCTTTTTGACTATGAATTTATTCTATCAAATTTATTTTCGGTTAGCTTTACAAATTTTTAATGTCCACTTTTAAAATAATAAAACCCTCATCCAAAGATGAGGGTTAATCGGTCATAATCCGCTATTAACATTTGTGGCTAAAGCCCTAACTGTTTGACGGAAAGTCCTATTGGAATTTTCCTAGGCGTATTAAGATTATAGATACATGATTTTGAACAAAGCGACAGCGGCAAGTGCTGCAAGGATAGGTGCTGTAACAGGTACCCATGAATACCACCATTTACTGTCCCCTTTGTTTTCACCTAAAATAGATTTTGGTAAAAGTGAGTGCAAGATACGTGGGCCAAGGTCACGTGCTGGGTTCAAACCAGGACCTGTAGGTCCTCCAAGTGAAGCAACCAATACGAGCACGAGGAAACCAAGGACAACGTGGCTGATTGCTGCTGATGAAGCTGCACCTGATACTGATGCTGCGATTTGTCCAGTAACATCTGCACCTTGTTGCGATGCGTAGTTTGTCATCCAGTTGATTGATTCAACACCACGATAAAGTTTTGTTAAGCCCATCGCTCCAAAGAAGAGGACGAATGATCCAACAAACTCGTTCAAGAAACCATTAACCAAGGCACCTGTATGTGTAGTGATTGTGCCATCATCAACGTTATCGATTGTTGAGAAAGTTCCTAAAATAGCATTTGGATTTTCTGTTTTGAGATAGTAAGGGCGATAAACCATTACGACGATCAACTGACCAAACATCGCTCCAAGAAGTTGAGCAAGAATATAGAATGGCACTTGTGCCCAAGGGAAAAATCCTGATGCTGCAAGTCCAAGTGTAAAGGCTGGGTTGATTTGAGCTGTGACATTACCTAAAGCTACGGCTGGTAACATTACACCAAGTCCGTAACCCCAAGCGATAATCAACCAAGATTGACCAAAGGCTTTTGTACCTTTAAGTTCAACGTTCGCTACGGCACCATTACCCAAGATAAGCAAAAGGGCAGTACCAATAAATTCAGTGAGATATTTCACTGTCCATGAATAGTCCATGAATTCCTCCAAGTAATAAAAATTAATGACAAAATAAAAACGAGATTAACTAATGTTAAACTCTTTTGTTATACATAGACATTATAGCACGTTTTTTTTATTTTGGCTAAAAAGATGTGAATTCTTGAACAGAAAATTTGTTTGACGAGAGAAAAGGGGAGAAACGGCTTCATGTAAGCGATTGCTCTTGTATTTGAAATTAAAAATAACAATATTTTATAAAGAAAAAAAGACTGAATCCAGTCTTTTTAGCTAATATAATCCTCAAAATATTCTGAGTTGTAAACCATAATCCTGTTATCAATAATATCAATAATTTCTTCCGTTTTAAGATCTCGGATAATACGATTTACGCTATTTCGTGTTGATATGCCACAAAAACCGGCAATGTCTTCATTTGTTACTGGAAAATCAATCAGAATACCGTTTCTTTTCTTTATCCCAAATTCGTTGATTAAGCTATTGATACAGGCGCAAACTGCACCTTTTTTTCCATTGATTGTCATCTTTTGCAAGAGTTCTAAGTTCATGGCTAATCTTCTTTGATAAAAATCATCAACGATGCGGAACAAGGTCAGATCACTCATTACCCATTTCCAAAATTCTTGACGTTGCACGCGATAAAAACTTGCTTTCTCTGACTCGACCCGTACATTGAAAAGAGCTGAGATACCATTTTCTTGCTTTTCTTCGAGCAAGGAAACAAAATCCGGTTCTGTTACATAAGCAATATTAAACTCACGTCCATCCCTCATAATATTGCTGATTTTAGCTACACCTTCTTTAAGTATATACACATAATCTGACTCAATTCCCTGATACATCACGTAGCTATGCCGTCTTTGAGTCACAACATTTACTTCTTTTTCTTCCAGTAATCGCAGTAAATATTCTATAAATTCTTTTGTCATCTTCCTTTTTTATTCATCTACTCCTTTAATACAACAGTTATTATACCACCATTTAAACTTGTTTATTAAAATAATGGCTTCAATTTTATATTAAAGTTTTTCTACTCTCCTTACTTATTTTAAAAAAATGTACATACTTTGTCGCTAACATTTGTTACTCTCTGTCTTAGGCAGAATTTTTTCTAGCTCGCTTCGCTCCCTGCGTATTATCATTCTAATTTGCTAAAGCAAAAAGAATTTAAGGTTGTTCACAACTCGCTTCGCTCCCTACGTATTATCATTCTAATTTGCTAAAGCAAAAAGAATGATAATAAAAAACATGCCTCTAGCATGCCTTTAACATTTTATTCGTCCTCTTGGGTAATTGTACGGACATGGAAGGCAAATTTGCCATTGTCTGTAACCATAAAACCATTATTATCCACAACATGCTGAATGGCTTGATCCATGCTGTCGAACTCTTTTATAATACTGTGCGAATTTGCTTCCCCCATAAAGTTTGGTGTTGCTTTTTCCTCATATGAAGAAATCCCACTGAATTTGAATTTCATAATTATTCTCCTCTCTGTTTTGTTCTTCTTTACTCCTTCATTATAGCACTCTTTTTATCTACTGCTCAAGTAAAGCCTTTTTCTTTTTTGCTTCTTCACGTAAGATATGTGCCAAAGCAGCAAAGGCTCTTTTCTGATATAATGGCTATAATAGTGTATCGAAAGGAAGATATTGCATGAAATTTAATCACTTTTCCATCGTTGAAAAAACCTTTGATGAACAGCTTATTGAGCTGGATCATCTCGGCTTTACTTGGTCTGTTTTTTGGGAAGAAAAGAAAATCCTTAAAAACTTTTTAATGGTTGCACCTGTCGACAGTGAAAGCATTCAAGCGACACCGACAGCCTCTTTCCAAGAATTCCTAACTTCAGATGAAGCACTCACATGGAATATCTTTTGGACGGTGAGTTTGCAATTGTTGGGATTTGTACCTAATTTTGAGTTTCAAGTGGACCAAGCAGAAGCTTTTGCAAAATCTGTAAATCTACCGATGATCGATGAGGAAGCACTCCACAGTGAAAACCTCATCAGCGCACTTTACCTCCTTCTTTGTAGTCGTCGCAAAAACGGGATGACATTGGTTGAACATTGGGTATCTGAAGGTTTGCTTCCTTTAAGCAATACTTACCATTTTTTCAATGACAAATCGCTCGCTACTTTTGATACTGCAAATCTGATACGGGAAACAGTCTGGGTCGAATCTAAAGTCGATACTTATCGTACTGGAAAAAATGATTTGATTAAAGTACAGATTATTCGTCCCGGATTCGAGGGGCAATTGCCAGCAGTCATGACCGCAAGTCCTTACCATCTGGGGATAAATGAAATCGCCAATGACAAACAATTGCACGACATGAATGTATCTTTAGAAGAAAAAGCGCCTGGAAAAATCAAGGTTACAACACAACTTCCTACTCTTCCAGACTACGAAAAAGAACCTGCCCTAGAAGCTACTCCTAAAACACCCACTCAAAAGTTCACGCACGGTTGGACTTATTCACTGAACGATTATTTCTTAGCGCGTGGTTTTGCTTCACTTTATGTTGCCGGTGTCGGAACTTTAGATTCAGATGGTTTCCAAACTTCAGGTGATTACCAACAAATTTATAGTATGACTGCTGCAATTGACTGGCTCAATGGTCGGGCGCGTGCTTTTACTTCTCGCAAGAGAACACAAGAAGTGACTGCAGATTGGGCCAACGGCAAAGTCGCGATGACTGGTAAATCCTACTTGGGTACAATGGCTTATGGTGCAGCAACTACCGGCATTGATGGTCTAGAAGTGATTTTAGCCGAAGCCGGTATTACCTCTTGGTACTCTTATTACCGTGAAAATGGCTTGGTCCGCTCACCAGGCGGCTATCCCGGTGAAGATTTAGATGTTTTAGCAGCATTGACTTATTCGCGTAATCTTCAAGGTGCTGACTTCCTTGCGCATAATACGCAATATGAAGCTCACCTTTCTCAAATGCTTGAGTCTCTTGAGCGATCCACCGGCGATTATAACCAATATTGGCACGATAGAAACTATTTGCCACAGGCAAAAAATACCAAGGCAGATGTTCTGATTGTGCATGGTTTACAAGACTGGAATGTTACACCAGATCAAGCCTATCATTTTTGGCAAGCTCTGCCGAAAGAAACGGTTAAACACGCCTTCTTACACCGCGGTGCTCATATTTATATGAACAATTGGCAATCCATCGACTTTAGCGAAACCATCAACAGTTATTTCACCGCTAAGCTCTTAGATCGCAAGTTGACTTTGAACTTACCTCCTCTTGTTTTACAAGAAAATGGCAAAGCCCAAAGTTGGACAGGGGTAGCCGACTGGGGCAGTGCAGAAACGGTTAAATTGCCACTTGGCAAAACAGCAGCTTCTATCCTAAAATTTGACAATCATTACGATGAAGAGATTTTTAAGGCTTACAGCAAAGATTTCCATACTTTCAAAAAAGATTTGTATGAAGGCAAAGCTCAAACAGCTGTGGTTGACTTAGAAGTAGCAGAAGACATGATGGTGAACGGTCAAGTCGAGCTGAACCTCAAAATCAAAGTCAATGACAGTAAAGCCCTTCTCTCTGCGCAACTTCTTGACTTTGGTAACAAGAAACGCCTCTCAGAAAACGCACAAACTCTGGACTTGAAAGCTCTGGACCGTGGCCGTAATTTTATGCTGGAAAATCTGATGGAGATTCCTCTGGTGGATAGCCCTTATCAACTTATGACTAAAGGCTTCCTCAATCTGCAAAACCGTGAGGATTTGCTTACAATCAGTCCTGTCGAGGAAAACGAGTGGCTGACCGTAAACCTTAAACTTCAGCCGACGCTTCATCAGCTGGAAAAAGGTGACAAGCTCCGTCTCTTGCTTTACAGTACAGACTTCGAACATACCGTACGAGATAATCGTGAGATGACTTATGAAGTAGACCTTGGTTCGTCTAAGATTATTCTCCCTGTAAGTAACAAATAAAAGAAAAATACTCAAGTTTAAAGAGCTTGAGTATTTTTTATTTTAAGAAATCCCTTACTTCAAAGACTTTCTTACATTTTGATTTTTTTCTTCTTGTATAATACAAAACCTGCACCAAGAAGGAAGATTAGACCAGAAGTCAAGAGCCATAGCCCTAAGTTATCTCCGACAATCGGAAGACGTGGTTTTGGTTTATTAACCAACTTACCGGCATCAAAGACACCCGAGCCATCTTCTTCTGCAATAGTGACATATTGCGGTGTCTTATCTAACTTGTAGCCGGATGGCGCTTGGATTTCGACAAAGCGGTATTTACCTGGACCTGGTACAGTAACTGTTACCAATCCGTCCGCGTTTGACTTCACATTTTGTGCTACAATTTCTCCATCTTCGGTTTCTACCTTAAAGACAGCACCTTGAAGTGGATTATCTTGTTCATTAACTTTCAGAAGTTGGATAGCATAGTGATGTGTTGGGGGTGTTGGAGTTTCTGGATCGACTGGTTTATTTTCCATCGTTCCAGCATCAAAGAGTGCTTGCTCTTCACCTCCCATTGTTACCTCTTGTGGCACTTGACGTGGCTCACTATCTAAGATAAAGCCGTCTGGTGCTTCTGTTTCGATAAAGCGGTAGAAACCTGCTTTGTCTACATCAGTACTCACAAGACCATCTGCTTTAGATTCCAAATCTTCTCTGTAAGTTTCCCATGGACCATTCTCGTTTTCACTGTATTCAACCTTGAAGACGGCACCTGCTAGATTTTGACCGGCTTCATCTGTCTTACGAAGTTGGATACGAGCATTACGTATATTGACCATATTTTCAGCCTCAAAGAGGGCTTCGCCTGTATCTCCTATCGTAACTTTTTCTTTCACTTGACGTGGAGTGCTATCAAGGATAAAGCCGTTTGGTGCTTGTGTTTCGATAAAACGGTAGTAGCCTTCTTTTTCGACAACCGTCGTAACAAGACCGTCTGTTCCAGAAGATAAACCTTCCTCGTAAGTTTCCCAAGGTCCATTTTCGTTTTCACTAAATTCAACCTTGAAGATAGCGCCTGCTAGGTTTTGACCGGCTTCATCTGTCTTGCGCAGTTGGATACGTGAAATAGGTGCTTCTTTCTCATGGTTAATCATCGTTCCAGCATCAAAGCTTGTTTCCCCTGTCTCGCCAACATTAACATAAACTTGGCGTGGGCTACCATCGGTGACAAAGCCGGATGGCGCTTGCGTTTCAACAAAACGATAGTAGCCGTCTTTTTCAACATCAAGTTTGACAAGACCATTATTACCAGAAGTTAAGGCTTCCGCAATGGTTTCCCAAGGTTCATTGCCGTCTGCACTGAACTCAACCTTGAAGACAGCGTCAGCGAGGTTTTGACCCTCTGCATCAATCTTACGCAATTGAATACTTGCGATTGGTCGGTTTGCCATATCGCCAGCAGAGAAGAGGACTTGTCCCCCTACACCTGCGGTTACATGGACTTGACGTGGTTCGCTGTCTAAGACAAAGCCAGCTGGCGCTACTGTCTCAATAAAGCGGTAATAACCATCTTTTTCGATATCTTCAAGCTTGACAAGACCATCGTCGCCAGAAGTTAAGTTTTCTGCAACAGTTTCCCAAGGGCCATTTTTGTTTTCACTGAATTCAACCTTGAAGACAGCTCCTGCTAGATTTTGACCTTCCACATCTGTCTTACGTAGCTGGATACTTGCGTACGGACGGTTAACCACACCATCAACATTAAAGATGGTATCTCCAGTTTCTCCTGCATTAACATGAACTTCACGTGGTGTACTATCTAAGACAAAACCATCTGGTGCTTGCGTTTCAATGAAGCGATAATAACCATCGTTTTCGACATTAAGGCCGAGATAACCACCTGCTCCAGTTGTCATACCTTCTGCATAAGTTGACCAGTTATCCGTTTCAGCCGCTCTATATTCAACCTTGAAGACAGCACCTGCTAAGCCTTCACCCTCCACATCTGTCTTATGAAGTTGGATACGTGCGGTGAGTGTGTTGACCATATTAGGGAAGTAAATGGTGTCTGTGTTCCCATCTACCACTTCTCGCTCCTCGCTATAAGGATCATCTGGGAGTTGGTAGCCTCCAGGAGCTTGCGTTTCATGGAAACGATAGCGTCCTGGTTCAGTGACCACATAACGTACTAAACCATCACTATTTGACTGAAGACCTTTGACAAGGATTCTCCAATCACCTGCACCTCCATTTAATGAGGTATCGAAGACTTCCAGATCAAACTCTGCACCAGCGACATGATTGCCATATTGGTCAACCTTGGTCATTTGGAGCGGATAAACGGGAGGAAGCGGTGGTTCGATAGGTTCCGCAGTGAACACGTATCTGTTGACGATATTAATGGTAACATCGCTATTTCCGATAAGTCCCGGGACATCGAAATGCCAGATTGGGTCAGGCATTCCAACTTCTGCTGCACCGTTGATAAAGGCTACAGCTTCAAGTCTCCAATTTTCAATCTCATAGTTATGTTCTTGAATGGTGTAACGGCCCGGTGGTAGTTGGTCCGCAAGGATGATTTTTTCATCATTGAGAATCTGCGCTTTCGTTAAGCGACCAATTTCATCCCCATTGTCGTTAGTCACAGTAAGATAGAAGTCATCTGGAATGCGATCAAGCGGGATATTTTCAAACGTTTTACTCAAATCCAATGAACCTAGTTTTTGGTAAAAGTTATCAAATCTAAAGCTCACATCTTCTGCTGCTCCAATCGTCACCGTTACAGGTTCCAATCCTTGACCACTGCCAAAGTTATCTTGGTTTCCTGCTCCAAGCTGACGATAAGCCCAAGTGCTGTTGGAGAGGATATAGCCTGCATCTTTGGCATTATCCGCGTTAAGCTCACTGATTCTGTACTGCCCTTCATGGATACCGATGAAGGATCTTCCTGCTATAGCATCTGCTCGGCTCACTCTTGTTTCATAATACCCCGTTGTTGTATTAAGAGTCCATACATCTCCGTTGCCCGGTTGTGGGTTTCCATCTCCAAGATACTCGATAAGAATTTCAAAGTCTTCTGGATAAGTGTCCGCTGGCAAGCCGTGGAAGAATTTCATAATACGTAAGGAAGGTGTATTAAGTTGGGGTTGCACATAAACATTGACAAAGCTTGCTGTGGCTACACCACCCGGTATTACGGTTACGGTTTGGTCAAACTCTCCCGGCATATGTGTATAACCTGGGTCAGCCTGCTCAACATCTCCGCCCGCTTCTTTGATGGTGTAAACGCCTGCTGGCAGATATTCTGGTAAGTCAAAGTGCCATTTGCCATTTTCTAGTGTAAACTTATCTGGGTCAAAAGTCACTGTTTCCTCAAAATTATTTGGACCTGTGATTGTAAAGGTCAATGGTCGGAGTGTAACGCCAGCTGGTATAGCTCCATCAGAGTTGACACGGTTACCATTTTCATCAAGGAAAATAAATTCTTTTTCTAGTCTGATTTGTCCATAGTAATCAAGAGCAAATGTACCGTTATTTCCCAAGAGATTGGTAACAATACGCCCATCTTGTCCTGCTGGAGCTGTTGGATCTGCTTCGACCAGTTGTCGGCTGACATGAGCTTTGGTATTTGTCGGATTGGCAGTTTTTCCTACAATTCTTGCACCATCAAAGTTATAAAAGGGATTTTCAGTAGACGGCTCAAAAGTTGCAAAAGAGCTGTTTGCGTCATTATCCCAGTAGTTAGAGAAGAAGTTTGTTGGGAGGGCTTCTCCTGCAAGTAAAGCTTCTTCTACGCGTGCTTCATCTAAACCAACATTGAATCTTGCCTGTATAGGTGAAGTGTTCCCTGTAATACTAACTGTTCCATCTTCGTTCTGCTGAACTGTACGTTCAGGAATGAGATGCGCAGGAATGCTCCAATGCACAAACTGATCCTTGGCTTGGAGTTCTCTATAACCTGACTTATGCTCTGCTGAACCATAGTCTGAGGTAAAAGTATGATCTATGAGTGCCGTATGAACAGTAAATAGGAGACCGCTCACATTATTTACTGCAGAGTCGACTTGGTTTTCAATTTCGCCCCAGACAGGGTAAACCTGTGCCTTCGTCGCTGCTCCGTCAGCAGTAAGACCGATATAGCGCCCTTGGTCATTTGTAAAATAAGTAATGACATTATCTGGGCGATTATCAAGTATCGCTCCTGCTGTTGCAGCATCAATAAAGTTGCCGTCAGGAAGACGGATTTGCTGTGTTAATGTTTTAATAAAATCTTCACGATGTGCATCAACCTCTGAAATATTATAGGTAAATGTTCCACCATTTCGTGCTGGGAACTCGATATTAGTCAGACCGT
>OLPH01003232.1_pt1 | contig 11640 bp, 6 predicted proteins | sample 1672951 | NCBI WGS metagenome assembly OLPH01 (sample SAMEA3136740, study PRJEB25190) | human gut metagenome
GCAGCCGCCGGAGCGGTGCTTAAGCCGTCAGGCGGGAATTGTGCGGTGTTGCCATTGCATTTATTTTTGATTTTTTGAAAAAAAGAGGAACTTAATCTTATGAATGACCCCAGCCAGCAGCACATTGGCACCCCGGCGCTGATCCGCCGGTTTGCCCCTTACCTGATGCGATACAAACGCATTTTGATTTTTGATTTGTTCTGTGCCGCACTGACCACTTTGTGTGATATCGTGCTGCCTAAAATTATGAGCTACCTAACCAACGCCGCCACCGATCCCGGCATTGTGCTGACGGTTGATGCGGTGTTAAAGCTCGCCCTGCTGTATCTCATTTTGCGGCTGATTGATGGTGCCGCACAGTATTTTATGTCCGGCACCGGCCACATCATGGGCGTTTACATTGAGACCGATATGCGGCGGGATGCCTTTGCCCACCTGCAGCGGTTGAGCCACACCTATTATTCCAATACCAAAGTTGGGCAGATCATGGGCCGCATTACCAACGACCTGTTTGATGTGACCGAATTCGCCCACCACTGCCCGGAAGAATTTTTTATTGCGGGCATCAAAATTGCGGCTTCGTTCATCATCCTGTGCGGGGCCAGCATACCGCTGACTTTGGTGGTGTTTGCCTGCGTGCCCTTGATGGCGGTTGTATCCATCAAGCTGAACCTGAAGCTTCGCGCCGCGTTCCGCCGCCAGCGGTTCCAGATCGGCGAGCTGAACGCTTCGATTGAGGACAGCCTGCTGGGCCAGCGGGTTGTGAAGGCGTTCGCCGCGGAAGAGGAAGAGAACAAAAAGTTCGAGCAGGGCAACACCGCGTTCCAGACCATCAAGAAGAAAACCTACCATGCCATGGCCGCGTTCAACACCTCCACCCGGCTGTTTGACGGGTTGATGTATCTGGTGGTCATTGTGGCAGGCGGCCTTTCGCTGGTATATGGCACCATCAGCGCTGGCGATTTGGTTGCCTATGTGCTGTATGTTTCCACTCTGATTGCCACCATCCGCCGCATTGTGGAGTTTGCCGAGCAGTTCCAGCGCGGCGTGACCGGCATTGAGCGCTTTTTTGACATTATCGATACCCCCGTTGAGATCACTGACGTCCCCGACGCCAAACCGCTGCAGGTGGAAAAAGGCGGCATTGAGTTCCGCGATGTGAGCTTTGAATACCCGGACGACCACAACAAGGTGCTGCGTCATGTAAACCTGAACATCCGCCCCGGCGAGAATCTGGCGCTGGTTGGGCCTTCCGGCGGCGGCAAAACCACCCTGTGCAACCTGATCCCTCGCTTTTATGATGTGACCGGCGGCGAGATTTTGATTGACGGGCAGGACATCCGCCATGTTACCCTGAGCAGCCTGCGCAATGCCGTTGGCGTGGTGCAGCAGGATGTTTACCTGTTCAGCGGCACGGTGGCCGAAAACATCGCTTATGGCAAGCCGGGTGCCACGCGGGAGGAGATCATTGCCGCCGCCAGGCTGGCCGGTGCTGATGGCTTTGTGCGGGAGCTGAAAGACGGGTATGATACCTATGTAGGCGAACGCGGGGTCAAGCTTTCCGGCGGGCAGAAACAGCGCATCAGCATTGCGCGGGTATTTTTGAAGAACCCGCCCATCCTGCTGCTGGACGAAGCCACAAGCGCGCTGGACAACGAGAGTGAGATTCTGGTTGGGCAAAGCCTGGATAAGCTGGCCAAGGGCCGCACCACGCTGACGATTGCCCACCGCCTGACCACCATCAAAAACGCTGACCGCATTCTGGTGCTGGGCAAATCCGGCATTGAGGAAGAGGGCCGCCACGAGGAATTGCTGGCAAAGAAAGGCATTTATTACCGCCTGTGGAATGGGCTGGTCAGCGGGCAGACGCTGTGATGGAAAAGCGGACGCTATGCCGCTTTGTTCCGATATAAAATATATAATGCAGAGCCACCCCGCCGTTGGGGCAGAAGTTTCCCGCGGCGGGGTGATTTTTGTGATTTTATAGGGAACGGTTTTGAGCGTTCTATTATCTGCCGCCTGTTTCCAACACATAACAAACCCAATATTTTCTGAGCGGCACACCGCGATCCGCCACCATTATTCATTATTGGCAACACCGCACAATTCCCGCCTTGCGGCTTAAGCACCGCTCCGGCAGCTGCGGCACGGCATCTGCGTTGCCAAAATGCTCGATAAGACATCCAGTATTATCTGCGCTTTTGGCTTAGCATCTGCCGCACCTCGCTCGCCGTATCGGCACTTAGAATTATGCGGCATTGCCATTATTTATTTTTCCCGTCTCCTCTCCGCCCAATTTCTAATTCCTCATTTCCCTCTCAGTTCCGACTTCCTCCCTCCTTAATTGCCTCACCATTCTCCCCGTATTCAGCCCGCAGGTCAGCAGGTTAGAGGCTGTCATGACCGCCAGAAAGCCCGGCATACCGTATTGCGGCATCAGCCACAAAATGCCTGCAATGCGCAAAATGGAATCCAGCACCGAATAGCGGAAGGTCGCCAGCTGCTCCCCCATGCCTTTTAAGATCGCATCCACCATGCTTTCCAGGTACATAAAGGGCGCCACAAAGCCCAGCACCTGCACATAGCGGCCCGCCTGGGCATCGTGATAGAGCAAAATGGCGGCATCCTTGCCAAACAGCACCAGCGCGGCCCCCACCAACAGCGAAAACCCACCCGTCAACCCCATGGCAAGCCGCACAAGGCGGCGCAGGGCAGCGGTATCCCGGGCGGTGTGGGCACGGGTGATCTCCGGCATCAGCAGGCCGGAAAGTGCCGCCAGCACCGAGAACGGAAAAAAGATAAGCGGCAGTGCCATGCCTTTTAAGGAACCATACTGCGCCACGGCTTCGGCGCGGGTGCCAAGGTAAGCGGCAAGACAGGCGGGGATCAGCACGCTTTCCCCTGCCTGCAAAACGCTGGCCACCAACCGGCTGCCGGTCACGGGCAGCACAATTTCCCACAGCTCCCGGCTGGTATAGCCGCGGGGCGGGTCATCGGCGCATGGGCGGAAGCTCGGTTCCTGCCGGGCAAACAGCACCATAATGCCGCAGGAGACCGCCTCGCTGACAGTATTGCCGATGAGCACCGCACAGCAAGCGTAAGCCGCGCCCCAGTGGGCCAGCTTTACCAGCGCCAATGCGGCCACGGCCATCCGCACGGTCTGCTCCACCAGTTGGGCAATGATATTCGGTTCCACCCTTCGCCGCGCCAAAAAGCACCCCCGCAGCGCCCCGGCCGCCGCAATAAACGGCAGGCTGGGGGCCAGCGTACACAGCCCCAGCTCCGCGCGGGAATCATGCAGGGCAAAGCGAGCCAAAGGGTCCGCCAGCGCCAGCTGCGCCAGCATGGCGGCGGTGCCCAATACGGCCGCTGTTGCCGCAAGGCTGCGCAGCGTCGGGGCCATGCCGCGCCCACGGGTCAGGCACTGCGCACCCAGCCGTGTGGACGCCACATTGATGCCCGCCGAAGCCAGCGAAACAAACACCATATAGACGGATAAGATCAGCTGGTACAGGCCCATACCCTCCGGCCCCAGGCGCGCAGCTACAAACACCCGGAACACCATGCCCAGCGCCCGCAGCGCAAAGCCCGCCACTGTCAGCAGTGCTGCATTTTTCAGATAGTTTTTCCCCCGCAGTGCCGTTTTTGCCGCCCCCTTTGCCCGTATAAAGCCAGTATATTCTGCATTGCTGCGGTTTATGGCAGGGTTCTATGAAGAAGTATCACCCATACAATTCGGACATTTTTGCTGGTTTGGCGTGCTATTCGTTTTGATAGTACTTGCATTTTGTGCTCTGACGCGGTACACTAATAAAGTGCGGCCCATGCCGCAAAACGGAGAACGGTGCCGAAACGGGGCAGTTGCAGCGCCCCGCCCGGCACAGATAAAAGGAGCTATACCCACATGAGTGAAGCATGTACCCACGATTGCAGCAACTGCCACGCTGACTGTTCCAGCCGTGCGCCGCAGCATGAACCGCCGCACGCAAAAAGCCACATCAAAAAAGTGATCGGCGTTGTTTCCGGCAAGGGCGGCGTTGGCAAAAGCATGACCAGCGCCATGATGGCTGTTTCCATGCGCCGCAAAGGCTACAAGGTCGGCGTGCTGGATGCTGACATTACCGGCCCTTCCATCCCCAAATTGTTCGGCGTTCATGGCCCGGCCATGGGCACCGAGGACGGCATCAACCCGGTGGAAAGCCACACCGGCATCAAGATCATGTCCATCAACCTGCTGCTGGAAGATGAGGAAGCCCCCGTTGTGTGGCGCGGCCCCGTGATTGCCGGTGCGGTCAAGCAGTTCTGGCAGGAAGTGATCTGGGACGACGTTGACTTTTTGTTTGTCGATATGCCTCCGGGAACCGGCGATGTGCCGCTGACCGTGTTCCAGACCCTGCCGGTAGACGGCATCATTATTGTATCCAGTCCGCAGGAGCTGGTCGGCATGATCGTTGGCAAGGCTGTGCAGATGGCCGAAATGATGAAGGTTCCCATCCTTGGCATTGTGGAAAACATGAGCTATGTGCTCTGCCCGGACTGCGGCAAGCATATCAATGTGTTTGGCGACAGCCATGTGGACGAGACCGGCAAGAAGTACCACCTGCCCGTGCTGGCCAAAATGCCGCTGAACCCCGAATTTGCCAAAGAGGCGGACGCCGGCATGATTGAAACCTTTGCCGGGGATTATCTGGACGGCGCAGCAGACGCTGTAGCCAAGCTGCTGAAGTAACTTTTTTATTTTGGAATCCGGGCCCCATGCCCTGTTTGCAGCCTGTGTGGGGCATGGCCCTGAAAAATTTATCCATACAGGAGGAAACACATTATGAAAAAGTTTCTGGAAGAGTTCAAAGCTTTTGCCCTGAAAGGCAACATGATGGACATGGCCATCGGTGTTCTCATCGGCGGCGCATTCTCCACGCTGGTCACTTCTTTGACGGACAACATCATCAACCCCATCATTGGCATTTTGTTCCAGACAGATTTCAGTGATGTTGTGCTGCACCTGCCGTTTGACATCAACCTGGGCATCGGTGCATTCATCTCTGCCGTCATTAACTTTATCATTCTGGCATTCGTTCTGTTCTGTATGCTGAAAGCCATGAACAAGCTCATGGACCTGGGCAAGCATGAAGAAGAAAAGCCCGCCGAGCCGGAAGCCCCTAAGGCCCCGACGCAGGAGGAGCTGCTGACCGAGATCCTGGCCGTTTTGAAAGAGCAGCAGGCTGCAAACGGCAAATAACACACCGTTTTGCCCGGCAGTTATTGCCGCAGCTTAATTTTATTAAGTTTGGCCCTTGCAAAGCAAAGCAAATAAGTTTTTTGCGTTAATTTCATAAAAATCTTTTGTTTGATGATTGCCATTCCCCTACTGGTGTGGTATAGTACATACAAGAACAAAGACGTTCCCACAAACGGGTTAGTGTACCCGTTGGGGAACGTCTTTTTTCGTATCTATGCCAGGTTGGGAAATGTGCGTTCCCGCCCGGCCCCGCAGGGAATTACGGGAAGGAGCAAAAAACGGATGGAAAACTTTACAGAGCGCAAGGCCCCCGCCGGGCTGTATGATCCGCGGTTTGAACATGACAACTGCGGCATTGGTGCAGTTGTGGATATCAAGGGCCGCAAAACCCACAAAACGATCGACGATGCTTTGCAGATCGTGGAGCACCTGGAACATCGTGCCGGTAAGGATGCCGAAGGCAAAACCGGTGATGGTGTCGGTATCCTGCTGCAGATCGGCCACAAGTTCTTCAAAAAAGCTGCCGAAGAAGCCGGCATTACGCTGGGCAACGAGCGTGACTACGGCATTGGCATGTTCTTTTTCCCACAGGAAGAGTTGAACCGCAACCAGGACAAAAAGCTGTTTGAGATCATCTGCAAAAAAGAGGGGCTCAACTTCCTTGGCTGGCGCGAAGTGCCCACCTGCCCGGAAATTTTGGGCCACAAGGCACGTTCCTGCATGCCCAGCATCTGGCAGGCATTTGTGGAACGCCCGGCCCGCGTAAAGCCCGGCATTGACTTTGACCGCAAGCTTTATGTTGCCCGCCGCGTGTTTGAACAGTCCAGCCAGGATACTTATGTGTGCAGTCTTTCCAGCCGCACCATTGTGTACAAGGGCATGTTCCTGGTTAAAGAACTGCGCCTGTTCTATCCCGATTTGCAGAGCGAAGATTATGAATCTGCCATCGGCATGGTGCACAGCCGTTTTTCTACCAACACGGCACCCAGCTGGAACCGCGCCCACCCCAACCGCTTTATCCTGCATAACGGCGAGATCAACACCATCCGCGGCAACGTGGATACCATGCTGGCCCGCGAGGAAACCATTGGCTCCAACTACCTGAAAGAGGATATGACCAAGGTTCTGCCCATTGTGAACCAGGGTGGTTCCGACTCTGCCATGCTGGATAACACGCTGGAGTTTATGGTTATGAACGGCATGGAGCTGCCGCTGGCTGTTATGGTCACTATCCCCGAACCGTGGGAAAACAACCATAGTATGGACCCCAAAAAGCGTGCGTTCTATCAGTATTACGCCACCATGCTGGAACCGTGGGACGGCCCCGCTTCCATCCTGTTCAGTGACGGCGATGTGATGGGCGCTGTGCTGGACCGCAACGGTCTGCGCCCCAGCCGCTACTATATCACCAAAGACGGCCGCCTGATCCTTTCCAGTGAGGTCGGCGTGCTGGATATTCCCGCCGAAGAAATCGTGCGCAAGGACCGCCTGCGCCCCGGCAAAATGCTGTTGGTGGATACCATCAGGGGTGAGCTGGTGGACGACGAAAGCCTGAAAGCCGATTACGCCAGCCGCGAGCCTTACGGCGAATGGCTGGATCGCAACCTGGTCAACCTGGCCGATTTGAAGATCCCCAACGAGCGTGTGCCCAGCCACGAGCATGACGAGCTGGTGCGGCTGCAGAAAGCATTCGGCTACCAGTACGAGGATGTTTCCACCATGATCCTGCCGATGGCAAAGAACGGCGCAGAGCCTGCCGGTGCCATGGGCAGCGATACCCCGCTGGCCGTTTTGAGCCACACCCATCCCCCGCTGTTTGAGTATTTTAAGCAGATGTTTGCCCAGGTCACCAACCCGCCCATCGACGCCCTGCGCGAGAAGATCGTGACCTCCACCACCGTATACGTTGGCGCACAGGGCAACCTGTTGGAAGAGGACGCCGAGAACTGCAAGGTGCTGAAAATCACCAACCCCATTTTGACCGAAACCGACCTGATGAAGATCAAGGCCATGAAGGTTCCCGGCTTTAAGGTGGAAACCATCTCCATCTGCTACTATAAGAACACCGACCTGGAAAAGGCCATTGACCGCCTGTTCGTTGATGTGGACCGCGCCTACCGCGATGGTGCCAACATCCTGATTTTGTCTGACCGCGAAATTGATGAGTACCATGTCGCCATCCCCAGCCTTCTGGCTGTGGGCGCAGTTTCCAAGTATCTGGTTCGTACCCGCAAGCGCACCGCCATGGCCCTGATCCTGGAAAGCGGTGAGCCCCGCAAGGTTCATGATTTTGCCACCCTGCTGGGCTACGGTGCCTGCGCCATCAACCCCTATCTGGCACAGGAGACCATCGGCGAGCTGATCAATGAGGGTCTGCTGGACAAAGATTACTATGCCGCCGTGAACGACTACAATAAAGCCGTTCTGGCCGGCATCGTCAAGATTGCCTCCAAGATGGGCATTTCCACCATCCAGTCCTACCAGGGCAGCCAGATTTTTGAAGCGCTGGGTCTGAGCAACGAGGTAGTGGATAAGTACTTTACCAACACCGTCAGCCGTGTGGGCGGCATTACCATCCGCGACATCCAGAACGACCTGGAAGCCCGCCACAAGCAGGCATTCGACCCCCTGGGCCTGGATATCAGCATGGAGCTGACCAGCCTGGGTGAGCACAAGCTCCGCAGCGGCAAGCTGGCCGAAGATCATCTGTACAACCCGCTGACCATCCACCTGCTGCAGCAGGCCTGCTGGACCGGCGATTACAACAAGTTCAAGGCTTATACCGATGCCGTGAACGCCGCGGGCGGCGATGCCATGCACCTGCGCAGCCTGCTGGACTTCAATTATCCTGACGCTGGTATCCCGCTGGACGAAGTGGAAAGCGTGGATTCCATCGTACATCGCTTCAAGACCGCTGCCATGAGCTATGGCGCCCTTTCTGAGGAAGCCCACGAGTGCATGGCCGTTGCCATGAACCGCATCGGCGGCAAGAGCAACACCGGCGAAGGCGGCGAAGCCGAAGACCGTTTTGGCACCGAGCGCAACAGCGCCATCAAGCAGGTGGCATCCTCCCGTTTTGGCGTGACCAGCAAGTATCTGGTTTCCGCCAGTGAGATTCAGATCAAAATGGCACAGGGCGCAAAGCCCGGCGAGGGCGGCCAGCTGCCCGGCGGCAAGGTTTACCCCTGGGTTGCCAAGACCCGCCACTCCACCACCGGCGTGGGCCTGATCTCTCCCCCGCCGCACCATGATATCTACTCCATTGAGGACCTGGCCCAGCTGATCTATGACCTGAAATGCTCCAACCGCAAGGCTGCCATCAACGTCAAGCTGGTCAGCGAAGCCGGTGTTGGCACCATTGCCGCCGGCGTTGCCAAGGCCGGCGCCGAAGTGATTTTGATTTCCGGCTTTGACGGCGGCACCGGCGCTGCACCGCGCAACTCCATCCACAATGCGGGCCTGCCGTGGGAGCTGGGCCTTGCCGAAGCACACCAGAGCCTGATCATGAACGGCCTGCGCTCCCGCGTGCGCATTGAAGCTGACAGCAAGCTGATGAGCGGCCGCGATGTGGCCATTGCCGCCATGCTGGGCGCTGAAGAGTTCGGCTTTGGCACCGGCCCGCTGGTTGCCATGGGCTGCGTGATGATGCGCGTGTGCAACCTGGATACCTGCCCCATGGGCATCTGCACCCAGAACCCCGAGCTGCGCAAGCGCTTTAAGGGCAAGCCGGAATACATCATCAACTTTATGCGTTTTATGGCCGAGGATCTGCGCGAATACATGGCCCGCCTGGGCGTGCATACCGTGGATGAACTGGTTGGCCGCACCGACCTGCTGAAAGTCAAGGATGCCCCGGCTGGTTCCCGCGCAAGCGAGATGGACCTGACTGCCCTGTTGAAAAACCCGCTGGTGGAAAACAGCAGCGTACACTTCAACGCCAAGGATGTTTACAACTTCGGCCTGGAAAAAACACCGGATATGCGCGTGCTGATGAAGAAGTTCAAGAAGAGCTTTGACATGGCAGAGCCCAAGCCGATGACCGTTGAACTGGAAGTTGGCAACACTGACCGCGCGTTCGGAACGATTTTTGGCAGTGAGATCACCCGCAAGTTTGGCAACACCCTGCCGGAAGATACCTTCCATGTGATCTGCAACGGGTACGGCGGCCAGAGCTTTGGTGCCTTTATCCCCGCTGGCCTGACCTTGGAACTGGTTGGCGATTCCAACGACTATATGGGCAAGGGCCTTTCCGGCGGCAAGCTGATCGTTTACCCGCCCAAGGATGTCACCTATGACCGCAGCGAGAACATTGTCATTGGCAACGTTGCCCTCTACGGTGCAACCGCTGGTAAAGCGTTCATCAACGGCGTGGCTGGCGAGCGTTTCTGCGTGCGCAACTCCGGCGCTACCGCTGTTGTGGAAGGCGTCGGCGACCACGGCTGCGAATATATGACCGGCGGCACCGTGGTGGTGCTGGGCAAGACCGGCAAAAACTTTGCAGCCGGCATGAGCGGCGGCATCGCTTATGTGCTGGATGAGGACTGGGATTTCTACACCCGCGTCAATAAAGACATGGTCAGCCTGGAGCCGGTGGAACACAAGTATGATGTTTCGCTGCTGAAGGATTTGATCCGCGAGCATGTGGAAGCTACCGGCTCCCCCCGCGGCAAGGAAATCCTAGATAACTTTGGCGAGTATCTGCCCAAGTTCAAAAAGGTCCTGCCCCATGACTATGACAAGATGCTGCGCCTGATTGCCCAGATGGAAGAAAAAGGCGAAGACAGCGAGCAGGCACAGATCGAAGCGTTCTATGCAATGAAGAACGCTGCTAACAAATAAGGGAGGCGCAAACGATGGGAAAACCGACAGGATTTATGGAAATTGCCCGGCAGACCAGCACGGAGCTGCCGCCCGAAGAACGCATTCAGAACTTTAACGAATTTCACATCCCGCTGCCGCAGGATGAACAGCAGGCGCAGGGTGCCCGCTGCATGGATTGCGGCGTACCGTTCTGCCAGGCTGGCATGATGATTGGCGGCATGGCAAGCGGCTGCCCGCTGAACAACCTAATCCCCGAATGGAACGACCTGGTCTACCAGGGCAAGTGGGATCTGGCTGTACATCGCCTGCGCGCCACCAACCGCTTCCCGGAGTTTACCAGCCGGGTATGCCCTGCTCTGTGCGAAGCTGCCTGCACCTGCGGCTACACCACCGGCAGCCCTGTTACCGTGAAGGAGAACGAGCACGCCATTGTAGAATATGGCTATGAATCCGGCCTGCTGACCGCCTGCCCGCCCCCGACCCGCACCGGCAAAACCGTTGCCGTGGTAGGTGCCGGCCCTGCCGGCCTTGCGGTTGCCGATTACCTGAACAAGCGCGGCCACAAAGTGACCGTATACGAGCGTGAGGACCGCGTGGGCGGCCTGCTGATGTACGGCATCCCCAACATGAAGCTGGAAAAGCAGGTCATTGACCGCCGCGTGAACATTATGAAGGCCGAGGGCATTGACTTTGTAACCTGCGCCGATGTTGGCGGCAGCACCCCTGCCCAGGATGTGCTGGATGCACACGATGCCATTGTGCTGGCCTGCGGTGCCAAGCAGGCGCGTGACATCAACGCCCCGGGGCGCGATGCACAGGGTATCTACTTTGCCGTGGATTACCTGACCAGCGTGACCCGCAGCCTGCTGGATTCCGGCTTTTCCGATGGCAAGGCCGTGAGTGCCAAGGACAAAAAGGTGTTGGTCATCGGCGGCGGCGATACCGGCAACGACTGTGTCGGCACCGCCATCCGCCAGGGCTGCGCAAGCGTGACCCAGCTGGAAATGATGCCCTGCCCGCCCACAGAACGCACCGCCGCCAACGCCTGGCCCGAATGGCCCAAGGTGCTGAAAACCGATTACGGCCAGCAGGAAGCCATTGCCGTGTTTGGCAGCGACCCGCGCATTTACCAGACCACGGTCAAAGAGTTCTATAAGGACGAAGCCGGTCAGGTTTGCGGTGCGCTGATTGCCAAGCTGGAAAGCAAAGTGGTGGATGAAGCCACCGGCCGCCGCGCCATGGTGCCCACCGGCGAAGAATTTGCCATCGAGTGCGACCTGGTGCTGATTGCCGCCGGTTTTACCGGCTGCCAGCCCTATGTGGCCGAAGCGTTTGGCGTTGATCTGACCAAGCGCGGCACCGTTGCCGATACTAAGTACGCCACCAACGTGCCCCATGTATTTACCTGCGGCGATATGCGCCGCGGCCAGAGCCTTGTTGTTTGGGCCCTGCGCGAAGGCCGCGATGCCGCCGCCGAGGTGGATAAGAGCCTGATGGGCTACACCAACCTGTAACAAGCCATTTTCTTAAGGCAACACCGCACAATTCCCGCCTTGCGGCTTAAGCACCGCTCCGGCAGC
>OLPH01003258.1_pt1 | contig 11535 bp, 12 predicted proteins | sample 1672951 | NCBI WGS metagenome assembly OLPH01 (sample SAMEA3136740, study PRJEB25190) | human gut metagenome
CTCCAGCGTAGCGGTCTTTGGCGTTTGTTGTGCCGTAGCCGATGCCCCGCGGCCGTACCAGACAGTGTTTGTCAAAGCCGATCAGATCCGTCCGCCCCGCTTTGGTTAACGCCTCCACAACAAGATCGTAATTCTTCGGGTTCCGGTACTGGATGAGCGCGCGCTGCATGGCTTTCTCGTGGGGGTTTACCGCCACATAGACCGGCTGCATCGTGCGTGGGTCAAGTCCCGTATAGTACATGCAGGTGGATATGGTCGACGGGGTCGGATAAAAATCCTGTACCTGCTCCGGCATATAGCCGAGATCTCTTAAGAATTCGGCGAGTTCCACCGCCTCCTTCAACGTCGATCCCGGATGGGATGACATCAGATACGGCACCAGATACTGCTTTTTCCCGAGCTTCTCATTCATATCCTGATAGGCCTTCACAAACCGCTTGTACACCTCCACGCGCGGTTTGCCCATCTTCTCTAAGACCGCATCGGAAATATGCTCCGGCGCCACCTTTAGCTGACCGCTGACGTGGTGTTCACAGAGTTCTCTGAGGAAGGTGCGGTCCTCATCGTAGATCAGATAATCGAAACGGATACCCGAACGGATGAACACCTTTTTCACATTCGGCAGTTCCCGTAGCTTTCTTAAGAGCTTCAGGTAATCCTTATGATCCACCTTTAAGTTCTTGCACGGTGTCGGAAACAGGCACTGCTTGTTGGGACATACGCCCTTTGTCATCTGCTTGTCACATGCAGGCGCGCGGAAATTGGCCGTCGGCCCGCCGACATCATGGATGTATCCCTTAAAGTCCGGTTCCCAGACGATCTTCTCCGCCTCCGCCAGAATGGACTCGTGGCTGCGCACCTGAATAATCCGTCCCTGATGGAACGTAAGCGCACAGAAACTGCATCCTCCGTAGCAGCCGCGGTTGCTGACCAGAGAAAAACGCACTTCCTCGATTGCAGGAACCCCGCCCTGCGCTTCGTAACTCGGATGATACGTGCGCTGATACGGCAGCGCATAGACCTGATCCATCTCGCTTTGTGTCAGCGGCTTCGCCGGCGGATTCTGCACGACAAAAAGCTTTCCGTCGTACGTTTCAAACAGACGTTTGGCTACAAACGGATCGGTATTGCAGTACTGGGTATAAAAGCTGCGCGCATATGCCGCCTTGTCCGCCAGCACCTCCTCATAATGCGGAAGCTCTATGGCATCATAGATGTCCTCACGCTTTCTGGTCTTATAGACCGTGCCGTCGATAAATGTGATATCGCTGACCGCCAGTCCGCTGTTTAAGGCATCCGCAATCTCCACAATGCTGTGTTCCCCCATACCGTAGGAGATCAGATCCGCCCCGGAATCCAGAAGAATGGACCGCTTCATCTTGTTCGACCAGTAATCATAATGCGCCAGTCTGCGCAGGCTGGCCTCAATGCCGCCGATAATGATCGGCGTGTGCTTGTAGGTCTGCCGGAGCAGATTACAATAGACAATGGTCGCGTAATCCGGCCGTTTTCCCATCACGCCGCCCGGCGTAAACGCATCCGTCGCGCGCCTTTTCTTGGACACCGAATAGTGATTCACCATCGAATCCATATTGCCCGCAGACACTAAAAACCCGAGCCGCGGCTCCCCGAAGATACAGACAGACTCCTTATCTCTCCAGTCCGGCTGCGAGATAATTCCGACCGAATAGCCGTGTGCTTCCAGAAGTCTTGAGATAATGGCGTGACCGAACGAAGGATGATCCACGTAGGCATCCCCGATCACATAGACAAAGTCAAACTGTTTGATTCCGCGCTCTTCCATCTCCGCACGGCTGACTGGCAAAAATCCGTTGTTCATTCTAATCCTCATTTCTCTTCGGCTGCTCATTCTTTAACGCAGCAAGCTCTTCCGCGGTCAGTTTCCGGTACGCTCCCGGTGCAAGATCCTCCGGCAGCACCAATGGTCCCATGGAAATCCGCTTCAAATACAGTACCTTTTTCCCGACCGCCTCAAACATCCGCTTTACCTGATGGAACTTTCCCTCCGTGATGGTAAGCGTAATCTCTGACACATCCGCTTTACAGCCCAGAATTACCAGATCTGCCGGTCTGACCGGCTTCTCCTCCCCGATGTCAACCCCGTTTTTAAAAAGGTTGACATCGGTCTCATCCACCACGCCCTGCACCCGGGCGTAATATGTTTTTGCCACATGGCGGGACGGCGACAGCAGCGCGTGTGCCAGCGCACCGTCGTTCGTGATCAAAAGCAGTCCCTCGGTGTCGAGATCCAGCCTTCCCACCGGGAACAGATCTCCTCTTGCGGTGTCGCTCAGATAATCCATCACCGTGCGGTGCATATTGTCCTGTGTCGCCGACACACAGCCGGCGGGCTTGTGAAACAGATAATACTCAAAAGCGGTATAGAGCAGGCGCTCCCCGCGCAGGCATACCTCATCGCCCGTCTCATCGACCTTTTGTTCCGGCTTTTTTGCAACCGCTCCGTTCACGGTGACCAGACCGGCTTTGATCTGTTTTTTTACCTCGCTTCTGGTTCCTGCGCCCAGTTCTGTCAGATATTTATCCAGACGAAGTGCCATTTTTCTCCCTCACTGTCTCTTTGTCTCACCGAATGTGTACTTTCCCTGCTGTTCCCAGAGATATAACACCATCGGATACGGGTTTACGGAAAGTTCCTGCCCGTTCTCATCGTTGATATAGATTCCAAAGTGCAGATGCACCGGAAAGTTGCCGGTGGTTCCCGGAATATCGCTGTAACCGGTATCCCCCATATAGCCCAGATGGGTGCCTGCAAGGACTGTCTCCCCAACTTCAAACTCCTTCGCATACTCCGCCAGATGCGCATAATAAAAATAGGCTCCGGACGGACTGCGGATGCCGATGCGGTACCCGCCGAGGCGAAGCCATCCCACATTTTCCACGACTCCGTCGGATACGCTGTATATGGGATAGATGCCTCGCTCGTTCACCGAAGCCATAATATCACAGCCTTCATGTCCCCGCTCACCGCCAAAGTTCCTGCTCTGCATCCAGCTGTCTGCAAAGCTCACTCCCGCATTCCCGTCGGAGGCCACCGTCCCGACCGGAAAACGTTCCAGATCGTCCCACACGGCAGAAAGATAGCCGCAGATCCGCGCATATGCCTGCGGCTGATACCGTTTTGCATACAGAGCCTCTACGGCCAGCTGCCCGGGATCGGTGACGCTTCCATCCTCCGCAAAATAGACGGCAAGCAGTTCTTTTTCCGACATTCCTTTTTCTTCTGCCTCCTCCTGCATCCGGGCAAGCAGTTCCCCGCTCACCCGGTGTTCCCGGAAACTGTAAAGCGCCGTCTCATAGGAAAAACAGTTTATCTGTCTGGTTCTCTCCAGAATCCATGCGTTTAAAAGAACGTTCCATAGGATCATGGTAAACAGTAACAGCAGCATACGGACATGTCTGAAATTCATATCATTCCTTTTTTATTTACATTTTTTTAAAAATGCCACCAGAAGCTTCCATACTTTCTCGGTCGAGGAGATGGACAGACGCTCTTTCGGCGTATGAATATCGTAATTGTTCGGTCCGAACGATACACAGTCAAGCTCCTTGATCTTTCCGGAAAGGATACCACACTCCAGTCCGGCATGAATTGCCTCAAATACCGGCTCCTCCTGGAACAGCTCCTCATATACGGCACTGATGGTATCGCGGATCTCGGACTTCGCCTGATACTCCCATGCAGGATAATCACCGCTTACGGCAATCTCTCCGCCTAAGAACTCTGCGATATGCTCCAGACGGTCACGCAGATCTTCCTTGCGGGAAGACACACTGCTTCGCACGGAGGATGTCGCAAGAAGCGCCTGATCCTCCAATTTTAAGATGCCAAGATTTAATGAGGTCTCCACCAGCCCCGGCATCACCGTGCTCATATGCTGTACGCCGTTCGGCACATGGCGCAGGTAAAAAATCACTCTCGCCATCGCCGTATAGGAAAGAATCGATGCCTCCCCCTTCTCTCCGAAAGCACAGTCAATCGTTATTCCCGCATCCGATACCGCATACTCCTTTTTAAGCTCCGCCGTAAGTTCCTTAATATAGGTGGTAAGCTCCTCTTTTTTCTCCTCCGGAATCAGCAGACCTGCCGTACATTCACGCGGAATGGCATTGTCCTTTAAACCGCCCTCTAAGGTCACAACGCCCAGTTCCATCCGGTCAGAGACGTATTTTAACACACGTCCCATGACCATATTGGCATTCGCATGCTCTTTGTCAATCTCACTTCCGGAATGTCCGCCGCAAAGTCCTGTCACCGTCAGCGTCACCGCAAGTCCGTTCTGGGACATACGGTCAACCGGAATCGTAGTCTCCACCGTCATGCCGCCTGCACAGCTGGTCAGGAAATGACCCTCCACATCGGAATCAATATTTAAAAGCTTGTGTCCCTTTAACATGGACAGATCAATCGCCTCGGCACCGAGCATTCCGATCTCCTCGTCCACCGTGATCACAACCTCAAGGCGCGGATGCGCAATCTCCGGCGAATCCATAATGGCAAGCGCATAGGCAACAGCAATGCCGTCATCGCCGCCCAGCGTGGTTCCTCTCGCCTTTAAGAAATCTCCGTCCACGTAGAGATCCAGACCGTCCTTCTCAAAATCGATCGCACAGCCGCTTTCCTTTTCACATACCATATCCATATGTCCCTGCAGAATGATGGTATCTGCCTGCTCATAGCCGGCTGTCGCCTCCTGCACGATCACCACGTTGTTGGACTCATCCTGATACCAGGTCAGATCATGCTTTTTAGCAAACGCAACCAGATAATCACTGATGGCCTTTGTGTTCCTCGAACCGTGCGGAATCGCACAGATCTCCTCAAAATAATCAAACACTTTCTCCGACTGTAACTGTAATGCCTGTATTTCTTTTAAACTGCTCATAGAATCCTCCTGTTCTTCATACATTCTAGTATGAAAAAGAAATTGATATTCCTTTGTCTGCTATTATTTATTGCCTATATCTTAACCGCCCCGAAAGATGCCGTAAACGCCGCATCCGTGGGACTCGTTCTATGGTACACGCGCGTTCTTCCGACGCTGCTCCCCTTTGTCATTCTGTCCAATATCCTGATGGACTCAAATTACCTGCAATATCTGAACAAAATCACCGCACCGCTTGTATCCCGGCTCATTCCGGTCAGCGACAACGGGGCTTTTGTTCTGTTAAGCGGCTTTCTGTTCGGCTTTCCGATCGGGAGCAAAACCTGCGCCGCCCTGCTTGCAAGCGGAAAAATCACACGCCGGGAAGCCGATGTTTTATTTATCATTACCAACAACATCAGTCCGGTCTTTGTCACAAGCTTCATCCTCTACACCCAGTTAAAGCTGTCCCATCTGTCGGCAGTTACCCTGCTGATCCTGTATTTCCCGGCGCTTCTGCTGGGCAGTATCCTGCTCTCTGCAGACGCACGCCGCACAAAAGGCCGCACCGCGTTCCACGCGCAAAAACAGCCGGCATCTGGATCTCAAATGAATTTTAAAATCATAGATACCGGCATCATGGATGGTTTTGAAACACTGACCAGACTTGGTGGGTATATTATGCTGTTTTCCATGATCGCCTCTCTTCTGCAGAAGCTTCCCATTCCCCATATCCTCACACTGATCCTTACAGGAATGGTCGAAATCACAAACGGGATTGCCATGCTTCCGGACTCCGGTCTTCCTAAGTCCACCCAGTATGTGCTGGCCGTGGTCTATACCGCCTTCGGCGGACTGTCCGGCATCGCCCAGACAAGTTCCATGATCCGCGACACACCACTCTCCATAAAACGCTACTGCATCGCAAAACTGCTTCTTGCTGCCTGCTGCGGACTGCTTGCCTGTCTCGTCTCACAGATCTTTCATCTGTGAGACAGTGCGTCCGGTCAGCCCAGCATATCCGAAGAGATCTCCACCTTCGGACCGTCTGCCTGGGATGCCTGCGCATCCGTCGTCTTGGTCTCCGGCTCCTCGGCAGTCGGATTGAGCTCGGCACGGTTCGCCGTCACTACATCCAGGAATCCCTGCAGGGAACTTACATAAGCATCATGGCGCGCCTTCGCCGCATCCATGGAATGTGAGATCGTGTTCTCCAGATTCCGCAGAATGTCATCCGTATACTGCATGGCACCCATACGGATATTGTTGGCGTCATTCGTTGCATTATCGAGAATCTCCTGTGCCTGCTTGGTTGCAATCATGACCACTTCATTCGCCTGCGCATATGCCTGCTGCATGATCTGATGCTCGCTGACCAGCTCGTCCGTCTTGACCTGCGCCTGCGCAATGATCGCATCTGCCTTTGCCTGGGCATCTGCCAGAATTGCTTCCTTATTGCTTATGATCTTCTGATAGCGTTTGATCTCCTCCGGTGTCTTGATGCGGAGTTCGTTGAGCAGCTCCTCCATCTCTTCGCGGTTTACGATAATTTTAGAAGAGGAAAATGTCTGCGGCTTGCAGCCATCGATATATTCCTCGATTTCTTCTATAATCTGTTCAATTCTACTTGCCATAAGCCTCTCCTTATTTTGAGATGTGATATTTCTCATAGATCCTGTCTATGAATCTCGCCGGAACGAACTTGGAGATGTCGCCTCCGTAGGATGCGAACTCCTTCACAATGGTGGAACTCAGATAGGAATACTGCAGGCTCGTCGTGAGAAAAATCGTCTCCACTTCCGGATTCTCCACATGATTCGTCTGTGCAATCTGAAGCTCATATTCAAAATCCGTCACAGCCCGAAGCCCACGCACTATGATCGTCGCGTTGATCTCCTTCATATAGGCTACCAAAAGACCGTCAAAAAATGCAACCGTGACATTCGGCATGGATTCCGTCATCTCTTTTATCATACTAACACGTTCGTCAAGAGAAAACAACGAATTTTTTGCGCTGTTATTCAGTACACCGATCACCAGTTCATCCACGATTTTTGCGGATCTCTCAATCATATCCAGATGTCCCAGTGTAAGCGGATCAAAACTTCCGGGATATATTGCCCTCTTCATAGGTTTCTTCTCCTTTTCGCATGCTCCGGCTATTTTCTGCGGATAAATGCGTGCTCATTTGTCTTATACATCTTGAGGCGTGAAAGTGTCATTCCATACTCATCCAGATAGCTGAAATCCGTATCTAACGCAGCCTCTACGATCAGAACCGTGTCCTCTTTTAAAAGGGAAGATCCTGCAAGATACCGTAAAACCTCCTGCTCCATTCCCTTGCGGTAAGGCGGGTCCATGAAAATCAGGTCAAACTGATATTTGCCCTCCATGGCTCGCAGCGCGCTCAACACTTCCGTCGGATACAGCTTTGTCTGATGTTCAAACTTTGTAAACCGGATATTCTCCTCGATGCAGGCTGCCGGCTTTTTGCCATTGTCGACAAACACCGCATAGCGCGCGCCTCTGCTGACTGCCTCCAATCCCATCTGACCGCTTCCCGCAAACAGATCTAAAAAATATGCTCCGGGAACATCAAACTGCATGACATTAAAAAGAGTCTCCTTCGTCTTGTCAGTAGTCGGTCTTGTATCTTTTCCCTCAATAGTCTTTAGAGGGAGGCTTCTCGCCGTTCCTGCTATGATTCGCATATGGTTCCCTCCTCTGTGATCGTGCGGGCAAGTAAATGAAGCGCCGCATCTGTGGCACTCTTCCGCACCTGCATCCGGTCTCCCGCAAACAGATGCCGTTCCGTGACAACCCGTCCGTGCAGGCAGCAGCCGATGTAGACAAGCCCGACCGGACATTCCCTGGTCCCGCCGTCCGGTCCTGCCACGCCGGTCACGGACAGCGCCGCATCCGTATCTGCCGTCCGCGCCGCAGATACCGCCATATCCGCAGCCGTCTCGGCACTCACAACGCCGTAGCGCTCAATCGTCTCCGGCTTCACATGGATCATCTTCACCTTCGCTTCGTTTGAATAGGTGACATATCCCTCCGTAAAAAATGCGGAGATCCCCGGCACATTGATAAGCGTTGAGGCAATCATCCCGCCGGTCGCGGACTCTGCTGTCGTGAGCGTATAATGATATTTTTTTAACAATTCAAAAATCCGATACTCCGGCATTTCATCAAGCATCTTGCTGCCGTTCTGTCCCTCTGCTGCCATCTTTTCTTCCTTCTCTATTTCTGGTCTTTTAAGACGTCTTTGTTCTTCACAATGTAATCGATCAGAGATACCACGGTCAGAATCAGCGCCACATACGTCAGCACGGTGCCGAGAATCTGGAAGAACGGCATCTGGATGTCAAGGATCAGAACGATCACCATCAGCATCTGGAACGTTGTCTTGAACTTTCCCCAGTAGCTTGCTGCGATCACAACCCCGTTGTCGGATGCCACCAGACGGAAACCGCTGATGATAAATTCTCTTGCAATGATCACAATCACAATCCATGCCGCCAGGCGGTCAAGCTCGATCAGACAGATCATGGCGGAGCACACCAGAAGTTTATCTGCCAGCGGGTCCATAAATTTGCCGAAATTTGTCACAAGATTGTACTTTCTTGCAATCTTGCCGTCCAGCATATCCGTCAGGCTCGCCACGATAAAGATCGCCACTGCAATATAGTTGCCGTATGCCGGGAAATAAGGCGACAGCAGAAAGAATACAAAAAACGGAATCAAAATTACACGCATAATGGTTAATTTGTTTGGTAAATTCATAACAATTCTCCTATCAAATCATACTCGTACGCTCCTGTCACTCTGGCGCGTACAATATCACCGGTCATCAGTTCCTCGTCCGTGTTGATGAAAATGTAGCCGTCCACATCCGGCGCATCGCGGTAGGTGCGGCCGATATAGGCATTCTCATCGCTCACTTTTCCTTCGATAAAGACATAAAGCTCTCTGCCCTTCATCTCCTCGTTCTTGTCGAAGATGATCTCCTCCTGCAGTTCCATGACATCCGCCTGCCACTCTTTCTTCGTCTCCTCGTCAATCTGATCCGGGAACTCCGCCGCAGGTGTTCCCTCCTCCGGAGAGTAGGTGAAAGCTCCGAGTCTGTCGAACTCCATATCATTGATAAACTGCATCAGCTCCTCGTGCATCTCCTTCGTCTCTCCCGGAAATCCGCAGATAAGCGTTGTCCGGAGCGTGATGTCCGGAATCCGCTCTCTCAAATGCGTGATAATGCGCACAAGATCCGCGTTGCTGGTGCGTCTGCCCATCCGCTTTAACATGGTATCGTTGGCGTGCTGGATCGGCAGATCCAGGTAGTGACAGACTTTCTCATTGCGGGCAATGGCGTCAATCAGCTCCTCATAGATCTCCTCCGGATAGCAGTACATAATGCGGATCCAGAACAGTCCCGGAATCTCATTTAACGCATCCAGCAGCTTGTGGAGGGACTTCTCCCCGTAGAGATCCACGCCGTAAAGCGTCGTCTCCTGCGCCACTAAAATCAGTTCCTTCGCGCCTGCCGCCACCAGCTCCTTCGCCTGTGCCACCAGCTCCTCCATCGGAACACTGCGGTAATTGCCGCGGATATACGGAATAATGCAGTAGGTGCAGCGCTTGTTGCAGCCCTCCGCAATCTTTAGGTAAGCAAAGTGTCCGCCCGTCGTCACGCTCCGCTTGGCTGTAAGCTTCGGCAGTCCCTCCAGCGTCTCAAAATTCTCGTAGAACCTGCCGCCCAGCGCCTCCGTTATGGCATTCACGATATCTTCGTAGGAATTGGTTCCAAGGATCGCATCCACCTCCGGAATCTCCTTGCGGATCTCTTCCTTGTAGCGCTGCGCCAGGCATCCGGTCACGATCAGCGCCTTTAACTTTGCATCGCGCTTGTGCTCCGCCATCTCCAAAATGGTGTTGATGCTCTCTTCCTTCGCATCGTTGATAAAGCAGCAGGTGTTGATGATGATGATATCCGCCTGATATTCATCATCGGTCATCTCGATCGGCTGTCCGTCAAATGTGCCGGCATCCCGGATCATTCCAAGCATGAATTCCGTATCTACCAGATTCTTGTCACAGCCAAGGGATATAAATAATAACTTCATCGTTGTCTCCATCATTGTATTTTAACGCCAAAAAGGATGATAAGCATATCATCCTTTTCCCATCTGAAACTATCTGAAAAAATGATTACTCTTCCTCGGACTGTGACTCCGGAATAATCTTTACCTTGCCCTCATAAAGTTCTTCCACGGCAATGGATAACGGCTTCGGGCAGGTGACTTTATCTGCCATCGGCTCATCTCCGGCGATGATCTGGCGTGCGCGCTTTGCAGCTGCAATCACCAGGGAATAGCGGCTGTTTACCACCGGTTCCTCACCGATCTCTACGCCCTCGTTGACTACCTTCATTAACTCTACATAAGATGGATGTATCATAATAAATCTCCTTTCTGACGCCCTGTTACTGACGCGTGAAGCCTTTCAGCTCGTTTCTCATTTCACGGATTTTGTCTGCATTGCGCGCTACGCGGTAGTGCTCATTCTGGATGATCTCATGCACTTCCCTGACCGCTTCCTCCAGCACATCGTTGACTACCAGATAGTCGTATTCCTCCAGCCCTTCGGCTTCTTCTAACGCGCGTGCCAGCCGGTGTTCAATGACGTCCATGGTCTCTGTTCCACGGCCGATCAGCCGGTTCTTCAACACTTCCGCGCTCGGCGGAGTCACAAACAAAAGCAGCGCATCCGGGAACTGTCTGCGTACCTTTAAGGCACCCTGAATCTCAATCTCCAAGATCACGTCCTTGCCCCTGGCAAGCTGCTCTTCCACATATGCCTTCGGTGTGCCGTAATAGTTGCCCACATACTCAGCGTACTCCAGCAGCTCATTGTCTGCAATCATCCGCTCAAACTCCTGCCGGTCCACAAAATGATAATTTACGCCATCTACTTCACCTGGTCTGGGGTTTCTGGTAGTATAGGAGACAGAAAAATAAATGTCCTTCCGCTCGCTGAGCAACTCAGCGATCACCGTGCTCTTCCCCACGCCGGAAGGTCCTGACAGCACGATAAGCGTTCCTCGTTTTTTTTTCGCGTCACACATGTTTCTCGTCCTCTCTCTCTCTTTGTCCCAGACCGTCTCTCTGCTCTTCAAATCGGGCGGCGAGGGCTTCTGGCGTCAAGGAAGACAAAATAACATGGCCGCTGTCCATAATCAGCACACACTGGGTCTTGCGCCCAAAACTGGCATCAACCAGATTTCCCCGTTCCCGGGCCTCCTGGGTCAGTCGCTTAATAGGCGCTGATTCAGGGCTGATCATGGCTACGATCCGTCCAGCAGATACCACGCTGCCGAACCCGACATTGACCAGCTTCATCCCCCCGCTACACTCCTTTTACTCCAGATTCTGGACTTGCTCCCGGATCTTCTCGATCTCAGCTTTGATGTCCACTACATGTCGGACGATCTCAATGTCACTACATTTGGAACCGATGGTGTTGGCCTCCCGGTTACACTCCTGGATCAAAAAGTCTAGCTTTCGGCCCACAGGCCCCTCTTGTGTTATCAATTCCCGCAACTGGCTCAGGTGGCTACGCAGGCGAACCGTCT
>OLPH01003259.1_pt1 | contig 11532 bp, 15 predicted proteins | sample 1672951 | NCBI WGS metagenome assembly OLPH01 (sample SAMEA3136740, study PRJEB25190) | human gut metagenome
ATTTGTCAGTTAGTAATATGGTACAACAGCCGATACAGCATCTAGACCGACTAACGACCCGCTTTTATTCTGAAAACCTGTCAGACACCGAGGATTCCTCTGGACTTGGACTTTATATCACCGAACACTTAGTCCAAGTCTTAGAGGGTGAGTTGCATTTGTCCTATGAGAATGAATGGTTTTATTTAACAGTGAGATTATGAAAGCATAAACTTTATGTTTTTTATAATCTTTTTGCAACTTTGAGGGAAAAATAAAAATTAGAGAATTGCAATATAAAAATAATTTAGTTTTCATTGTAAAATTTTAGAATGTATCGTTCTATCTGGGTTCTTAGTCGGTGCAGTTGTTATTTCTCTAATGAACCAAACAAGTGCTTCTGCAAAAACTGATAATGATTATCAATATAGCAATGTTATTTTTGGATTTAAAAATAAGAAAAATAAAAAAAGTAAGGACATTCCTACTTATAAGATGTCAGAAACTTTTAAAATTGCAGATGTAGAATACACAATTCATACTAAAGAAGTCGTGCAAAATGTAGGTGGCGAATTTGGTATGAATGCAAAAGGTTCATATCTTATTCTAAACGTAACTGTAAAAAATAACGGTACTAAGGCTATTACAGTATCTGATTCTGACTTTAAGCTAGTTAAAGATAAAACAGAGTATAAAACTGATTCAACAGCAGGAATCTATGCAAATAATGATGCAAATCTTTTCTTTACCAGTGTTAATCCAGAAAATGAAGTGACTGGTAATGTTGTTTTTGATTTGAATCCAGATACAATCTCTGATACTAATTTGAAATTAAAAGTTAATGCTGGATTTGGAAACTCAAATAAAGCATTTGTGAAAATCAACGAATGATAACAAGAAATCAAAATAACATCGAGCGTGTGCACGATGTTATTTTTGTTCTCATAAATCTTGTTTTTCAAAAGTAATCAAGCCCAAAGCTGTGAATGCTAGGATAAATCCTACTGCCACGATCGCAGTATTTTGAATGATAGTTTTATCTGCGGTCAGGGCGTAATTAAAGTTGAGTGACAAGTATTTCAAAATTTCTACTTTAGGGAAGATTGCTGCTGGTACGGTTAAAGCTACTAAACCAAGGGTGTAAGTCACAAAGGTTGTCACGATAGAATGTGTGAGGTAGAGGGCAACCGTGGTCAGACTTACCCAAGCTAGATTACACAAGAATTGGAGAAGGAAAGTTAATGCAAAGTTTCTAACAAAGTGATCAGGTACAGTTCCGAGACCATGGCAAAGTGTACCAAGGACGAAGGCAAGACCGTAAGACAAGAGGAGTTGTCCTAAAGTAATCGCTACAATGACGGTTGCCTTGGCGAAGAAGAACCCGCTCCGTGAAATACCAGAGGTGAGATTATTCTTATATAACTTTTGCGCAAGGTCAACGCCCAAAATAATAGAGACAACAATCAAAGTGAAAAGGACTGTCATAGAGATACTACTAGAATAATTAATCAGTGATCCGACACCAGTCCATGAAGAGGCGCTTTTAACGGCTTGTTTTGCCCCAGTTTCTACGCCTACATGCCCTGTACCTCCCAATAGGACACCAGAAATAATGTTTAGGGCTAGGATAATTTCAGAAATCCAAAATCCTTTAGAACGGAAGAGTCGATAGAAATCGGCGTGAATAGTGTGTAACATGGCTCTACCTCCTTTCTGAATCAACCAGTTGTGTGAAGTAGTTTTCTAAGTCTTGACGTTTGTAGTAAATTTCATCGATCTCAACTTCTTGTTTAACCAGCTCTTTGACAATTGCCTTTATAACATGGGATTTGTCAAAAATATGAATTTCATTGTCGCTGTTAACAACCTTGAAGTGTTGATGGAGTTGGTCTTGGAGAATGCGACTAGCTAGGGCTAATTGGTTGGTCTTGAGAACGATATAGTCTTCGCTGAGATGTTCGAATTCGTCCTTAGTAATTTCACGGATGATGTGACCGTGATCAATAATGCCAAAGCGGGTTGAAACTTGATAGAGTTCAGACAAGATATGGCTAGAGATGAGAACTGTCATACCTTGCTCTTCGCTCAATTTTTTAATCATTTGGCGGAATTCTTTGATAGCAACTGGGTCGAGACCATTAATCGGTTCATCTAAAATGAGTAGGTCTGGTTTTGCAATCAGTGCAATAGCGATACCTAGGCGTTGCTTCATACCCAATGAGAAACTACGAAATTTTTTCTTGCCAGTGTGACCAAGTCCAACCGTATCAAGGATTTCTTCAATGACTTTGTCAGGATTTGGAACGTGATGAATCTTGCAGTAGTAATGTAGATTTTGACGTGCGTTGAGATGATTAAGGGCGACGGGTGTTTCAATCACAGAACCGACACGTTTCAGTGCGTGGGTCCACTCTGATTTGGAAGTAGAGTGAAAGAGGGAAACACTACCTTGACTTGGACGGATGAGTTTGGTGATGACCTTAATCAGTGTCGTCTTACCTGCCCCATTTCTTCCGATAAGGCCATAGACCTCACCCTTTTCTAAGGTCAGGTTTACATTGTCAAGTGCTAGGTGTTGGCCGTAACGTTTAGTCAGATGTCTGACCTCAAGTACCTTTTTCATGATAAGCCTCCTTTTGCTTGTTTGATATCGCTTTCTTTTTATCTTTATTGTAGTATAAAGTCATCAAATAAACATCAAGAAATTCTCAAATGTTTCTTAAATTTTTCAAGAAATCATGAAAATGGTGGTGACTACATTCTGAGAGTGTGTGCTTTAACCCACGGTTAAGGTAAGTCCCTTTCCTTTGTGCTATAATGATAGTGAATGTTTAATACAGGGCCGAGTATGGCCATTTTCTAGGAGTCTTTTATGACAAACTATTTGATCCGAAGTTTTCTCTGGTTTCGTGAGCGTGGTTTTGTTCAAATTACGCAGAAAACTTTGGTTTCGCTTTTTCCCTTTTTCCTATTTTCGGGGATTATTCGGGTGATTTCACTATCTGTTTTTTCGGAGATGGGTTATATTAACCAACTTTTTTCAGTTTCTGATTGGCTGCCGGCCTTTAAAACTTCAGGTCAGGTGCTTATTAATCTTTCTAGTTTTCTAGGTGGATTAGCAGGTCCCTTATCGACTTATTTCGCTGGAAAATACACAGCTGGCCACTATGGTAGAAGTACTGGTACGGCTGGTGTGACTTCCCTTTTGGTCAGTTTGATTATAGGATCGCAAGAGTTACTAATGTCTCCACTTAACGATGGCGATTTGACGCGTATCAATTTACCGGCTTCGATTAATATTATGCTGGCTATCTTCGTGGGCTATTTGGTTGGTCAGATCTTCCGATTTTCAAGAGCCAGTGATGACCAAATTGTAGATAAGGACTATATTTATCAGCCTAAGACGGTTCGTCCTATTTTTTTGTCTTTAATTTTGGCAATTGGGCTTAATATTCTATTTGTTATTGGTGAACGGGAAAATATCTTTCAGTCTATTAGACAGTTTACATCGACCATTACCGTCACTGGTAATCATCTTTTCTCAACCTTTATGATGGGCCTTTTGAGTACTTTTTCTGCTTGGATTGGGAATAGTCAAGCCTTCGCTCTCAATTCTATAGCTGAAGATAGCTTTGCTTTGGAGAATCTGACTTATGCGGTTTCCCATCATACGACGACAGGGCTTCCCCATCTTTTTACTCTGACAAATCTTTATCACAGTTATGGTTTGGTTGCTGGCGTTGGATCAGTCTTGGCTCTCTTGGTAGCCCTTCTTTTAACCTCAACCAGTTATAAGGATAAGAAAGTCAGTCTTCTCAGCGTTTTCCCTAGTCTCTTTAATAATGGTGCTCCCTTGATGGTGGGTGTACCAGTTTTGCTTAATCTGGTCTATCTTGTTCCCTTTCTGTTAGCACCAATGGTCAACATGGGTATAGCAGCAATTGCTTTGGTGCTTCGTCTTATGCCGGCGGCAGTTTATCCTGTACCAGATGGTACCCCTAGCCTGCTCTATGCTTTCATTGGTACTGGTGGTAGCCTTCGTGCCTTGGCTGTTAGTCTGTTTTGTTTTGCGGTTGATGTCGCTATCTTTATTCCTTTCGTAAGACTTTCTAATAAGGTACAACACGGTTTAAAAGAGGAAGGAGAAACTAATGAAGCTCAATAAAAAAATGAAGTTGGTCTTTGTTTTGGTTGCTGTCTTTCTCATCGGCTTAGCGGTACCTTCTTATAGCTGGACCAAAAAAAATGTCAAGGAAATTGAGACTTTCTACAACTCGAAATTGTCTCCTATTATCATGATTCCGGGGAGTTCCGCTACGGAAAATCGTTTTGATGGTCTCGTGCGTAAGCTAAACCAAGACCGTCGTGGAACTAAGCATAGCCTCCTCAAGGTTAAGGTTTGGAACAATGGGCGTATTACCTTTGAAGGAAAAATCAAGAAAAATGACAATGAACCTATTATTGTTATCGGCTTTGAAAATAACAACGACGGCTACAGCAATATCAAAAAACAAACCAAAATGATGAATCAGGCCTTTGAAGCCCTGCAAAATAAATATAATTTTAATAATTTCAAAGGTCTAGCACATTCAAATGGTGGTTTGATTTATACGGCCTTTATTGAAAATTATCTTAGCGATTACGATGTCAAGATAAATTCCTTGATGACCATCGGGACACCTTATAATTTCACTGAAACTAATATCAAAAATAAATCGGTCATGCTGGCGGATTTCATAGCTGCCAAGAAAAATATCCCATCAACCTTACATGTCTATTCGGTAGCAGGGACTATCACCTATGACTCGGACGAGTTGGTTCCTGATGCCAGTGTTTCAGCTGGGAAGTACATCTATCAGAATCAAGCAAAAAGCTATACTGAAATCACTGTTACGGGCGAAGATGCTCAGCACTCGGACTTACCAACCAATGATGAAGTTGTAGAACTTGTCAAACAACATATCGAAGGGCAAGGTGTCCGTAAGAAGCAAAAGACTAAGCTAGAGCCACAGTGAGTCAGCATAGGATGGTTGGTCAGTTCTAGTTATCATTTTTAGAAGTCACAATCAGATAGAGTCTATGATGGCTCTATCTTTTTTAGTCCTAAGATTGATTCAATAAGTTGTTGTAACTTATTGATTTACAACTTTCTTTTTGTTATAATCAAGTAAAATAACAAAGAAGAATGAGAGGTCCCTAATATGCAAATTCCAAGTCGGTTTACCATTGCTGTTCACGTTTTAACCTTGATTGCACTGAACAAGGACAATGAAACCAAGTTAACCAGTGACTTTATGGCTGGTAGTGTAGGCGTCAATCCGGTTATTATCCGAAAAACCTTGTCGCAACTTAAGAAAGCAGACTTAATTTCAGTTCAAAGGGGAACAGGTGGGGCCACATTAGTCAAATCACCGGAGGAGATTAATCTTCTTCAGGTTTATCGTGCGGTGGATAGCATCGGTCCAAGCGGTCAACTTTTTAGTTTCCATGACCATCCTAATCCAGAGTGTCCAGTAGGACGTAATATTCATGGGATTTTGGATCAGAGCCTAGAAGACGTTCAAATGGCAATGGAAAAAGAACTGCAAAAGAAAACCCTAGCTGGTATTTTAAAGGATGCCAAGACTCATTGGAAGGAAGCAGGGGCTTGATTTTTAAATATGAGACTCCAAGAAATCGAAAGTTATTCGGTTTCTTTTTTATTTCCGAGATGTAATAATTGACATTACAATAAAACTAAGTATAATAATGTCATAGGAATGATTACAACACAGGAGAAAATCATATGACATACGACTACAATAGCAAGATTTACCTGGCAGAAGCAGTGCTAAATGTTAAGGATTTGACACGTCAGACGGCCTTTTATACACAGATTATAGGACTTGAGATTTTATCCCAAACGAAAACAGAAGTTATTTTGGGTGCTGGAAACAAGCCTCTAGTTCACTTAATCCAAACCAATCGTGAAGAAGCGGTCAAGTCAAGTTATGGACTTTACCATATGGCGATTCTGTTGCCATCTCGTGAGGATCTGGCAGATATTTTCAAACATATTGCTGAGCTGGACTATCCATTTGTCGGTGCAGCTGACCACGGTTATAGTGAAGCCCTTTATTTGGAAGACCTTGAAGGCAATGGTATTGAGCTCTATAGAGACAAGCCTGTTGCTGAATGGGATATTCGATAGGATGGTCGCATCGTTGGTGTAACAGAAGAACTATCAGCTCAAGAAATTTACGAGATGGGACGCAAGGTTGAGCCTTTTGTGATAGCTAAGGATACTCGCATGGGGCATATTCATTTATCAGTCAAAGATAGTCAGCTAGCAACGGCTTTCTATCAGGATGTTTTGGAGCTGGCAGATAAGTTTACCATTTCAAGTGCCAGTAGGATTGCTTCAGGTGATTACCATCACCACTTGGCTGTCAATGAATGGGGTGGGAAAAATTTAGCCAAACGTGACAAAGATATGCCTGGACTTGCCTACTATGTCGTGGAAGTAGCAAACAAGGAAGATTTGATTGCCATTGCAGAACGTGCTAAGAATCGTGGAGCAGAGGTCAAATGGTTATCTTCTAATGCGTTAATCTTCGAGGATAATGATGGTATTTTGACATGGGTAAGAAAAAATATTAATAATTAGTGATTTTTGAGTCGTAACTGTTGAAATTACATTTGGAAGGTCTATAATGGTTATTGTAATTAAAGTTATTACAAATAAACTTAACAATTTTAACAATTAACATTCATCACAAAGAAAGAGGGAATAACTATGACCTACTTTACAGACTTACAAACAAAACGCCGTTCTATCTACGCATTAGGAAAAGACCTTGAGCTCTCTAACCAAGAATTGATTGAAACCATTCAAGGAGCTGTCCTTAACACACCAACAGCTTTTAACTCACAAACATCACGTGTGGTGATCTTGCTGGATGAAGAATCAGATGCTTTCTGGAATGAAATCGCTTATTCAGAGCTTGAAGAAGTAACGCCAGCAGAAGCTTTTGAGGCAACAAAAGAACGTTTGGCAGGTTTTGCTCAAGCTAAGGGAACAATCCTCTTCTATGAAGATCAAGATGTGGTGAAAGGCCTTCAAGAGCAATTCCCACTTTACGCTGAAAACTTCCCAATTTGGTCAGAGCAAGGTCACGGAATCACCCTTTATGCGACGTGGTTGGCTTTGGCTGAGAAGAATATCGGCATGAACGTGCAACATTACAACCCACTTGTTGATGCTCAATTAGCTGAAAAATACGACATTCCAGCTAACTGGAAACTCCGTGCTCAAGCGCCATTTGGTCAAATCGTTGCACCAGCAGGAGATAAAGACATCCAAACAGAAGGTCGTTTCAAAGTTTTTGGCGACAAATAATCACTTTAATTTAGTCAGTCAGCTTGGTAGTAGGCTAGATACTGACTGAACAAAATCATAATGATAAGACAAAAAATTAGCAAGATTGAGAAATCTTGTTATTTTTTTATCTTAAAAATAGTAATACCCAAGGAAAGTTATAGCTTGAATTTTAAAACTTCCCTTAGGTGATAGCAAATGTCAGCGGCCTTCTAAGAAGTTCTATGAGTAAAGTTTGAATCCTCGATTTTAAATTTTTAGGCTCGGGCTAAGACAATTTTCCCAATTTCCGAGTATCTGAAACTATTTGGTTTCGGGCGCTTGCGTAAGGGCATCTTGCATATCAATTTTTCCAAGTCATTTTTTTGAAGGAGAAGTGATATAAGATGTTAGAAAAGTTGTGTTATTTATATCATATTTCCAATGATTTTGACAATATCCTTTTTATTTTTGACAAAGATACTTGTCAAAAATAAAAAGAAGCGTTACAATAGTTTTAGACGAAAGAAGGAGAGGTATTCTTATGGGAGCCATATGGATTCTTTTTATCCCTTTTATAGTTATATTTTATGCAAGCTCAGAAAAGAAGATAAAAGGATTGAACAGACGTATCAAAGGGTTGGAAAAACAATTGAAAGGAAATAAAGAAATGTCTCGACTTTTAGAAGAATTGAAAGGGCAAACGGTCAGTGTTAGACTAAATGGTTTTGGAAGTAATTGGAAAATTGTTGATTTTGATGAAGATTGGGTCAAATTAAGCCGTGTGATTAAGCAACATAGAGTGACAAAATTAGTTCGTATTGAAGATGTTGAATTAATTCAACAATTGAGGTAGCCATAATGATCTTAAAAAATCGACTGAAAGAGCTGAGGGCGCGTGATGGGCTCAACCAATCTGAGCTAGCCAAGTTAGCAGGGGTCTCACGTCAGTCCATCAGTCTCTTGGAGCGGGGGGAATACACCCCCTCGGTTATTATTGCCATCACCATCGCCCAGATTTTCAAGGAACCGGTGGAGAATGTATTTAGTCTAGTAGAGGGAGAAGAATAAAAGTGAAAAAGCGACAACAAGAACGATCTGATCGTTACCGTTTTTGGAGAAATATAGGGATCATTACAGTTTCTGGTTTGATCGGAGGAGTCATCGGAGTTTTGACAGGCATGTTTGGATCAGAAAAGCCACTTGAAATCCAAACCTTCTTTAGTAAAGAAGTACTCTTTTTGGACTCAGCAGTTTTATTTCTGATCCTATTTATACTCACGATGGCCTTGTTGATTCACGCGAAAAAAGTCCATCAAAAAATGCTCCAAATAGATAACGAAGATGAGGCCTATCACTATGACATTCAAAAGAATAAACTGTATGGTTTAGCGACCATTTTTAAAGGCATCATGATCTTGTCATACTTTTTAGTCATCATCTTTTATTGTCAATTGATGTCTATGGATAGACCTGGCACAGGGAACTTGGCTTTTATCTTTGGAGACTTTACCATGCTCTATCTTTTTCTTGCTTTGATTGTCCTATTTTTCCTAGTGGATTCCTTCTATCGAAAGACCTTTCATCAGCTTTATGGAAAACCGATTCCCCGCAATGCCAATGCCAAGGAAGTGCGTAAATTCATGATGAGTATGATGGATGAAGCAGAAAAGCAGATTAGCTACGAGGAAAATTTCGAAGTGATTGTCAAGTTAAGCAATTATATCTTGCCGAGCCTTCTCCTTGGTCTCTTAATTATTGGAATTGCCTTCCAGACGGATATCCTTTTAGCTTTGATTGTTGTATCCATCATCTATATTTATATCCTTATTTCACAATACAAGATTACCAAACGTTATTATAAAGAGTAAAGGAGTCATCCATGTTAGAAATTAGAAATTTAGAAAAAAGCTTTGGGAATAAGCAGGTTCTCTTCGGAGTAGATCTGACAGCTCAACAAGGGCATATCCTTGGCTTAGTTGGGAAAAATGGGGCAGGGAAAACAACTATTTTCCACAGTATCTTGCGCTTTTTGGACTACAGCGGTGAGATTCGCCTAGGTGGCAAAGCGATTACCCAAGAGACCTACAAGGAAATTGGCTATTTGCCAGAAGAGCGCAGTCTCATGCCAAAACTCACGATTTTTGAGCAGGTCCGCTATTTGGCTTCCTTAAAAGGAATGAGCACCGCCGAGGTCAAGGAAAAATTACCGACCTGGATGGAAAAACTCCAAGTAAAAGGGAAATTGACCGATAAGATCAAGAGTCTCTCAAAAGGGAACCAACAGAAGGTGCAACTGATCATCACCTTGATCCATGAGCCTAAATTGATCATTTTAGATGAACCCTTTAGCGGCTTGGATCCAGTCAATACAGAAGTGCTCAAGCAGGTCATCTTTGAAGAAAAAGAGCGTGGGGCAACCATTATCTTTTCTGACCACGTCATGACCAACGTCGAAGAGTTGTGTGATGATATCCTAATGATCCGTGATGGTTCGGTTGTCCTTTCAGGGCCTGTCCAAGAGGTCCGGAATAGCTATGGCAAGACTCGCCTCTTTGTCTCTAACGACTTTAGCAAAGAAGAGCTAGAAGCTCTGCCACACGTGACCAAGGTCAGCATGACCAAGCAAGGGACTTGGAAGTTGATCTTGGATGATGCGTCAGCTGGTCCAGAATTATTTGACCACTTGACCAAGGGCCACTACCTAGCAACCTTTGACCACCAAGCCCCAACCATTGATGAGATCTTTAAACTTGAATCAGGAGTAGAAGTATGAAACAGATGTTTGTCGTAATGAAAGAAACCTATATCAGACAAGTGAAATCATGGAGTTTCCTCTTCATGGTCTTCGGTCCCTTCCTCTTTTTAGGATTGAGCATTGGAATCGGTTATCTGACAGGTTCTTCTACAGATGCCAAAAACCAGGTGGCCTTGGTGACAGAAGTTCCAGCTGTCAAAGAAAGTCTCAAAGGAACTGATGGCTTGACCTTGGACTACAAGGATGAAGCTGCAGCTAAAAAAGCCATCAAGGATGAGAAAGCAGCTGCTTACCTAACAGTCGATGAAAAAGATGGCCAGCTAGAAGCGACTTATGTGGGTGACCAAGCCATGAAAACAGATTTAAAATCGCTTGTCGCTGCGAAATTAAGCCAAGTCCAACAAGGGATCAATCTAGCGCGTGCTAATCTAAGCAAAGAGCAACTGACAGCCTTGTCTCAACAGGTTTCTCTCAAAGAAAAAATTGACGAGAAAAAAGAAGGCTTGAAAATGGTGCAAACCATGGTTGCAGGTGCTCTAGGAATGCTGCTTTATATGATTTTGATGTTCTACTCTGGTATCACAGCCCAAGAAGTGGCTAGTGAAAAGGGAACTAAGATCATGGAAGTGGTCTTCTCTAGTATTAAAGCAACCGACTATTTCTTCGCACGCATGCTCGGACTCTTCGGTGTGATCTTTACCCATATTTTTGTCTATGTGATTGGTTTAGTAGCTGTTTGGATCTTTAGAGCAGATATCCCTGTTGTCAAGGATTTTCTCGCTCCAAACTCTCCAATTACCCAACACCTAGCAGAAGCGATCTCGCTTAATACCGTCTTCTTCATTATCCTTGGGGTCTTTATGTATGTGGTGCTCTCTGCCTTCTTAGGCTCCACAGTAGCACGACCTGAAGATTCAGGAAAAGCGATTTCGCCACTGATGATGTTAGTCCTCTTTAGCTTCTTTGGGGTAACCACCTTGGGAAGTGCCGGTGATGTCTTCTTATTGAAGATCGGTTCCTACATTCCATTCATTTCAACCTTCTTCATGCCTTTCCGTACCATTAATGGCTATGCGACTGGTCTTGAATCTTGGGCTTCATTGGGAATTGCGGTCCTCTTTACCATCGTGGGAACAGTGCTTATTGCTCGAATCTACGCGAGCTTAATCCTCCAGACCGATGACCTCGGACCGTGGAAGACCATCAAACGTGCTCTCAGCTATCGCTAATTAGATAAGCTCTCAGTTACAGCTGGGGGCTTTTTGATTGCAAATTGACTTTTGCAAGCCTTTTCACTACAATAGAACTACAGAAAAGGAGGCGGACATGAACTATATTGAGTTTGCTGAAAATGAGCGTCTGTCCACGATTGTCCTTGGGATGATGCGGATCAGTCAGTTGAGTGAAGATGAGGTGGAGGCCTTGGTGGAGGCGGCCTTGTCGATTAGGATCAACACCT
>OLPH01003266.1_pt1 | contig 11506 bp, 2 predicted proteins | sample 1672951 | NCBI WGS metagenome assembly OLPH01 (sample SAMEA3136740, study PRJEB25190) | human gut metagenome
CTGCGGCGACTGCATTTCCAAATCTTTTAAGTGCTGATCAACAGTCAAGTTTTCTTCCCTAACATCACCAAGACGACTGAAGGTAATTTCTACAATGTCTGTCCCATAAATTTCTTCCAAACGGGCACGCACATTGATGCCTTCTAATTCCTTACGGCTAGACAATTGAATATCAAAGGCAAACCAAGCCTTTTGACAAGGCTGTTCCTTATAAAATTCGGGTGCCACCAAGGTTTCAAAAGGCGCCTGCAAGGCCACAATTGGCCGTCTGACCTCCAGAGGATGGAAGGTCTGAGACAAATCACCAGACGCATCCACCTCAACAATATAGACACCTTTTTCTTCCTTACGCTTGGCTTCTTTGACATTAAAGGCAACTGGGCTACCTGAATAGTGCACGCACTGGGTAGGACTGGCAAATCGGGTATGGATATGCCCCAAGGCCACATAATCAAACGCCCTGAAAAGGTCACTGGTCACATTAGTAAGACCACCTACCGTATTGCTAGTTTCAGACAACATCAATTCCCGTAGACTTTGACCATCTTGGTCATCCTTCTTAGAAACCGCAAAATGCGTCACTAAAATATGGGCCTTGTCAGGATCAAAGGCTTTTTCCATATCCTGGAGAATATAGGCCAAGGCATCACCAATCCCCTGAATTTCCTTATTCTCATCGTCTTTATAGTAAATACGAGCATCAATGGGGTCAATAAAGGGAAGGAGGAAAATCTGGCAAGCCTCCAACTCAATAGGCTCAAAAGCCTCCTCTAAACGTGTGCTCAAATGAAGGCCCTGAGGTTGAAAAAAGTCTCGCCCAAAATGCAAACGTTCAGCCCCATCGTGATTGCCACTGATAGCATAAACAGGAATCTGCTCCTCTAAGACCAAACGGGCCAAGGTCTTATTAAAAAGCTTAATGGCATCCACAGGCGGTACCGCACGGTCATAGAGGTCTCCCGCAATGATGACCCCATCCACTTTTTCGCTAATAGCCAAATCCACAATTTGTTGAAAGGCCCACTCCTGCTCCTCCAACAAAGACCAGCCATTGAGCGTTCGCCCTACATGCCAATCTGACGTATGTAAAAACTTCATGACAGTCTCCTCATTCGTTTTGTCTTACTCTATTGTACCTTATCAAGCTGAATACTGCTTAAAAGTTTCACAGGCTTTGATAGTTTTTCCGCTTTTTAGCTGCAAAGACCAAAAAATCTCTCCCGAGCAATTCCTACTCGAGAGAGATTATTATTTTTGGAATTTATGAAAGATAAGGTATTAAAATCTTAGTCTTGTTTTTTACGACGGTTCATAGCTGCAAGTCCAGTCATGAGTCCCATGACAACAACACCCATTGCTTCGAGGTTGTTACCTGAGTCACCTGTTACTGGCAATTGTTCATCGCCTTCCTTAGCTTTATCAGAACCATCTGCCTTCTTACCATCTTTATTTCCAGATTTCTTCTTATCTGAACCTTTACCGTCTGAAGCACCATCAGCTGCTGAGCCTGAACCCTTAGATCCTTTAGCACCGTTTGAAGTTGCTTTAACAGCTTTAGAAGTTGAGCTTCCACCATTAGCAGTTGAAGGTGTTGAACCATCTTCAACCTTGCGGTAGATGTAAGTAACAACTGTTTGACCTTCAGTCATCTTGTCTGTTGATTTACCTTCTTGACGAATCAATTCGTATTTCACACCATTACGGTAGATGTAACGGTCGCCGTGAAGGTTAACATCAGCACCAACAGAGTTAGTGATAACAAGTGGCATCTTGATTTGGTTACCATATTCATCACGGTAGATAACGACGATTGTACCAACTTCTTTGTTAACTGCTGGTTTAGCAGGTTCTGCATTAACCAACTTGTAAACAACCTTAGTATCTTCACCAGGATTGCTTGGTGTCACACCAGTCTTATCAGCCTTGTAACCTTTAATCTCAGGAACAAGCGTCATAGCAGCCTTGGTTGGGTCATTAGGGTCATTTGTGTAAGCGATTCCTTCAGCACCTGGGATTGGGTTACCTTTTTCGTCAACAGGAATGATCTTACCAAATTTAGTGTAAGTAACCGTTTCAACCTTGCTGTCCATAGTAACATCTTGAGCAGCTACACGGCCTTTATCAGCAAAGTAACCATTAACCAAAGGTGTGAGGACGAGATCAAATTTAGTCTTATCGGCCTTCCATTCACCAGTTGTAAGAATATCACCTGTTACAGAATCAAGGGTCAATGAACGTTTCCATTGTGCCTTTTGAACACTGTCTGCTGGCAATTTCGCATGGCTGTCTTTACTTGTATAATGAACAGTGTAAGTCACATCCTTGAGGTAGGCATCCTTAGCAGGCCATTTTGGACCATTTGGTTGGTTAGGATAGATTGGCGTACCTGGTTCGTGAGCATCATCTGGATTAAAGTCAAGCGCAACACGTTTGAAGCTTACTGTCCAAGCTTGATCTACCGCACTGTCCAAATCAAATGTTGCGCCAGCTGGGTAACCATCTGTCACAAGGACATAGCCAAGTTCTTGATAGTGTTTGATGCGTTCAGCTGTTGAATAACCAACTGCTTCGCCAGATTTACCAGCCAAAGCAACAGTTTCAAGCGTTGAGCCACCAGTTTCATCACGATAAGTAACACTTGCTTTTTGATCATTCTTAACATAGACAACCTTAGTATCACTAGACAAATCACCTGGTGTCGCAGGCACAACCTTAGCAGTGTATCCTGGGATAGTTGGCAAGTTCTTGTCAACAGCAATCATCTTAGTTGGATCGTTAGGATCATTGATGTAGGCAGTATCTGAAACACCTGGAATTGGATTGCCATTTTCATCCACAATGATGAATTTACCAAAGGCCTTATAAGTTACGGTATCAGTTGCTTCTGGAGCATCTGGAGTAACTGTCTTACCACCTGCTAGGCCTTTATCTGCAAAGTAACCTGTTACAACAGGAACTTTAACGCTAGCATAGGTGTGGCTAGCTTCATTCCAAGTCACTTTACCAGTTGCTTGGTTATCTTTACCTGCAAAAGTATAGTCAGATTTTACATCTGCAGCTGGTGTCTTGTCACCTGCACCTTGGAAGGTAACCGTTTGTTTAGTAGCTTTAGTCACATCGTTAACGATAGCTACGTAAACGACACGTGTATCTTCACCAGGATTTGATGGAGACACTGGAAGGGCTTTAACAGTGTAACCAGCGATACTTGGAATTGTCTTGTCGATGGCAATCATCTTAGTCGCATCATCTGGATCGTTTGTATAAGCAGTTGTTGAGACACCTGGAATTGGATTACCATTTTCATCAACGGCAATGAATTTACCAAAGGCCTTGTAAGTCACTGTATCAGTTGCATTTGGGGCATCTGGAGTAACTGTCTTACCGCCAGCTACTGCTTTATCCGCATAGTAGCCAGTCACAACTGGAGTCTTAACTGTGCCGTAAGTATGGCTCGTTGCTGTCCAAGTTGTTGTGTTAGTTGTAGGATCTTCTTTACCGCTAAAGCTAAAGTCATTTTGAGTGTTAGCAGCTGGTGTCTTAGCATCAGCACCAGTGTAGCTAACGGTTTGACTGGTTGTCTTAGTCACATCTTTAGTATCTTTTTCAACGATAATGTGGTAACGGTAACCTGGTGCCAAATATTGACCGCCACCATTAGCATCAATAGAAGCATCTAAACCTTGAGCGCCATTGGCAAATTGAACGAGGTCAACGACACGGCTTTGATTATAAGCCCAAGAACGATTTGAGCGAATCGTTGCAATACCGTTAACATAATCATATTGACGTTCTGCTTTCAAAACATCCACATAAGCATTAGCTCTAGACTTATCAGCAGATGCGTACTTGATACGGTAACCTGCTGGCACTGGTGGAAGTTCTGTTATACCGGCATCATAGATTTTATTGTAAGTTTTACCGTTTGCTGTGATTGTTTCAGTTGAGTTGTTAATACGGTAGGTTGAAGAGTTTGGAATCTTATTTCCAGCTTCATCCACATAGTCGATAATACCGAGGTTGGCATAGTTTACGACAACCACATATCTACCAGTCGCATCGTCAATGTAGTCATAAGCTCTCATGACACCATCGCTATCACGACCGACTTTAAGGTGGTTGATGTAGTCAATGTTAACAAAGTACTGTTGACGTTCTGGCAAATAGTTCAACTTATAGCCAAGGTTAGTCAAGTCAGGGTTGGTTGAGCCTGCTCCAGCATTGGTCAAAACAGTGAGTGCATCAACTGGACGAAGATCACGGTTTGCGACCGCAAGTCCCATAGCATTGATGAGGTTTTCAGAGTTAAGACTAGCTTCGGCTGCGTTTAATTCGCTGCTTGTCACAGCCAACTCACTTGTGGCTACCTTAAGAGCGCTATTTACAGCCTTTGATTCTGTGCTAGTAGCTTCTGTTGCTGCTGCAACTGAAGTCACTGCACCAGTCGTTTGAGCTGAGACTTGTCCAGCTGCAGGAGCCTCAGTGGCTGCTGTTGAGCTAAGGGCTTGTGCACTTGTAGCTACTGAAGTTGCTTGCGCTGCTGCAGACTCAGAGCTAGCTTGTGAAGCAGCATGTGACGCTACTTCTGAGCTAGCTGCTGTTTGACTAGTCGAAGCTGCCTGGCTGGCTGGTGCTGCTGATTGGGGCTGTTCGCTGGCCAAAGCCACAGTTGACACTGAGCTTGGTGCGTTTTCTGTTGTTGTTGGGGCCGTTGATGCCGCTGCCGGTGTTGACTGTTCTACAACCACATCAGGTTCAGCAGTTGTTGCCATACCTGTAGTAGCTGGTGCTACCGTTTCATCAGCTTGTGCGCCCTGTGCATTTGAAAAAATTGAAACTCCCAAAAGAACAGAGGCTACACCAAAGCTGTATTTCCGTAATGAAAAATGTTGGCGTTTATTAAACATATCTCTCATAGTAATAAAATTCCTCAATATCCAAATTACTTTATATACGTCTTCCATTTTATACCATAATTATTAAATTGTCAAATATATACTAATAATTGTTTGTTAATTTAATTTTTCTTAGAAAACATTAATCTTTGTCCCTTATCTAAATCCTTTGATTTATCAAAGCGTTCTAACCACAACTTTCCAAAATGAACCACTTTGTCAGTTTTATAATTTTCAAAAGACTTTCATAAGCAGACCGTATTTATTAAAAATCCGTCTCAACACTACTCTTTTATGTCCTTTTTATGATAGAGATTAAAAGATACAAGAAAGGTCATTGACAGCCTAGCCTTATGCTTTCCCAATTGCCAATCTAATGATAGGAAATACCTCTCTCCGCTAATTTTTTGACAAGACTCAAAAATCCCCTTGGATGTTTTCCAAGAGGGATTATTTGAGCTATTATTTGAAAATAGAGCTTGTGAAACTATCTGTTTCTTGCAAGAGTTTCTTGTAGACAGCTTCTTTGAGTTTCGTCGTATGACTTGTTGACACTGACTTATTACCATTCTTATCCGTCTTGATACTTGCTGCATCTTTGGCAACAGCATCCTTGAACAAGGTCAATAAATCATTGTAAGAGGCAACACTTGTGCCATCAATCGTTACTGGTGTTAGGCCATGAAACGCTTTTTCTTTTACTTCTTTGAAGTAGGCCTTCTTGAAGGCTTCTAGAGAGGTGAACTGACCATCTGAAATCTTGCTGATGATAAAGTCATCACCTAGAGTGCTCTTACCGGCTGCTTTGGCTTCTTGTTTATACTTGTTAGTCGCATAACCAAGGAAGCCTTTCTCATAACCATAATAACCCCAAAGTCTAAAGGTATTATGCTTGAAGGACATGGCACCAGGAGAACCCTCGCTGGTATTTCCGCCATAAATGGCAGACATCATAGGCACATTGACATAGGCAGAAGCGAAATCATCTGGTTTATAGACACCATTGCCCGGTCCACGATTGGTCATGAAGTTGTTGTCCACAAGGTCATCGATAGAGGTCAAGGTCATAGCCTTTTCACTATCGTTCAAAGGACGAACCTTATCGTATTGATTTTTGCTGCTACCACGCATTTCCTTATCGACCTTCTTGAACCAAGCATTATTGAGGTCCCGGTTGCCTTGACTAAGGACCGCTTCCCCTTCAAGTGAGTCAAGAAGCATGAGGGTATCATTGTAACCCTTCATGTAACGGTCGATGGCTTCACGTGAATTCAACTTGTTTGGATTTGTGTCATACCATTGATTACCATCATTAGGGCGTTCAAAGGCCATATTGAGTCCTAGTGCTCCGTATTCACCTTGGTGACCCTGAGTAGCTGGTGATTGAAGAAGACCTTGGGCATAAGCTTCAACGTCTGTTCCTTCACGACGACCATAATCGCCAAAGTAGGCAATACGGTCATTGATGTGGGTCGTTTCATGCGTGAAGGCAGAGGCTCCGTACTCACTAACCACATTAGACATGATAAAGGTTACCTTGGCACGGTTATCGTAGGCATTGTCGTAAATAGACGCATACGCACCAGCCACAGCACCATTATCTCCATAGTATTCGCCGACTGGGCCATAGATTTCACGAATTGGCGCATAGATATCTTTACTGTCTTTAAATTGGCCGTAGCGATCTGGCCAACCTGGCCAACCATGACCCCAGACATAGTAACCTTCCCAGACCGGAATGACAATATCCTTGAACAATCTGTCCTTAACCTTATCGGTAGCCAATCGTTGCCAGAAATCAAGATAGTTAATTTGACGTTGAGCAGCCAAATCAATCTCAGGCTTGAATTTCTCCAAGGTCGTGTTGTATTTATTGGCTGTACCATAAGACATGGTGTCATAAGTAGAAATCAAGAACATCTGTGTCTTATCAAGATTCAACAAAGGAAGAATCATCTTTCTATGCAAACCACGGGTTAAGTTATCATATGCACGGTACTTGTGCTCGCCGACACCTTGGTTTTGAGAAGCTTTCTCAACAACATAGACCTTATCCTTAGTCGCATCAATGAACCAGTCATTCATATTATCAATAGTGGTAAAGAGTTTTCGATTGTAGTTAAGGAAGTCGTTTAAATCTCCAGATTTAGTATATTTAGCTAGAACTTCACCGAAAGCATCGTATGTTCTTGAACCACTGATATTATTTTCCTTAGAGCCAATTTCAATCAAGCGGTCAAGAACATCCACATTGTTACCATAGAAATCAGGTTTAAAGAGCATGAGTTCCTTGATATTGACATCATCAAATTTCACACCATAGTAGCGATTCAAGTAGGTCAAACCTAGCAGGAGGGCAGCCTTATTTTTCTCAACCTTGTCAAGAATCATTTGTTGGGCAGCAGGTGATTGGTTGAGTTGATGGTCCTCATTTTCAACCAGCTTAGTGACAAGATTAGTTAAATTAGCTTTTACAGCGTCAAAGCTTTCTTCCAAGTAAAGATTCTTAATAGCATTGACCTTGTTTCCTCCGGTACGACCAAGTTTTTGGTAAATCGGGTCAGACTGCAACTCAATTGGTTTAAGGATATTGACAATACCGTTGATGAGGCTTGAGTGGTCTTTTTGAACGATATTTGGGGTGTACGTGATACCCAAATCAGTAACAGTGTACTCCTTAACGTTGCTCAATCCTTCGGAACTATCTGAAAGCTTGAAGTAGTCTTTGGTACCATCAGCATAGTGAACAATAATCTTGTTAGCATCGCTTAAGTCTGTGACAAAATTACTGTCTTTCATCGGTGTCACTGAGAGCACCTCTTTGGTATTCAAGTTGTGGTCTTTGGCCAGTTTATTTGCTTGATAGACAATATAATCCTTGTTATAGAAGGGTTGAAGTTTCTCAATATTCTTGTAAGCCTGCTTGTATTCAGGCTTATAATCTTGAATATTGGCGAAGTCTGATGGACTAGAAACATTGTTAAGAGTATTCAAATCGTAAGGCTCACTAACAAATGTATCAGCTGTAATCTTGTAGCCTTCAACACGCTTATCAGCTTCTTCCTTAGTCAAATGTTTGAGTTTTTTCGGACTCTTGGTATCTCTACCAGTGCCATCTTCGGCAGAGCTATAGCCGATAACGCCAAAGAGGTCTTTGATATGAGGTCCACCATCTTCGTCATCCACATCATTAGAAGCAAAGATTTCTTGACCTTTGATAACCTTGGCATAGGTCACGTTGTCTTGAACAGCTCCGTAAGGCCAAGTCTTGGCAACAATACCACCAACATATCTTGTGTTTTTAACATCAAGCACACCTTTAGCTACTGAGTTTGTCACTCTAGCCTTGGTTCCTGACTTCCAGCTATTAAGCATGTAGGTGACATATGGTACCAGCATACTGGCATTGGCATTATTGGCCGTAATAGTCGCATCCACATAGGCTCTGTTAACAAATCCCATGTAGTTTGAGCCAGCAACCCCACCAACTGTTGAGTTATTACCAACAGAGTTAATCTTACCGATGAAGGCGACATTTTCAATCTTACCATCTTCATCAATCTTATTGACGATACCAGCCACATCATTGTTACCAGTAATCGAACCAGTCACCTTAACATCTTCAATCAGACCTTTATTTTTAAGGTTAAATCCAACCGTCGCGATTTGATTTTGCCCAGAGCGATTGATGTCTACATTTTCAAAGTTGATGTTCTTGATCGTTCCGCCATTGATGACATTAAACAATGGATGCTCTAAATCATAGATGGCATAGCGTTTGTCACCATCACTTAGCAACTTACCAGTAAATTCGGTCGTAATGTATGATTTACCGTTTGGAACGACGTGACGAGCACTCATGCTTTGACCCAGTCTAAATTCACCTGAAGGATTAGCCTGAATGGCATTGACCAACTCAGCAAAATCGTAGTAAACATTGGCTTGGCTAGCCTGAGGTTTCTCAATGTAATAGCTATAGGTTTGAGCAAAATGGTTTTGGGCATCACGTTGAACCAAATTGTCCGCTGCTGCAGTTACCTTATAAACCGCCTTGCCATCAACCGTCGTTTCTTCGATGGCTTTTACAGCCAAGTAAGTGGTCTTCTGATCCGCAGAAGTCATCTTCAAGTAGTAATTCGTGAGATCCTGAGGCACAGCTGTCAGACGAGTCTCATCCACTTCTGTTTGATTGTCATACTTAATCAAATCCGTACGGGCAAGGTCCTTAATCTCAACTTTCTTGAGGTCAAGTTGGATGGTTTGGTCTGCCAAAACCTGACTCTCCTCACCATTGCCACGATCAAAGGTCATGGTTGTTGTAAGCGTATAAGTCTTGTAATAGTCTAAGTTTGTTAAATCAGCAGTCAAGGTCGTGCTAGGAATATTAAGCGTTTGGACAACCTGTCCGTCTTTCTTAAGGACTGCTTTAATAGTTGTGATGGCTGCTGAACCTGGATTAGTCAATTGGTAGCTAAGTTTGGCACTGCGACCCAAGTCATCCTTGTCAATCTGTGTCAGTGTAAGCACTGGTTTTTCAGATATCTTAGTACCTTTGCGAACGATATGATCTTGGACAGGAACTAGCACGGTTTCAGTGACAGTTGGTGCCTCAGACGTCCTATTCCCTTTATAGGTCTTATAGACTTTAGTGATTTTATTTTGACCTTTTTTGCCTTCTTGAACAACCTTAAGAGTGCCCTTTTCAAGACTATCATCCTCTTGGACAATTTCTTTAAATGGAAGTTCAACAATAGATTCTTCGGTCGTTGTTCCATCTAGAGATTTGCTACCACGACGAATTTTTCTAGGCTGTGGCACCTCAATAACCCTGCCTGACACAATGGTTGGCTCACCAACTTTGACACCATCAATGGTTTGGTAAATTTTCTGGATTTCTTGGCTACCTTTTTGCCCCTCTTGCTCAACAACCTCTTCATCCACATACTTGCTATCATCAGTGACGACTTCGATAGGATAATCAATGGCTTGCGTTTCAGTCTCTGTAACACTTCCGACAACTGGGGTATAAACAGGATTCTCATCTTGGACAAGAGCATCACCTTCGTGGCCTGGTTCTTGAGTCCCTTTAGCTTCAAGGGGACCTGTATACTCTGGATTGGCTGGCTGAACGGCAGCTTCACCTTCGTGGCCAACTTCTTGCGTGACATTAGCACTAATTGGACCTGTATACTCTGGGGATTCCGGTTGAACAAGAGATTCCCCTTCGTGACCTACTTCTTGCGTGACATTAGCATTAATTGGACCTGTATACTCTGGGGATTCCGGTTGAACAAGAGATTCCCCTTCATGACCTGATTCTTGTGTTCCTTTAGCACTAATTGGACCTGTATACTCTGGGGTTGCTGGTTGAACGGCAGCTTCACCTTCGTGGCCAACTTCTTGCGTGCCATTAGCACTAATTGGACCTGTGTACTCTGGGGTTGCTGGTTGAACGGCAGCTTCACCTTCGTGGCCAACTTCTTGTGTACCATCAGTACTAATCGATCCTGTGTACTCTGGGACTGATGGTTGGACAAGAGATTCGCCTTCATGACCTGATTCTTGTGTACCATCGGTACTAATCGATCCTGTGTGCTCTGGGACTGATGGTTGAACAAGAACTTCACCTTCGTGGCCTGATTCCTGAGTTCCTTTTTCCCAACTTATTTCTTTATCTTTTTCATACCGGCTTTCTGTGTTTCTATCTTCTCTTGATGGCTCAAGTCCTTTCAAAGCATTCTCCAAAGGTTGTTCAAGCTCAGATTTAGATGAGTAACGCAGATAACCGACATACTCATAACCATCAATGGTAATAACACCCTTAGCTAAATCCGCCTCATCTGAGACAGCTAGATTCTGATTATAAGCCTGCAACTCCTTATTTTGCAAAGCAAGAACCTCAATAGGGATAAGTAAGCTTTGCCCAGCTGCTCCAATCAAGACCAATCCAATAATCTTTTTGCGATGTTTTTTTGAAAATAGGAGTACAGCCAAAGTTGCTGTCGTCAGTCCTAAGCCTGTTACCGCCCAGTCGGAACTGCCTGTTTTAGGAAGATTAGCTTGACTGTCTCCCTTACGTTTATAGACTAGATAAAAAGTATCATTATTTTGATATTCCTTTGGAATAGCATGAACCACTTGCTTCTGCTCTTCAGCTGTCAATTCATTCTCAGTAACATAGGCCAGATGTACCGATGCATCCGTAGTAACCTGATCTGCCGAAACTGGCTTAGACACGAAAAGACCACCTGCCATTAAGAATGTTCCAATAGCAACTGGTCCAACACCAACTGACAACTTACGAATAGCGTATTTTGTCACTTTTTCAACAACATGATTTGTTTGTTTCATTCATAAACTTCCTATTTGTTAATCATTGTACCTTAAAGGCACGTCAAAAATAAAGATATTATCGGATAAACACGCACTTTATGCATCTATTAATTTTCTTCAGAGGTCTATCATATCCTTTTTTTAATGTTTAGGCAAGTATTTTCTCTAATTTTTAATCAATATAAATAATTGTTTAGCGACCATACTTTTCTTTCATGAAAACATCTAAAACCTTTTCATGTAAATAACTACAAAGACTCTAACATTTGTAAAAATAT
>OLPH01003270.1_pt1 | contig 11504 bp, 9 predicted proteins | sample 1672951 | NCBI WGS metagenome assembly OLPH01 (sample SAMEA3136740, study PRJEB25190) | human gut metagenome
CGTCCTTGTAATCCACGTACTTGATGCCGAGTTTCTTGAAACGGCAGTACTTCTTCTTCTTCACGTCGACCGATACCGGATTGAGGTAACGGATCTCCGATGCCTGTGCTTTGTTCTCCTGTGCCATGGTTACTCCTCCTGCGTTTTGTTAGAAAGTTTTGCACGACGCTTCTCCGAATACTCGACAGCGTACTTGTCCTGCTTGAACGTCAAAAAGCGGATCACACGTTCGTCGCGGCGATACTGGGTCTCCAACGTGTTGATCAGAGAACCCTCGCCCGTGAACTCCACGAGGAAGTAGAAACCGGTGGTCTTGTTCTGAATCGGGTAAGCGAGCTTTTTGAGCCCCCACTTCTCCACATTCACGAGCTGACCGCCGTTCTCGGTGATGACACCTTGGAATTTGTCAGCCACCTCCTGAACCTGAGCCTCGGAGAGAACCGGCGTGACAATGAAAACGGTTTCGTAATTGTTCATAATGCTAAAAATTAATTAATTGCCAAATAGCGGGGCAAAGATAGCGATTTCCCGCGAATTATCAATACTCCGCAACGGATTATTTTCACTTTTCGCCGCCGCGCACCCCTTTTCCGGCCAGCAGGGCGTCGATCGCCTCCGTCGCCGCTTCGAACTGCGAGGGACGCGGTGCATCGCACGTCGCGAGCCGTCCGTCGGGCGCAATGAGCATATAGGTCGGAAAACCGGACAGGTCGTATTCGGCCAGCGTCAGCGAAGAAGCCGCATCGGGCAGGAAATAGTTCTCGCCCAGCCCCGTCAGACCGAATTCATCCAGAAATTCGATCCATGCCTTGCGACGCGATTGGAGGCACAGCGTGACGAAACGGACCTCGTCCGAGCCGACGTAATGCTCGCGCAGGATCGGCATCGCCGTTTTCAACTCGCTGCGGCAAGGACCGCACCATGTCGAACAGAAATCGACGTAGAGCGCCTTCCCCGGATGACGGGCCGCCAACATCGAGAGCAGCTCGCAGTCGGGCAGCGTATCGATCCGTCCCGCCGCATCGCACCGCAGCACGCCGGAAAGCGGGACAGTGCTGAAAGCAGGACGTTCCGCCGCCCGTTCGCGCACCCGCGCCGCATAGGCCGGATCGAGGAACAATCCGGCCATCCGTTCGGCCGGCACCGCACCGTTCGCACGCATGCCTTCCATACAGCCGTAAAGCAGGTAATCGCGCAGTCCCCGGCCGATCTGCGGGTCGGCATCGAGCCGGGCCGCAACGGCCGCCAACGCTTCAGCCGGCGCTGCGCCCGACCGAACGGCCTCGATCTCGTCGGGACAAATCGCACCGAGATAATAGCTGATGCCGGCCGAATAGTTGATGACAGAGACCATATTGCGTTCCAGATCGAAGATGTCGAACATCGGATCGGTGAAGATCGCCCGCCATGCCGCCGGATCGAGGTCGTGGTTCCATATCTGCACCATATCGATGTCACGGGCCACCGCCTCGCGCACCTCGGCCGGAAGCCGGCGCGCGGAGAGCGAATCGGCGACGGCCTGCCGGTAACGCCGGTAGCTCGCCAGATACTCCTGCGGATCGCCCTCGACGGCGGGAGCCTGCTCGCACAGCCTTCTTTTCAGGCCGGCGACCGACGCAAGCGCATTGTTGGTCCGTGCATGGTCGCCCGAAAAACGGATCGCATCGGGATCACCGGCACGCATCCGCCCCGCGTCGATGGTCACATAGACCGAGTCGCCGGGGGAGACGATCAGATCGAAGAAATCGCCGTATACGCCGGTCATTCCGGTCGTATAGGCCGTTCGGAATACGAAATGGAAATCATTCGCTTCGGGCGAGACACGGGCTGCCATACGGCTTTTCAACGCGAAGGGATCTTCGGTATTGAACAGCACCGCCCCGGAAGCTCCCCCGGCGAGATTGACCACACGTCCCGCGATGACCGTACGCCGCGGAACGACGCCGTCCGGCCCGCAGGCAAAAAGCGGCAACAGCAGCAATGCCGCGAGCACGCGGCAGATCGGAATCGGTTTCATAGGCAAAGTTTCAGGCCGGAACACCGGCGGTTGGTGTGGTAAAAATAATGAAAAAGTCCGAAAAAACAAGTTTCCGGACTTTCATACGGTTCTTCCTTCGAAAAAATCATCTGTGCGCATCCACCACCCGACAGATCCGGTCGAAAACCTCGTCCATCGAGCCGACGCCGTCGACCTCGAAATATTTGTTCTGCCTGGCGTAGTAGGCACCGACCACTTCGGTCTGCTCGCGATAGACCTTGATGCGGTTGCGGATGACATCCTCCGACGCATCGTCGGCACGGCCCGAATCCTTGCCGCGCAGCAGGATGCGGCGCACCAGCTCCTCTTCGGGGACATGCATGTCGACCATGAGCGTCACGCCCAGCCCGTGTCCGCCGAGAATCTTGTCGAACTCCTCGGCCTGAATCGTCGTGCGGGGAAAGCCGTCGAAGATATTGCCCGCCGCATCGCGGTGCTCGGCCACGTAGTTGGCGATCATCCCGATGACGACGGCATCGGGCGCCAGACGGCCCGTCTTGATATACTCCTCCATGCTGCGGCCCAGCTCGGTTCCGCGCGCGATCTCGGCGCGGATCACCTCGCCCGTCGAGACGTGGTTGATTCCGTAATGTTCCCTCAGACGCGACGCCTGCGTCCCCTTGCCGCAGCCCGGCGCACCAAATAATACGATGTTCAGCATAGTTTGTGTTAGTTTTTTCACAACGGCAAAAATAATCTATTTTTCCCGAAAACGGCAAAGTTCTTTAAAAATTATAATATCTCTGCCCCGCCGGACGGTGCGCCGGCGACCTTTTCCTTCGGAAAAGCGGCGGCAGGGCCGTTGTACGGACGTTCGATCCTCCCGTGGGATGACCGCCGAGCGGCTGCGGCGGACGGAACGCGGAGAGCGAAGTTGCGAAACGGCAAAGTTTTCGCTACTTTTGTGCAAAATTCGATCGGAGGCATGGAACAGAACAAACGGACGCAGATCGCCGAATTGGGGGAATTCGGCCTTATCGACAAACTCACCGGCGCATTCGCCCCCCGCAACCGGACGACCCTGCGGGGCGTAGGCGACGACGCGGCCGTGATCGCCGCTTCGCGCAGCGAGGCGACGCTCGTCTCGACCGACCTGCTGATGGAAGGGATCGACTTCGACCTCACCTACTTCCCGCTCAAACATCTGGGCTACAAGACCGTCACCGTCGGCGCGAGCGACATCCTGGCGATGAACGCCCTGCCCGAACAACTGTTGCTGTCGCTCGGCGTGTCGTCGAAATTCTCGGTCGAGGCGTTGCAGGAGTTCTACGAGGGTGTCCGCCTGGCTTGCGAGGAGCTGAACATCGACCTGGCGGGAGGCGATACGACCGCTTCGGTGACGGGGCTGACCGTCAACGTCACGGCCATAGGCCGTGCCAGACGCAGTGACATCGTCTACCGCAACGGAGCCAAACCCAACGATCTGATCTGCATCACGGGAAATCTGGGCGCCGCCTATATGGGTCTCCAACTGCTCGAACGCGAGAAGCGCGTCCTGCACGACGTCGAAAATCCCGAACCGCAGTTCGCCGGCCACGAATACCTGCTCGAAAAATACCTGAAACCCCGCGCCCGCCGCGACGTGATCGCCGCGCTGGCCGAAGAGAAACTCCGCCCCACGGCGATGATCGACCTCTCGGACGGGCTGGCCAGCGACCTGATGCAGCTCTGCAAGGCTTCGGACTGCGGCGCGCGCATCTACCTGGAACGGATCCCGATCGCCCGGCAGACGCATCAGTTGGCCGAGGAGATGCACACCGACCCCGTGGTGGCAGCCCTCAACGGAGGGCAGGATCACGAGCTGCTCTTCACCGTGCCGCTCTCCATGCAGGAGCAGGTGATGCGGCTGGGCCTGGTCGACGTGATCGGACATATCACCCAGCCGGGCACGGGGTGCTATCTGGTAACGCCCGACGGCAGCGACATCCGCCTCAAAGCCCAGGGATTCAAAGAGGGAATCTGACCGCAGGCCCCTGCGCTCCGTTCAGTCGCATGAGAACCGCAGATTCAGCCCCCGCGTAAAGAGACCCAGCTCCTCCTGCGAGGCTGGACGGCACGAGGTATATCCCGAGGGCAGCGGCGACCACAGTTCGAAGCCTCGGAGATCGCTCGAACAAACGGCCAGCAGCACTCCGCCCCGCCGGTCGTGCCGCTCGAAAATCCCCCACAATCCGCCCGAAGGAGCGGCCGCCGGAAAAAAGAGGTAGAGTCCGCCGGGTTCGAGCCGCGTAAAATCGTAAATCAACATCACACCTAATATGTTCGTAATGGTAAGCGGATGAATTTCCCCTTTCCCATTCAATATTCCAACCGGAGTGCCAACTTTTGGCAGAAATAAATCGTGCGGTTCGAAAAAATCACTATTTTTGTTCGGACAACACGCATTCCCGCCGTTTCGCAAGTCCGCCTTCCCGACGGCCGCCGCACCGACCGGCAGGAGCGCGCGCAGGAATGCCACCGAAAAGAGACGAACATGAAACAACCTTATATTCCGCAGCCGATCGACGTCAGCCGCATCGAACTGCCCGCCGCGCTGGCACCCCTCACCGAAGCGCTCGCGCGCAACGTCCACGAGGTATGGGCGGCTACCCGCATCGCCCAGGGCTGGCGTTTCGGACCCGAACGCAACGACGCCCGCAAGGAACACCCCTGCCTGATCCCCTACGAGGAGCTGCCCGAAGAGGAACGCACCTACGACCGCCAGACGGCGCTCGAAACGCTGAAACTGATCGAACACCTTGGATTCGAAATCCGCAAACGCTAACCAAAAAACCGCCGCACCATGATCCGACGCCTGTGGAAAACCCTGAAACTCGGCTTCGACCGCTCCTTTTCGGGCGCCAGCTGGAAACAGATCACCTGGCTCTTCGGCATTCTGGCCCTCGTGCTGGGCTTCTCGCTCTGGATCAAAAGCTATTGCACAGCCGAGCTACACGACATGCGCATCCTCGAACTGCTGCTCGATCCCGGTTCGTTCGTGTTGCAGGATGGCGATCCGCTGGGTTATGAACGCCTGCCGCTGCTGGCGCTCACCTTCCTCGGCGCGATCTTCTTCACCGGAGGATTGATCTCGGTCGTCTCGAACATCCTCACGGGACGCATCGCCCGTTTCAGACAAGGCGAAATCCGCTACCGCTTCGACGGGCATATCGTCCTGCTGGGAGCCAACGACACGGCCGCAGGACTGATCCGCGAACTGCACGCCGAGCCGGAGAACCGCCGCCGCGACATCGTGTTGCTCACGCAGAGCGATGCGGAGGCTCTGCGCCGGAAGCTGCACGCCGAACTTTCGCCCGCCGAGGAGCGCCGCCTCATCATCCTCCACGGCCAGCGCGACTCGCGCGAAGAATTGGAGAAGCTCCACATCCACCGCGCCGACCGCGTCTTCGTGCTGAGCGACGACGGCGAACTGGAACACGACTCGGTAAGCATCAGCGCGCTGGTTCAGATTTCGGCGATTCTCGGCGCAGCGCACCGCCGCGATCCGCTGCCCTGCCACCTGTCGTTCGAATACCAGAGTTCGTTCCAGGTCTTCCAACTGGCCGATTTCGAAGAGGCCGAGCGGATGAAGAGCCGCATCCACTTCTCGGCGACCAATTTCCACGAGAACTGGGCGCAGCGCGTGCTGGTGTCGGGCTGCTGCAACTGCAACGGACGGGATATTCTCTATCCGCCGCTCGACCGCGACGGCATCCGGGCGCAAAGCGACCGCTACGTCCACCTGATCGTCGTGGGCATGAGCCGCATGGGCGTGGCGATGGGCGTCACGGCGGCCCACATCGCCCACTACCCCAACTTCGTCACACAGGGGATCCGCACGCGCATCACCTTCATCGACCCCGATGCGGAACGGGAAATGAACTTTCTCAAAGGCCGTTATGAACCGCTTTTCCGGTTGTCGCACCACACGCTGCGCAAATTCGACGCAGCCGGCAGCGAAACGACCAGCGTCCACACCCCGCAGGAGGATTTTCTGGACGTGGAGTGGGAATTCGTCGCAGGAGGCATCGAATCGCCCCACGTGCGCAAACTGCTCAAAGACTGGACGGCCGACGAAAAGGCGCTCCCCACGCTGGCGATCTGCGGCAACTCCGCACCGGAGAACGTCGCCGCCGCACTCTACCTGCCGCAACCGCTCTACGACCGGCAAGTTCCGATCTTCGTCTATCAGAAGGAGACGGCCACCATTCTCGAAATCGCCCGCCGTTCGTCCCGTTACCGAAGCGTATATCCGTTCGGCATGATGTGCGAAAGCTACGACGCCACACTCAAACAGCGCATCCGCAAGGCCAAACGCATCAACTACGTCTACAACCATTTCACCGATGCAAAAAAAGCAGCGAAAAAAGCAGCGGACGAACTCAATGAAAAGTTCGACTTCAAAACTTTCGCAGCCGGATTCAAAATTGCCGATTGGCCAGACGATAAGATCGACCAATACTGGAACGATCAATCGCTGGCGTTCCAATGGTCGAACATCTACGCCGCCAACGCCATCCCCGCCAAACTCCGCTCGCTGGGTATCGATCCCTGCCGTCCGCATCCGCTGGACGGGCAGGAGGTGGAGACGGCGGCCCGTGTGGAACACAACCGCTGGAACGTGGAGCGGCTGCTGATGGGTTACCGTCCGGCCACCACAGCCGAACGGGAGCGGGCGAACGCCGACGACGAATATAACGAAATGTTGAAAAAAAAGTATTTCATCCATATCAATATCGCCCCTTATGGGGAGATTCCCGAAGAAACCAAAGAAAACGACCGCATCCTGACCCGCTTCCTCTACCGCGTGGAACAGTGATCCGCTCCTCCGGTGCAAGCCCCGAAACGTCCGTGCGGCACGTTCCGGGGCTTTTGCGTTCCGACCGCTGCGGCAGCCCCACTCGGACAACGGATCGACGCCGATCCGGTCACGTATCCGGCAATACCGATTATCCGCCATCTCGTCCGTAAGGCCGGATGATAGTCCCGCCGGTTGCGGCCGGAAAAGGCGGCGCCCTCCACCGGAAAAATCGCATACCTATCCGCAATCGTACCTCCGAATCCGATTCCCGACCGACGCTGCCGGCAGGAAACCCGCACACCGTGCGGAGGGAACGTATCCCCTCCCGAGACCTAATACTGTACTGTACCGTTCCGGTCGCCGGCGGTTCGTCGCTGCGCATCGTAAGCGGGGAGGTAAGCGGAAAAAATCGATATTTCAATAAAAATTCAGTACTTTGTATTGCAAAGTATAAATAATCGTATTATATTTGCAACGACAGAGTAATTAAAGTTTTTTAGATACCCCCTCAAAACAGTACCGTTATGAAAGAGACTGTAAACGTCAACATCGCCTCGCAGGCCTTCACGCTCGACGACGACGCCTACGCCGTGCTTCGCCGCTATCTGGACGACATCCGCCGGCGACTGCCGCAGGAGGACAACAACACGATGGAGGATGTCGAAGCGCGTATCGCCGACATTTTCCGTGAACGGCTTTCGTCGCCGATGATGGTCGTGTCGCTCGCGTCGGTACAGTACGCCATGGAACAACTCGGGCAGCCCGACGACTTCGGCGAATGCCCCTCCGACCGCACGGGCGGCTGCACGGGGGAGCGGATCGGAGAGCCGGAGCCCGCTCCGCGCAAACTCTACCGTTCGCGCAGCGACCGCGCCATTGCCGGCATCTGCGGCGGACTGGCCGACTACCTCCGCGTCGATCCGCTGGTGATCCGGCTGCTGACACTCTTCCTGATCCTCTTCGGGGGCCTCTCGATCTGGATCTACATCATTCTCTGGCTGGTCGTTCCCGAAGAGCCGCAAAGCATCAACACCCGTAAATAATCCCAAAACGATAACGCCATGGCAGAAGATAACGTAAAAGCCCAGATGCGGAAAGGCATTCTCGAATACTGCATCCTCGCGATCCTCTCGCGCGGCGACTCCTACGCCCCGCGGATCATCGCCGAGCTGAAAGCGGCCGAGATGATCGTGGTCGAAGGCACGCTCTATCCGATCCTCACCCGCCAGAAAAACGCCGGTCTGCTTACCTACCGCTGGGAAGAATCTCCTCAGGGGCCTCCCCGCAAATATTACACGCTGACCGAGAAAGGCCGCGAAGCACTCCGCACGCTCGATCAAGCGTGGATCGAGATGGTACAGCAGATCGACGTGATCCGTCACGGCGGCAAACCGGCCGAAAACCGATAAACCGATCTCCGAACGAAAAAAAGACACTCCGGCTTCACGCAGTCGCCGCACTCCGCACGACGGAGGGTGCCGTCTCCGACGGCGGGCGACGGGACATGACTACCGGAGGCGTCGAATCGCTCCGAAATCACACGCGAAGCATCCGAAACCGACACAAACCTATTACACCATGAAAAAGGCACTCCTTCTCCTCGCCGCGGCAGCCGCCTGTGCAATCGCCCTTCCGGCCACCGCTGCACGCAACAAAACCCTCAAAGGCAGCGGCAGAATCGTCACCGAGACCCGCGACGTCGGATCGTTCCACGCCGTCGAAGCAGGCAGCATCGCCCACGTCCTCGTCGGCGACTACCCCGCAGGCCGCGTGACCGTCAAGACCGACGACAACCTCCTCGTCCACGTGCAGACCTCGGTCGCCGAGGGGACGCTCCGCATCGGACTGGCAGACGTCACGGTGCAAAACGCCGAATTGACCGTCTACGTTCCGGCCGCCGGCATCACACGACTCGACGCCAAAGGCATCGCTGCATTTTCGCTCGAAACACCGCTGGCCGGAATTACCGGATTAAAAGCCGGCGGAGCCGCCAAAATCACGGCCGAACACCCGCTGCAAACCAATGACGCCGCGATCGAAGCCAGCGGCACGGCGCACATCGCCGTCGAAGCGATGACGGGCACCCTCGAACGTATCTCGGCCACCGGTGGCTCCGAAATCGAACTGAAAGGACAACCGGCGGGCGCCGACGCCGCGATCGAGACCAGCGGCACGGCACACATCGCCGTCGAGGCGATGACGGGCACCCTCGAACGCATCTCGGCCACCGGTGGTTCCGTGATCGAACTGAAAGGACAACCGGCAGGCGCCGACGCCGCGATCGAGACCAACGGCACCGCGCACATCGCCGTCGAAGCGATGATGGGCTCCCTCGAACGCATCTCAGCCACCGGTGGTTCCGAAATCAAACTGAAAAGCACGGCGACAGGTCGCGCCATCGAACTCCGAGCCTCCGGCACGAGCCGCCTCGTCTGCAACGGAGAACTCCTCTGCGACGACGCTTCGATCGAAAGCAGCGGCGCCGCCCGCATCACGACCCGAGTCAAATGCACGGAGTGCCGGATCGAGAGCAGCGGTACTTCCGCCACGCAGGTGTCGCTCGACGCGACCTCGCTCCATGCCGAGAGCAGCGGAGGCGCCGGCATGACGCTCGCCGGAACGACCCGCGCCTGCCGCATCGTCGCCGGAGGAACCTCCCGCATCGACGCTACGGGACTGAAATCGGAACAGTGGGACACCACAGTCGGAAAATACTCCGCACTCAAACGTTAACCGCATATGAAACGCATCTTTCTATTTTCTACACTTTTCATCCTGCTCGGTCTCGTACCGGCGCAGACCGCCGCACGCGCCCGCACGATCAAGGGATCGGGTGTCATGCGCACCGAAACGCGCGAGGCAGGGCGCTACACGGGGCTGAAAGTCGCCCGCGGCGTCGCGGCGACGATCGTCGAAAGCGATTCGGAAAAACTCGTCGTCGAAGCCGACGAAAAGATCATCGGCCATGTCGTCACGACGATCGACAAACAGGGCGTCCTGCTGCTGACGATCGATCCCGAAATCGACAACATCCGCGACTGCGACGTCCGCATCAGCGTACCCAAACCTGAGGTACTGCAAAGCCTGACGGCCACCAGCGGCGGTCGGGTCACCTGCCGAACCGTCGTGAACACCCCGACGCTCAACGTCCGCACAACCAGCGGCGCACATGCCGAGATCGCCTGCGAGGGCGACGGCTGCACCCTCTCGGCCACCAGCGGCTCCGAAATCAAGGCCAATCTGGCCGTAGGCCGGTGCGCGATCGAAGCGCACAGCGGAGCCGAAATAAATGTCAAGGGAGTGGCCGAGGAGTGCAAAATCAACGCCATGTCGGGAGCCACCTGCAAGGCCCGCAATCTGCTGACCCGGCGTACCGAAGCGCGCGCTTCGTCGGGCGCTTCGGTGCGCATCACCTGCTCCGAGACGCTCGAAGCCGCCGCTTCGTCGGGCGGAAGCGTCTCCTACTGGGGCGACTGCCGACTCGTCGGTTTCAAAAAGAACCTGACAGGATCCGTCACCCATAAACGATAACCGCCATGAAAGAGGTCAAAAAATGCAGTATTTCGGGCATCGCCTTCACGCTCGACGCCGATGCCTACGCCCTTCTGAGCCGCTACCTCGACAGTCTCAAAGCGACCTACGCCGAGACGGCCGACGGCGACGAAATCGTCGCCGACATCGAGGCGCGCATCGCCGAACTGATCCTCTCGCAGCAGGAGAACTCGCGCGTGGTGGAGACCCCGCTCCTGCGACAGATCATCTCGCAAATGGGAACGGCCGAGGACATCTCGTCCGAAAGCGAAACCGACGCAGCCAAAAAGCAGCCGCGCATCCCGCGCCGTCTCTACCGCGACACCGAGAACGCCCGCCTGGGCGGGGTGTGCGCCGGGCTGGGGCGTTACTTCGACGTCGACGCCACATGGGTGCGCCTGACGCTCTTCGCACCGCTGCTGTTGTTGATCCTCGTCGAGGTACTGCCCTTCTCCGGCACCCTCTCGACCTTCTTCTCCAACCTGTTCGGCGTCTTCGTACTGGGCTACTTCATCATGTGGTTCGCCGTACCGGCCGCACGCTCCGCGCGGCAGAAGCTCGAAATGGAGGGCGAGCCGATCACCGTGCGCTCGATCCGCGAAAAAACCGTTCGGGACAGCGAGACGAACAGCGACGTGAAATCGATCGTCGCCCGCGTGATCTACGCCCTCGGACAACTGGCGCTCATCGTCATCAAGATCTTCATCGGGTTCTTCATCTTCGGCCTGACCTTCGCCGCCTGCATCCTGCTCATCGTACTCTTCGCCCTGATCTTCGGCGACCCGGGCGGCAGCGGAACGCTATCGATCGCAGGCTGGACGATGACGACCACGGCCATGGGCGTCATGGGTCTGCTGACGGTGCTCATCCCGCTGCTGCTGCTCATCTACATCCTCTTCTGCCTGATCGCCTCGCGCAAACCCAGCGGGCGCGCCACGCTGATCGTCTTCCTGCTCTGGATCCTGACGATCGTCGCTACCGGCGGACTGATCCTGCGGGAGTACGGCGGCGAACAGCGGCACCGCCTGCACGAACTCTTCGACGAGGCGCGCGACGAACTCCGCGACAGGGAAATCGACCGTATGCAGGAGTGGGTGGCCGCCGACACCGTATCCGTCATTGCGACCGAACCCGCCCCGCAGACCGCTCCGGCAA
>OLPH01003274.1_pt1 | contig 11494 bp, 14 predicted proteins | sample 1672951 | NCBI WGS metagenome assembly OLPH01 (sample SAMEA3136740, study PRJEB25190) | human gut metagenome
TGGTATGGCTCAATTACTTACGTAAATTCGCCATACCCGCCTTCATCCCCCACCTGAGAGGTGGAGGACTTCTGGCGGATTAGGTTAAACCTGCTCCGGCATGATTCCAATGTCCGGTTTTCTATTTGAATGTCCAGTTTTGCTTTTCAATGTCCGGTTTTCTACCGTCGCAGATTCTCGGCTGGCATTCTGCTACTGGCTCCGCGACACCCATCGTTAAAAGATTCAAGCTGTACATGACATCTAATCCCGACACTCGCGCCGTATCTGTTGCCCTTCTATATCTGATACAATGTAACTTTTCCGGCATTTACACTCCTTAACCCAAAATGCACACTGGGTCTGTATTTCCTCGTTTCATACAGATGGGTGCACTGGGTGTATGCAAACTATCACACCTGCTGATCTTCGTTTTCCAGGCACAAATAGACCTGGAAATCCTCAATTTTCAACATTATAACATTTCGATTAAAATGATTCCACTCTGCCACTCAACACAAAAACACACCGCCGGAGCGGAGTGTCTGTCGCCTGATTTATGTTCAGTTATACCTCTATCTCGGTACCGTCCCGAAAGATGAACAACCTGTACCGTCGATATTACAGGCAACGGGCGTATTGTATCCATCATTGAGGATCCCGCCCTTTTCCTTAATGATATTCAGATTTTCCTCTAAATCATTGAGGGTAATCGCACTTCCTTTTAAGTCATAATGCTTCCCATTTATTTCAAGAAACAGCGTCGGGAAGGATGTGACTCCTAGTTTTCTTGCCTCATAAAAGTCCGGATGGTACTTGCCCTCTTCAGAAATACGGATGAACTCCTCTGCGATCTTGTCTGCAGGAAGGTCATAGGATTTGGCGATTGATCCGATTGTCTCCACGTCAGAAAGTGATTTACCATCCAAATAGAATGCTTCATGCATCTTTGACGCAAGATTAACATGTTCTCCTTTGGGTAAGAAGCTCCTGAGAACTCCAAATCCTATTGCGGCATCATTCGAGTCAGGAACCATACTTCCCGTCTCTAACAGGTTCAGATATGGCTTGCCGAATTCCACTCCAAACATATCCGCGATTCTTTTATTCGTATCACTCATATACGGAAATGCCGAAAGCGAATGTCCGTCCATAAATAATCCACCTGATAGCACCGTTACTTCCAATTCCGGATGTGCTTCAATAAACGGTTTAAGAATTGTCTCAAACCCATAGCACCATCCGCAATAGCTGTCAAAAATATAATACACCTTCATCTAAATACCGCCTTTCTGATTTTTGTCCTGGTCACAGGCTTCTCATGCTGTCTCTTCGCATCCGCAATCGCTCTTCCCCCTGTTCGTCTGCACCCTGTTTGAGCATCGCCAGTATCTTCTCTTTGTCCTCCGGAAGACGTCCATATACCGGCATCATGTTGGAGACATTCGTCGCATCCAGCAGCGTGTGGATATCAAGCGTCTTCACAAAGGTATACAGTTCCTGTATCTTCTCTGTCTCTGTAGCCTCTACAAACTCACCTCTTCTTACTTCCTCCATAAGCGGTGTGTCAGGGAAGATTGAGAGCCCGGAAGCCAGTACTCTGACGGGCGACAGGTGGTTTAACACTTCTGCTGTTTTGACGGCATGCCCCATACCATACTCATGACCTCCCAGCCCGTATAAGAAGATGACAGAATAATGCATTCCTGCCTCATCCATCTTGGAGAGCTGTTCCACTATATCACTGGCATGATAGCCCTTGTTCATCTTATCGAGGACAGCATCATCGCCCGACTCGATCCCGAATACGATCATGTCGTATCCCATCTCTTTCAACGACTTCAGCTCGCCTACAGACTTGTTCCTTACACTATCCACCCGGCCATATCCGCCGACGGAAACACCCCAGGGCAGGTATTCTTTTATCAGGTCCATGATTCTTTTAAGCCTGTCGTAGCTCAGCAGGAACGGATCTGCCCCCTGCAGAAAAATCCGCTTTACCTTCCATCCGGAATCCCGAATCTCCTGAAGATCCTCCCGTATCTCACTCTCCGGAGATACGGAAAAAGGTGCTTCCTTGTAAAAGGTGCAAAAGCGGCACTTATTATGCGAACAACCCGACGTTACTTGTAAAAAACAGGAACCAGCCTCATAAGGCGGTCTGACGATTCCACATGAAAAATGCATACGAATTCCTCCTCGTTTCTATATATCCTTATATCTCGCTTTGTCGATATGTAATGGTTTAAATTAAACGGGATCTTCATCCCGTCTAATCTATGCACAACTTAAATTTCGTGACCGAAGTAGTCTGCCAGCGCAGCGAGGGTCTCTTCATTCCGTCTGTAATATGTCCACTTTCCGTGCCTTTCGGAAAGAAGCAAGCCTGCTTTTTGCAGCATATCTAGGTAATGAGATACGGTTGACTGTGATATCCCGGCTTTGTCGCGGATGCTTCCAACACACACACCGCCTTTCAGATCCACCACATCATCAAAATGTCCTCCCTGCGGCGGAAAGTTTTTCTCCGGTTCCTTCAACCACTCAATAATACTGAGCCGGGTTTCATTTGATAGTGCTTTAAAAATTTCAATCTTATCCATACATTTATTATATCTATCTTTCGCGATATGTCAATACTTATAAGCAAAAAAAGACGGTGTCAACATAATGAAATCGCAATTTTGAGGGATTTATTTGCGTGGGCAAAACAGAATCAGGACCGGGTAATCCCCAAGTCAGCCATCAGCAAGGCCCTGAATTACCTTGTCAGCAATGAAACGGGCCTTCTGACATACCTGAAAGACGGGCATTGTTCCCTGTCCAACAATATAGCTGAAAATGCCATCCGGCCCTTTACCGTAGGCCGGGAAAACTGGCTGTTCATCAACAGCCCTTAAGGAGCCGCTGCCAGCGCTGCCGTCTACAGTATCATAGAAACCTGTAAAGCGAATCAGATAAATCCAGAAGACTATCTACTGCGCGTATTCGAAAAGGCCCCGCAAGAAACGCACTTTACACAACCAGAAGTACTCGATACGTACTTGCCATGGAATCTGATGACCCAAGAGACCAAGCTATCTGAATAAATATCGGCAAAATGCCGGATGTTATGATGAGCATACCATAACGTCCGGCATTTTTACATACACGGTTTTATTTTACGCTTACCGATGAACGGCCTTTCCATCATCTGAGCTCCTGATTAACCTTCTTTCTATAACATAAAAAGCCGGCACGGAACATCCTTCTCAATGTCCCGCGCCGGCTATTTCCTACTTTACATCTCCTACGATCGTATTTACAGCCAGTTTCATCAGCGTAATGTACAGACGATTCCATATCTTCACCCATCAGCTGGTCGTGGTCTGGATTTTTGCTTTATTTACCATAGTTGTAAAGTCACTCACATATTCATCCGCGACCATGAGCACAAGTTATATTTTTAATATTTTCAGCAATTGGCTCACTATTCGTGTATCCACTACCTAATACATCGCCACTGCTATTTTCTACCCAGTAGGTCCCACTCCTAAGATTAAAATAAAACCAACAAGTAATATATCCTCCAGATTGATTCTGAACAATTACCTTGGAGTATACATTCGGATACGTACCGTACTTATCTCTAACGTAAAAATCAACACCATCGCTAGACCCAGCATAAATATCTGCTGCATAGCTTATTCCTGTCATACCTCCAAATGAAAATAGTATACTCAATACAGCTACCATCAGTCCATTTATTAGCTTTTTCTTCATTTATAAATCACGCTCCTTTCAGTCTAATTTTAACGCTAATGTTCTCCTCTTACAAGACAACTGTTCTAAAGTTAGTCATGTTCTCCTTTTTCTTTAATACTTTGGCCATCCTGATATAACTACATCTTTCAGCCATTAGCAGAACCTCCGGTTACACAGGCAGCTGCTGTTGATGAACTGCTAAAGGGTACATCTTCTATAAAGTACCCATCTTTCACCTTCCCCTCAGCCATTAATTCTTGACGACGTTCATGGATATACTTAGGGCATGATGGGGTTTCAGTAGCACTGAATTCAGAGTTTTTGCATACAATAAACTGACTATCAGAGATATAAGCAATAGCTTTTGCTTTTTTCCAGCAAGATGCAACATGTTTTTAATATTGTCATTTTTTGCTTTCTCACTCAGGCTGGATGATATTTTCGGCTGTATAGTAGATGGGACATTAGGGATTGTAGTTTCTGTTATATCTAGTTCTTTAAGTGAAATTCCCTGTTTATTTTTCCATTCCATAAGCCCATTAGAACTTTTACCGCATATAAACATAGCTACGTAGGACGGACTCCCAAAGCAGATATCGTCTTGAAGAATCCCATTGGCATCAATGATTTCAGCATACGCCTTACGTGCTCTCTTAATGCCCTGGGAAATATAAGAAGCAAGTTTCGGATAAATAAAGCTGCCTTTTAATACCCAGAAGCCTTCTGATGTAATACGCCCTATGCCTTTACCGCTCTTCCCTAGATTTCTACTAAAATAAAGAAGGGGTTCGTCACTTTTTCCGTCAACGTCGGAGGGCAAAGGCACAAAAGCAGAATAACCTAAAGTCGGAAGAATCAACTCTACATTGATAATAAATTCCTCCAATGAATCCTGTACCGGTTTAGACAATGGCGATTTCGGTGGCGTATTACCATTTTTAACGACATATCGTTTTGCCTTTTGTGCTATCGTATAAAACCGATGTTCCAAGTACTTGACTCGTCCCTTTTCCAATGTCCCATCTGGTGTAACGAAAGTAACTGCTTCTGTCCAATAACTGCCATCATTTTCAAAAGAATGAGGTTGTAATAAACGTTTTTCTACATTATCTGCCTCTCCGACGTAAATAAATGATTTCCCAGTTTCATCATCTTTTCCGAAAAGAAAATAGACTCCGGGGGCCTTAAGATCAGATAGGTCATTACATTCTTTTAATTTTCCACGTGGAATCTTATACGCCACGCCATTCCAATTCGACAAGTTTGCCTGCCATCTCTCAGAAGCAGAGCCATCCATCAAGTATAAATTTATGCTTTTTCCAAGAGATGACATATTTTTCTCTCCCTTTATTAAATAAAATGATAAGATGATTTTAGCGGGCATGCCACGAGCACGCCCCTACAAACAATTAATGCTCTCTCGTCAGCAATGCCACCGACTCCTCGTGACCTCGTTTGTCCCACCTAAATTAGTTGGTATATCCGAGAACCTCGTTCTCGCCCATGCTGTAGTAGGTTCCCTCGCCGCCGAACGGGCTTTCCATCTCCCTCTGCACGCCGTCAGGCTCGCCCGTGACGGGGACGGGGAACTTGAAGACAATCCGCTTCACCACGCGCTCATCCTTCTTGGCGTCGGGGTATATCTCGACGCTCTCGATGTACTTCCTGAATATCTCCTGCCGCTCCTGCTCGCTGTGGCTTGCCCACTCGCCGAACATGCGGCTTGTCTCCTGTACGGCGTCGAACAGCGTCGCCTTCCTGCAAATCACGTTCTGGAGCTTGGCGTCGATGCGCCCGATGTCTTCCTCCACGCGGCTCAGGTCCTTATAGGCGGCGTCCAGCCTGTCCTGCATGTCGCCGTACTTGCGGTCGTACATGTCAGCCAGCGCGTCCAAAGCGTCCATCTGCTCCGAAATCTTCCTGATTCTGGCATTCGTCTGCCTTCTGGTGACTTCCAGCCCCTTCAGCTCCGATTCCAGCTCGGACGGGTCAATCTGAGCATTCATGCGCTCCCTGACCTTCTCCGTGAACTCGCTGTTATTCATGGCCTCCGTGAGGGCTTCCAGCACCTCCGAATCAACGCGCCACTGCGGGTACTGCCGCCTGAAGTTGCAACGCTCTCCGTCCACGAGCTTCCTGTGCTTGCAAGCATAGTAGAACGTGTCGGCGTAATGCTCGCCAGACCCGTCCTTTTTCTTCTTGCGGTTGACGTTGCCATAAAGACCCGCACCGCACACGGGGCACTTCAGGATTCCAGACCAGAGATGGGCATGGTTCAAGCTGTAACGCTTCTTGTTGCCCACGCCCGTCTCTGCCCACATCTCATGGACTCGCATCCACGTCGCCTCGTCGATGATTGCCTCGTGACCCCCGTCATGCAGCTCGTAGTCGTCCTGCTTCACCATGTGGTACTCGTTGCGGGTTCCCTCGACCTTCTCCGTCCTGCGTCTGCCGTAGGCAATCTTGCCCATGTAGACCGGGTTGTCCAGAACGCCCTTGATGAAGTGCGGGCTGAATGTCGCGTCCTTGCGGTTCTTGTACGTCACCTTGCGGTAGCCACGGTCCGTGAGCCTGTTGGCGACGCTCGCCATGCCCAGACCGTCCAGATACATCCGGTAAATTATCCTGATGTGCTCGGCGGCCTCCGGGACGATTTTCAGCTCGCCGTTCTCAAGCACGTAGCCATACGGCGGCTGACCGCCGTTCCACCTGCCCTGACGGGCCTTCTCCCTCCGGCCTGCCATCGTCTGGTTCAGTATGTTCTCGCGCTCAATCTCGGACACCGCTGCAAGAACGGAGATGACCAGCTTTCCCGCATCCTTGGACGAGTCGATGCCGTCCTCGACGCAAATCAGGTTCACGCCATGGTCCTGCATCCGCTGTAACGTGTTCAGGATGTCGGCGGCGTTTCGCCCGAAGCGGGACAGCTTGAAGACGATGACGTAATCGACGTCCGCCCCGGCCTCGATGTATTCAAGCATCCGCTTGAACTCGTCACGTCCCTCGATTGACTTCCCGCTCCGTCCTTCGTCCGAGAAGAACGGCTCTATCAGCTCAATGTCTGCGCCGTAGGCGTACTTCTCTATACGCTCCCTCTGGGCGTCCAGCGAGTAGCCGTCAACCTGCATACCCGTGCTGACGCGGGTATAGCAGTAGGCTCTCTTTTTCTTCTTTGGTTTGTTTGGCACTTTATAGTTTGTCTCCTGTGTTTAAGTTTGTGTTTGTCACATAACGACATCTAACCCATCAGTGACTTGATAGCTGTCTGAACAAACGGAAGTACGATGCTTGCGATTTCCGCCGAACTCTTGGCGATAGACGCTACCTTCTCTAGTTTTTCAGCAAACTTCGTCTTGTCTTTGTCTTTCGCTGCTTTTTCAAGCTGCTTTACAGCCTCTTGAGCATCGTCCTTCAAATTTTGCTCTATATCGAGGTCGAGTAGCGCCCCCACGGTTGCACCTATGGTCACATCCTTTATCTCTGCTTCCGCATTTGCCGTTGCAGAGACGTTGTTATTTATGACTGGTGCGAAGTTTATACTCTGGCTTCTCTCATCCATTTGTTCTTGGAACCATCCATTGGCGTATGTGCGTCCCTCATCCGTCACCGTGACCAAATATGGCGAATCATCCGCCCACTTCACATTCAGAAGGCCTCACCGTGAAAGTTCTGCATAATACGTATCCTTGTCAAAATCAGTCGATACGAATGCAGGCCCATCCTCCGACTTCCTTTTCTCAGCATCCTGCGCGGCGAGATACATCATCAGACAATCGGCTTCGTCGCTTACTGGTTTGAACCATCTTCTGGCTTTTCGTGCTTCATTGTAGTGTTCCGAACCTGCCGAAAGCATCGACTGGAACATAACAAGGCTATGTCCCCAATCTGTCTGCATCTCAATCATCCCTTGATTTCTCAAGGCAATGAATGCCTCTGAAATTCCAAGGCTTGTAAAATCCCTTTTACTTGAATCCTGATTCATCCATGCATAGGTAAGTGCAGCTTCTTGTCCAAGGCTCAACCCATTCATGCTTTTTCCTCCTTCCCACTTAAAAACGCCAGATACTGCTCATACTTCTTGAGCATCATGTTCTTGGCATATTGCTCCATATAGGCATAGTCCGGCTTGCCGTCCTCATCGATTGGGAGCATGACTTGCATCTTTTTGATTCTCAGGTCGTTGATTTCTCGATTAAAGTTGAAATTCGAGCCTTGCTTCTCTATAGCAGACACCAAGAACAAGTAAACAAATTTTGAACCATTTTCTATCTTGAGGCTCGTGACATGGTCACTCGCCACAAACGAAAAAGGCTCATAGAACGCCGTCCCCACGCTTCCGCTGTTTGCAAGGCTGATGCAGTCCCTGAATACCCTTGTTCCATGAGATGCCTCTATGTAATCATCAACGCCGTTATTATTTGCCGTTGAAGACACATACGGAATCTCACCCGGTATATGGTCCGCATTCTTCAGTCTTTTCCCACGCTGAATCTTTGAAAAAATATCAGGAATAAGAAAATGCTCCCATTCCTTCTCGTCCAGCACCGGGATGTCCTTGTATTCCAGCTGGGAGAGCTGCCCAGCGACATAGTTCCTATACCGCATGAGCATACCCCCCTCATTTCGGAGGCGTACTGCGCCATGTAGCCATAGTCAGGCCTGCCGTCATCATCGACAGGGAGCATGACGTGCAACCGCTTCAGACGTGCCGTTCCCAGCTTGCGACTATAACTGAAGGCCTTTTTCTGCTCAGATATGCACTCTGCTGTGAACAGCTGCGTATCCGCATCGTCAACGTCCTTCATGTTGACTCTGCGGCAGTCGTTCCCATAAAGAGCGTTGTACGGATGGTAGAAAGCCTCACCCACAGCGCCATTTCGATTGACAGATATTGCGTTCTTCGCCTTTGAGTCATTGTCATTGCTTACAAAATAGCCAATGCCATTGTTTGCCGTGCCTGACGTGATATAAGGCGTATCACCACTGATACGCTCCTGCGCGTAGATATCACGGCCTGAGCTTATGTCAGCAATCTGTCCCAGTTCTACGTCTTTCCATTCCTTTTCATTCAGTTTCTTCATCGCCATCGCCTCCCTTCGCGTCCTCGAACAGGTACTCGCGGTTCTGCATGACCATGGAGAACTCGAACGTCAGGTAGTCACCGATGGTCTTTTCAAAGTCGGCATCGGTTGGTATCTCGTCGTTGAAGTAGTAGAAGCTGTGCAGCCACTCATCGTCCGGCTGAACTGTGGACTCCACGCAGAACTTCGACGCTGCTTCGACGCGCCCGTTCCAGACATCCAGCAGGTGCTGGCGCTTGTCCTTGGCGGAATCGCCCTCGACCAGCCCGACATGCGCCCTCGTCTCGTAGCCGTCGTCCCTGAAGTCAATGAACTTGCAGACCTTGTCCTTCGGGTGCGGCTCGTGCGCCGTGAATACGGCGATGACGGGATTCACGCCAACGCCATAGAACGTCTCTGTGTTGCATGTGATGACGCCCTCAAGCGTGTGGTGCTTCATTAACGACGCCTTGAACGCCTGCTCCGCCTTGCTCTTGCCTGTCATGGACGACTGCGGCACGATGACGGCGGCCCTCGCGCCCACGGTCAGAGAGTCCAGAAGATGCTCGATGAACGACAGCTCGTACTGTGACGGGTCGGCTTTCGTTCCCTGAGAGTAAGGCGGGTTCATGAGACCGACCGTTGCGCCCTTCATCTGCACCTGAGCCGGGTTCTTTGCGAGGAAATCGCAGCATTCAAGGTTGCTGTTACCGTCACGGCGCAGAATCATGTTCGCGCACGCCACGGCGAACATGTTGCTCTGAAGCTCAAATCCATGGAGCTGCTTCTTCTTGATGTTTCGACGCTGCTGGTCGGAATCAGCCATGGACAACATGCGGTGCATCGCAGAAATCAAAAATCCAGCCGTGCCGCACGTCGGGTCAAGTACCACATCATCAGCCCTCACGTCCACCAAATCACACATCAGGTCGGTGATGTGGCGCGGCGTCAAGATGATGCCGAGCGTCTGCCCGTCGCCGCCGGAATAGCTCATGAACTCGCCATAGAAGCGGCCGATGAAGTCCTCGCTCGTCTTCTGGTACTTGATGTTCTTGAACACCTTCTCGTCCAAGAACTCCGTATAGTACTTGAGCGGCGTCTTGCCCAGCGTATCGTTCTTCTCATTCAGGCGAAAGCTCGTCTGAATGATAGAGAACTCCGACAGCAGCTTGTCTTTCTTCGCATCAGGGCCGACGTTCGAACGTGTCAGACGCCCCCTGATGGCGTTCATGAGCTTGTCGCCGTCACGCATACCCGGCGTTTGGTCACCAGTCAGGCTGTCAATACTGAAGCCGCCGTACTCAATCTCATCCAGTGCAAGCAGGATTCCGGCAACGACAAGCGGCTTATCCTGGTCTTTCAATGTTCCATAGGTGCGCAGATACTCATGCAGTTCCGCTGCATCCTTGAGAATCTGCGCTGTTGTCTTCTCGACGTCAGTCTCTTCTTCAAGTACATACCGCGTGTAATACTCGCGAATATTCTGCGGTGAGAAAGAGACGAATGACTCAAGGTCAGGCAACGCCTTGTAGCCTTCACGGTCATCAACATAGAGCGGTGTAATCTCATGATGCTTCTCGTCGCCGGACACGCCAACAGCAAAAACCTTCTTGAACGAGCTGTTTTGAGCGATATGCTTCGCATAGAAATATGCACCGTTTACCGCATAGTCAGTCACAGCCTTGACTTCGACATCAATGATGCCATCCTTTGTCAGCTTCTTCTGTTTATCAAGGTCCGCCTTGTCTTCGATGACAATAACGTAATCATCGACGACAGACACATATTCGGGATAACCAGCCTTGCCGGTTCCGCGCTTCGATGCCGTCTTCAGTGCCTCGTCCAGCTCTTTAACGTCACTGCCCTGAGCATCATATTTGATACCGCACTCTTTGAGCTGGGATGCAACCCAAAGGTCTGTCTTTACTTCCTTCTTTGCCATTACTCATTACCTCGTTTGTTGTAATATCCCTGCTCTTCAAGAAAGCGGGTTAATAACTCCCGCACCACGGGAGCGTTCTTTGTGTCATGGTCCAGACAGTACTGCCCCAGCGCCCTGTGAAGCTCCGGCTCCACATAGACCTGAAGCAGCTTCGTGTTCTTGGTCTTCTCGTTCTTCCTCGCCATCCGTTCCTCCTGCGTTTCAAATCATAATCATATGTGTTAATAGTATCATGGGACTATGTATATTTCAATCGTTTCGGCTGATTTATCAGTCCCTATTTTCTAAAGACGCGACTTGTCCCACCATTTTGGACGTTCTCGGGACGTTTTTCTGTCCAAAAGGTGACCAATACATGCCTACAACAGTGCTTTTGACGCAATAAAGCCCGTTCCGAGACACTTTCGTGCCCCAGAACGGGCTTTAATCGCTACCTGACCTCTATTTAGGTCATTTCTCGACCACAGAAGTGACCATAATCGTCAGCCGCCGTACTCGTCGCCATCGCTTGCCTTCTGGCGCTGGTCTTGCTCATAAACGCTCTCGATAGACGACCGCACATGCCGTCCTGCATCTCTCCGCTGCTCGCCTGCTATCGCCTTGTCGGCGGCCTTTATCCGCTTCTCGGCATCCCACATCTCGCCGCGCGTCTCGTACAGGTCTGGTCCTATGTCAAGTTTGAGTACAAGTTAAATTGAGATTTCTATCAATCAATTATCCAGCAATCAAAGCTGCCTTTTTCTTGTAGTTTGCATATAATTTTTCATAG
>OLPH01003275.1_pt1 | contig 11491 bp, 9 predicted proteins | sample 1672951 | NCBI WGS metagenome assembly OLPH01 (sample SAMEA3136740, study PRJEB25190) | human gut metagenome
CAATAAACGCACAAACTATTCGAACGCCTGCTACATCATTGAGATATGTCTGTATATTTTCTGTTGTAAATTCATATCCCATCTTCTGCAGTTTATTGTAAATACTATTGGGCTTCTTAATTCTTGTTTTTATAAAAGAAATAGGATTTCGATTGTTCTCAACTGAAAATTCATCATCCAAAACCTCAAGCTTAGTTTGTATCTCCCGAATAGCACAACGATACATCATCATTAAATTATAAAATTTTGTAGCATTATTTAAAAACTGTAGTGATTCCGGACTGTTCATCCTGAGTTTTTTTACTTCATCTTTTGTCATGGAACTTTCCTTTCTACCTCATCCCTGATTTCAAAACATTATTTATACACGGTGCCGCCATGAACTTCTTCGTTATGTAAGGCTTTATATCTGCCAGCACCTGCGACATAGAGGCTTTCTTTCGAGTATCAGTCATAACAATTCCTCCTTCCTACTAATTATTGTCATTATCCCTTGCTGTATTTAACCAGCAATATATCTAAGAACTTTACCCAGGCAATCTCTGCTGTTATCCGTAGACACCTGTTGATTGCTTCCTGGTGCGCTAAGAGGCATCGCTCCCCACATAAAATGCTGATTATAATAATCTAAAAGAATCTTCTCGTATGTACCTGCTGCTGAAGTTGAACTTTCTCCAGAGGAAAGCCATCTCCAATTTCCTATTGCTTGATAAACGAAGCTGTCAATAACTATTCCTGACAAATGGTAGCTTCTAAAATAGTTATCTCGCACATATCGTAGATGCTTGCAAGTGTCAAAAAGCAGTCCATTACTGCTTATATTTTTGTTTTTCATGGCATCCTGTTCTGCTTTTGGATTAGTTGAACGCCAATTCCCACCCATATTTGTATCTGGATATCTGTATGAGCCATCCCAATTTTTGAATGCCGGCAGAATTTCAAAGAACATTCCATCTGAAAAATTGATCTTCACAACCTGTCCATCTGCTCTTACTTCACTTCTTGGATACCGAACAAGAATAGCCTGTCTAACTACTTGCAGAAGACGAGATTGACCATTCCCATAAACAGAGTTGAACTGGTTGTAATATGATTCCGGCAAGGACATCAAAATATCAATATCACTTGTATCTATCGCAGTTCCCCTTCCATAGGAGCCAACATATATACTATTTTGTCTATCGCTTGTTATATTCCAAAACTCACGGTTCATTGCTGATGTTACAGTGCAATATCTTTTTGAAATAAGAGAACGGCTGTCAGCTGATATTACTTCTTCATTTCTTTGAACATACAAACTCAATGTATTCATCCCCCATTTACTCATTTTTTTCTCAAATGCGCCGGAAGCATCTTGTTTAATTCCTCCTGCGTAAAGAATTGCTCTTCATTTGTTTTAAGCGCAGCTTGGGCGGCAGCATAACTTTTCCCATCAGTTAAAGGTGCAGCACAGTAAATTTCCGAACTTTCATCCAACAGTTCATCTCTTTTGCGCACTATTTCTTCAATACTAATTTCGTCAAAGTCTGTCAAAAGTGACAGATATTTTTCTCTTACCTTCCACAGCTTATTTGCAGTCTTAATATGATCGGTTTTTTCAGTGGAAATGTCCTTATCCTTCAGATAGCTTGTTAGTGCAAGAAGTGCTGTTGAACATAGTCCACCAGCCCATAACAGTATCTGTTCATTTGAAATGAGCACTCCCAAAAAGCCGCCTGTTGATATTGCTGATAACCCAATCTGTCCCCATTTTATCCAAAAATTACGCTTACTCAACCGATCAGCCATCTTAAAATGACATGTATAGGTATATACAAGTTTTCCATATTCTTCTTGTATTTGAGAATATAATTTTTCACGGTAATCCAGCGAACTTTTCTCCATTGGCGCATTTCCTCCGTACCTTTAGTATTACTCTACCCCCAACGCCTTAAACACCGCATCTTCCGCGCTGCTGTAGAAAATCAGATTAAAACTGCCCACCAGCTCCGGCGGCACGGTGCCAAGGTCTGCTGCGCTGGTAATCGGAAGCAGCACTTTCTTTGCTCCGCTATCGAGACACACCTGCAAACTATTGGCAAGCTCGTCCACTTTCAGAATCGTGCCGCTGATGCTGATTTCTCCCAGCACGGCAAGTGTACTGACTGTAGGCCGTCCAAGAGCGATGCTGCATAGTGCAATCAATGTAGGCAATGCCAGCTTTCCGGTCATGCCAATGCCCTGCAAATCCTGATAGTTGATGATGTAATCCCGCATCGTAGTACTGATGCTGCCACTGATGCGATTTCCGTTAGCTTTCAGGAAATTGAACGCCGTATTCGTGGATTCCTTGCAGTCACGGTCGCTGCCAAGGCCAGTACGTTCAAATTTTCCGTTGCCAGGCAGCATCTGGCTTTCGAGGCGGAATACACCGATCATACCGGACTTACCCTGACTTACGGTATATACCTGTCCAGGATTGCAGATACCATCAGGAATGAGTTTGCCGCTGCCCTGCTCTGGCACGGAAACAAATTTTTCTTCAAAGGTATCAAGATCAATATAGCTGAAGTTCACATCATAGAATTCCATTCCACCCAGTTTTTTCAGCTGCTCCTTGACGCGACGGCGCATTTCCAGCGCAAATACAAGAATTTCTTCAATCTGTTCCTTCGTGAACTCCCCATCCGGATATAGCAATTTCACATAGCCGCCTACGATCTTGCGGACAGCAATCGTATCGCGCTGGTTCAGGTTCTTTCCAAGGCGGAAATACTTATCCAACGCATCACCATACTGTTCTTTCCGCAGTTCTCGGATAAACTCTGCCAAGTAATCCGTGATAAAGCCGTAATCATTGGTAAAATGCTCCGGACGGAACTTCGGAATCTCCCAGCCTGGAATGTAGCAATGCAGACGGTCAAGAAAGGCGGTGTCCGTTCCCATCTCCGGCGGGAACGGGTCAAACAGAGAGGAAGTCTTAAGCAACACATCCACGCTCTGATTGATGTTTCCTACAAAGACCATAGAAGCCGATGCTGCCTTTTCCTCTTTGCCGCGGGCAAAGGAGCCGGAAGCCATATAGTCTTTCATAATTTGAATGCCGTCTTTGTCCTTAAACTTGATTCCGGCAACCTCATCAAAGGCAACGCAGTCCCATAAGCCTACCAAACCTACGGTTTTGCGCCCCATATTGTAAAACAAATTTGCAACGGTCGTCTGACCACCGGATACCAGGATACTGTTCGGGCTGATTTCTTTATAGATATGGGACTTGCCTGTGCTGCGCGGCCCCAATTCACAGAGATTGAAGTTGTTCTCCACCAACGGCAGCATACGCGCAAGCAGCAGCCACTTTTCCCGATTGTTCAACTGTTCCGGCTCATATCCGCAGGAACGCAGCATAACATCCATCCACTCTTTCTGTGTGAATGCCTTGCGTCCCTCTCGAACTTCTTCAATGTCGATATGGGGCATCTGAATCGGAGTCAGCTTATGGATGCTAATGGGAGAGATATCCTTCTGCTTTTTCTGTTTAGAGGAAATCGGCTGTCCATCTATATCCGTGATTCCAAAGCTACTGTCTCCCTCAGATTCATATTCCAGCTGCACGATGCACCAGATACCGCCACAAAGCAGCCGGTCATATTTTTCCGGATAATCATCCGTAATCGGCACATTGGTGAGACCAAGGTTAGAGAACTCTGCAAAAAAGCAATCCTTTTTGATGTCCAGATGCACGGTCACCATATCAATAATGGTATGGCTCCCGTTCTTGCGCAGTTGTGAGAGAATTTTCTGAGCCTCATCCGGGCGGACAAAATTATCTGCCAGAATTCGTTTTACATTCTGAACGCCCTGCTCAATGATTGTCTCATCGTCTGAACTACAATACTGACCCAGCAGGAACTCCAGCACATAGACCGGAACATTTGCTCCTTCTTTTATTTTCTTTGTCAGGTCTTTGCGGACGATCCGACCGTCAAAGTTGCTGCGCAGCTTCCGGCGCAGTTCTTCACGGGTATCATCTGCCGCCATATCCATCATTTCCATACGGAATTCCTGCCTCCTCTATATCAGAATCCGAATCCAAAGTCATCTGCAAAGGCAATGTCCATGATGACAGGCTGCCTCCACTGCTCCAGACCGCTTTCTTCGTCGTAAACCACAAGGTAATACTGCTTGTCCTTGTCGTATTTCTTATTCTTGAATGTGAAACGCATCCGGAAGATACGCTTCTGTGCATTTTCCTCGCGACTGTCCGCAACATAGCTGTTTTCGTTCGAGATTTTCTCATTGTCTTCCGAGAGGAAGAAAATGCGGTATTTTGCAGCTTTTACAGTATCGCTGACTGCATCCGACTGGATAAAGTCCATGGAAGTGATCAGGTTCGTAATCTTATGGACAATGCTGACCAGAGCAATCTCTGCATTCTTTGTTTCCATGTGACCGCGCTCCATCTTAAACTCCAGCACCGGTACCAGCATTTCCTGCGGTGAGGAACCGCCATGCACATAGTTAGCACCGCCTCCGGCCACCTTAAAGACATTGCTGCTGACAGGATAAGACACCACCTTGCTGTCCTCATTCCCCAGAACGCGTCCCATGCTCATATGGTCGATGCCGTCATCTTCCAGTGCCGCCTTGGACACAATAAATCTGCGATTAACAAATGCTTTTTCCGCGCTTTTCCCAGAAATCTTGTCACTTTCTGTCAGCTTATCACGTTTGTAAATAAAGCCATGATCGGCAGTGACGATAAAATGATAGGTGTTGCCGCTGACGGAGATTCGATGAATCAAATCCACAATTTCCTGAACGGCTTCCTCACACGCATGAAACACCTCATCCTCGGTATTTGCCTTGTCTCCACGCGCGTCGATCTGATTATGGTATACATAGATGATCTGACGTTTTGTCAGCACATCTCGCAGCTCTGCCACTTTCAGATTTTTGATATCATCGAACTGTACACAGACACTATCCGGGTTATAGCTTTGCAGCACCTGCTGCCGACCTGCCAGATTATCGCAAAGGATACCATCTACCAGCACCTGGAAGTCATCCGTCATCTCCAGTGTTTTATGCGGTAAAAGTGCTGCCATACCGAGCCTTGTATAAGACGGCAGGACACTTAGTTGTACGGAAAGTTTTGCCGTGCATTTCGGGTCATCCTGCATTCGGGCAAACAATTCCTGTCCGACCTCGTAACGCATGGCATCCGAAATTATGACCACGGTGCGTTCCTTGGTATAGCGCAGGTTGACATTGTAAAACTCCCGCTGCAACGGAATTGCCGAAAATGCGGCATCCTGCTGGATTCCAGCATTCCATGCTGGGAGCAGACAAGCCAGATATTCGTTCGTGTAGATATTTTCCACCAGCTCCCGAAGCGACTCAAAGCTTTCCGTGCTCTCCAGCTGGTCGTAATAATAGTAGAATTTCCGATACTGCTGATCCATATTGTAATCCGCAGCAAGATATCGGTCGATGATTGGCTTTAAGCCATCTGCGGCATGGTAATCCGCTTCCTTCACCATGCTGTATGCACTGGAAAGCATCTGATAGGTTTTCCCGGTCTTTCTGCCAAAGTGCATTTTAGCCCGTTTTTCACAGAGTTCCGGAATGGTAAATCCGTTTACGATTGCACCGATATCTTCCGAAACAAGTCTGCCAATGAGCCACTTTACCAGCACCTGATCCACGGCAAGGAAAGTGTCGCACTCCACCAAATCGTCCACTCGCATTCCTGCAAATGTCGAAAGAACATTCAGCCCTTTGGCAACGTGCGCCGACAGAGCGTCGTATTTGTCCCGGTACAGGACGCTGTTCATCAGGCTATCGAGAAATGCGATGATATTGCCGGACTTGTAGGAGACAAAGCTCTTCCATGCTGCCGGAAGCTCTGCCTGCACATATCGCCCAGTATAAGTAACGAACAATGTTACCAGCAGCCGTTCCAAACTCGGTTTTGTATCGGTGTATCCGAAATGCTGCTCACAGAGCTGCCAGAATGCAGACAGCAGGTCGTATTTTTCAAACTCCTGCAAGAAAGCATTGTCCACCAGCTCGCCATCTGTCAACACGATGCGCACGACTTCCTCAAAAGAGCAGGTACGCGCCTTGCAGACTGCACTTAGCAGACCGACAAGGATATTTTCTTCATTGAAGTTTTCGATTTCCAAATCACAGAACCGCTGAGTGCGCTCTTTGTTGGCGAAAAACTTGATGTGCTTCTCAATAACCGGCTTGTACTTTTCCTCAATACCCAGGTCAACCGACAGCAAGGAGGCTCGGTCAGCAAAGAACCGTCTGGAATACAGCATTGTGTCTTCCAGATGGTTGTCCCTTACATCCGGTTTAGGAAACGGTGCATAGATCAGATAATTCGTGGTCTTATCCACACGCTCCAGAAAATACTTTGTATAGAACTGGTTATCCGGCTGGAGATGGTAGATCTTCGCATTCTGAAGCTCCACCGTCTCCATATCCTCGGCAAATTCTGCCTTGTCATCGTACCAGAAAACCAGTTTCCGGGTCTCCCCAGTAAATTCCGCATTCAGGCGGTCTATAATTTGTTTCAGGTTCAATTCTGCCATATCAATTTCCTTTACTTGATAGATTCCGCCCTTTGGGGAATATCATACAGGCAGTTACGCCTTGATCCGTTTATTGCCTGTGATGCTGCTAATATAATCGTCAATATCCTGCACGATGCAATGGTCCCCCATTGTGTGCAGTGATTCAAAATACTTTGTGATATACCCATAGATGCCATACTCTTCAAAAGTCTTTGCTACATCTGCACCAGAAAGCCCTTTGAAATGACGGTACCGCTCCATGCAATAAATCAAAAAATTGGATTCTTTGCTCATCACTCACGCCTCCTCCGGGTAATCATAGGAGCCTGTCAGAAGTTCATCTTGATACATGGTATACAGCGTCATCGGGCTGTAGTGCCACAATTTCGATTTTTCATCCGAAAGCTCCTGATAGAGCTTGGACTGATAAAAGCGGGAAATCGCTTTTTCATCATCCACATTGCTGTTTTTTGTAATCTGTTCGATGATGGGCGGCACAATGATTGCAAGCATTGCGCTGAACTGATCTTCGTTCATACAAGCTCCCTCCCTTCAAAATGCAAGTATTGCAGAGACTTCTCAGTTGCAAACACCAGCTGGTTGAACAATTTCCGAATCTTGAGTGCCGCCAGTGTCTGTTCCTTATCCAACACTCCAGTCATATACAGGGTAATGGTGCGGTACACATCATCATTTGCCACAGCACCATAAATCAGGTCATGCTGCTTTCCCTGATAGGTTCCCTGACGGTTCTCGGCTACAAAATCCAACCATGCTTCATCTGGGCTATCAAAGCGCAGCAAGCTGCACTCCTTGAAAGCCACAGCTTCCTCTACGGAATAAATATTGAGCGTAGCGGCTCCTGTTTTGCGGCGGTCAGTGACCTTTTGAGCGAAGTTCACTGCCTGATCGCGGTTAGTGGTGGTGTAAAATCCAAAACCGAAGTCCAGATAGCGATTTTGCCGGATAAGTTTCGGCTGTTCTACGATAACATTGCTTCCGTGGTACAAAATCATTGCAAACGCCTCCTGTTCCTCTTATTTCTTTTCTTTCACCATGATGTTCTTGCTGTCCGCCAGCACCTCATAGAACTTGCCGTCCTGCGCGGTCTGGAGCTTACGGTAGTTGACCTTTACGCCGTCATCGAGGTCAAGCTCGATACGGGAAAGTGCCAGATGGCTGATCTTCTCATCGTATTCCCGGCATTCCTTCAACTGCTTGGCAAGTTTATCCTTACGCTTGGAGGCTGCTGCCACCTCGCGGGCATTCCCGCTGTGATCCATCATATCCTGCATCCGGTTAATTTCGGATTCATACACACGCTGCATCTTGTGCAGGTAGTCGATACGCAGGTTGCCGATGGTATCCGGCGTGTAGCGATGCAGGTAAACCATTGCTTTGAAGCCATTCTGCTTGCCGCTGTCAAACAGCCAGTAGATCGGACGCTTTCCGGAGCCAGTGACAGAGTAAGTCTGGCAGTGATCCTTGAAGAAATCGTTCAGGAAGTAGTTACGGATAATCTCCCGGCTGGTGCTGCCCTTATTGCCAAGGGCTTTTGCGATATAATCAAGGTTTGCTTCTAGCGTATCTGCACCATACACCGCTTTCAGCCATGCACACAGGCGCGAAACAATATCATCGTCCAGATATTCTTCATCAGTGATGGGGATAACATTGTCAGCATCCGGGAAGAACATTTCATCGACCACAACACCTTCATTACGGTATGCGCGTTCCAACTCTTCATCAGAAATCGTTCCAGGGCGTTCATTCATCTTATCCACAAATGCCTGCAAGGAATACGGTTCTCCCGCAAAAAGCAGCCCATCCTTATAAGTAGAGTATCGGCCAAACATACAGCCTACCGCATAGCTCAGCAAGCTCTTGATGTCCCGTTGCAAGTCCGCCTTGCGCACGGTCACATCTTTATCTTCCACTTCTGGGGTCAGCTCTTCCTGCAAGCCGTAAATGTCAATAAAAATGCGGTTCAGCTCTTCCTCGTTGGCTTTCAGCTTGTTAAAACGATCATCGCATTCTGTCCGCCACTGGTTAAAGGCTTCGGAAATCGTTGAGACATTACGGAGCAATGGGTGCTTCTTAAAGTCCCAAGAGGTTTCAAAAGAATCCCAATCTTCTTTTGAAAGCTGTATATTTTCATCAACGGAAGCGGTTATAAAGTTCTTATCTTCTATATTTTGCAAATATGGAATTTGAGGAATCTGTCCTGTACTGTAGTGTAACCCCTGACATATCAAATCACAAAACATTTGAAATACGGGCGTATTCATATACCCCATTTTGACATACGGATCAACTTGAACAAATAGCATTGGCCCCGCATCTGCAAAGATATATCCGTCATTAACCCATCTTGCACTAAATTTTCCTGTTGCAACGTCACTCCATGTAATTCCGGCATGAAAATACGCAGACGTATTTTTTACAACAAAATCAGGATTATTAAGGTACGGATATTTTTTCATGACCGCAGCTTTAATTTCAAATCCATTATTTTGATAATTCACCACATATTCTTTATTAGGGTACCATCTTCTGAATGTTCCACCTTTTATGTACGGGAACCATTTTGATGGGCTATCTACTGTTTTTTCACAACCTAAAATTCCAAAACCTATTTTATCAAAGTTAATTTCCGGCCAAAATCTCAGAAATCTATTGTTATCGGATGTGGCTAGCCCCTGTTTAGCTGCTCCAACATCTCCAATATACTGCCTTTTTTCAAAAATCGAATATACTTCTAGGTTCAGATGATAGCTAATTGGTGCATCCGGTATTTTCTGATAATTTTCTTGTTTTGCAATGTACTCATTCGCATGATTCAGGAATCCCTTTTCCTTATCTTCAGGAATCGAATAGTTTACCAGTCTATAATATTTTCCCTGATAACCTTTAATTCTATTTTTAGCAAATACAAAACTGGCCGTTTGTACAACCTCTCCACCAATCTCCTCAAACGCTCTCGCTCCGAGGTGTACTAAGTTAACAATCGTATCTCTTTGAATCTTCACTCTCAAATTCACCAATTTTGAAAGGAACATCCAACTATGCTGTGTAATCATTGCCTGAAAACCGTTATTTCCAGTCATCTGGCGGCAACGCTCAATAAACACAGCAAACAGGTCAACCTTGCTGTCGGGGTAATTCTTTTTGACAAAATTATTGACCTTTGCACTCAGGTTACTGGTTCCGGCATAGGGCGGATTCGTGCAAGTCACCCAATACTTCTGCGCCATGGTCTCGCCAATATCAATGAGCCGATTCAGCTGTTCGGCAGTTTCTTCCACACCCACGCTGTCCATGCTGATCTGACCGTCAGTGTCCTCCGCTGCCACAAACCGGCGCAGCAAATCCCAGTTATAGCTCTCCACATTCAGGATAGAGCCGTATTCCTTGGCATCGGTCATGGTGTCCAGCAGACCTTCCAGCTGCATCTTGGCGGCGTTCTTCTCAATATCATCCATTCCTGCGCCGAAATACTTCAGGTGCGCACGGTTGATACCGTTGCTCTCCTGAATGGCATAGACATGGCAGGTGTTTTCGCCGTTCAAGATACGGCGGTTGTACTGCCGTGCTTTCATCATCACAGCGAAGTACGCCAGCTGATAGGCACGGTCATCAATGTCCAAACCGTAAATATTATGTTCCAGAATGCTCTTTGCAGCATCACGCTGGCTGTAACCGGCACTCTCGTAAATCTGCATCAGCACATCAAAGGCATATACGAGAATATGGCCAGAACCCATGCATGGGTCGATGAGCTTGATATCCTCCGGGTTCAGGGCAGCGTACTCTTTACGAATTTCCGAAAGTTTTGCCTGCACCTCCGGTTCCTGCTGTGCCTCTTCCAGATAGTATTTCCAGTTTTCTTTCAGGCCGCAGTCTGGGTGTCCTTCCACCCACAGACGGCCCAGGCTGTTCTCCACCATGTAGCGGACGATCCAGTCCGGGGTGAACAGCTGGGTTACAGCAGGGATTTCCTCTTTGGTGATCTTGCCGCTTTTGGCAAAGGCAGCGGCCTTCGGCTCAGTGTTGTAATACTGGTACAACCAGCCGATGATTTCTACCTGACCACCGCGCTCGATATTGAAGTCATCCTCCGGGATATCGTGGATCAGATGATAGACCACGCCATCCTGGTCAATGACGGACAGGCTGAGCAGCAGCTCGGTGTAGTTCTTTGTCTTTTCAAACAGCGCAGGCAGAATCTCGTTCAGGGCATTGCACTGTTTCAGAAACAGGATGCGGAACACTTCGTCCAGCTTATTGTCCTGCTTCAGCTGGAAAATCTGAGCTTCTTCCTCCGCAGTGAAGGGAAGCTCTGCGTCAAAGGGTGTTGTGACCAGATCTGGCTCCAGTTTTCCGCTCTCGGAAGAAAGCACCCGGATATGGGAAGGCAGATAGTCATTGACCTCCATGAAACGGATCGCAATCAGGCGGTTGAACCATGTGTAGGCAACCTCCTCGATCACATACTGATATGCGGTTTTGTAGTCGGTATCCTTTTCCTTCTGCTGGATGACCTCTATCAGCTTGTCACGCTGGCGCACGGCCTCACCGGAAATCGAATACGGTTCTGCGGTGCCGATATCGAAGAACTGGGTGTCACCGAAGCTCTGCGGCAGCGGCTTGGCAATGCCGTCCTCCGTAATACCGATCAGGCGGGCATCATAGCTGACATCTGCAATCAGCTTATTCCGCGCCCAGATCGCAAAATTCTTTATGGCTGTCTTGTTCATGGAGCCAATCCTCCTGTCATTTATAGTTCAATGTTGACGATTGTATCTTCGTCCATCTCTTTCAGCAGATTTTCACGCAATGCGGCAAGGTATTTATCAACGTCGTCCTTGATCTCCAACCGCCACGATGCAGTCTTGGCAACCGTCTTGATGGAAACATTCTTCGTGGTGCGC
>OLPH01003281.1_pt1 | contig 11477 bp, 26 predicted proteins | sample 1672951 | NCBI WGS metagenome assembly OLPH01 (sample SAMEA3136740, study PRJEB25190) | human gut metagenome
TCAAACCGGAAATTGTATATGTCAAATGCCGGAATTGCAAGAATGCCTCGGACTTCGGGGATAATTCTGCGTATTGTAAGGCTAAAGGGCATAGAGTGTGTGCCTGTGACAGATATGGGCAAATTTGCAACAGTTTTTTAAAGAAGTAATTATGAAAGATATTGAACTATATAGAGACTCATTTCAAAATTTTCGTAGCTATCAATTACCTAAAGCACAATTGATTATAGCGGATGTACCTTATAATTGGGGTACTAATGCTTATGCAAGCAATCCTTCATGGTATAAGGATGGGGATAATAAAAACGGAGAAAGTGACCTTGCAGGGAAAAAGTTTTTTAATTCGGAAAATGAATTTCGCCCTGCCGAGTTTATGCATTTTTGCAGTGACATGATGGTAAAAGAACCGAAGAAACCCGGTAAATCCCCTTGCATGATAATATTCTGCGAATACGAACAGCAGTTCATGTTCATAGAACTTGGTAAGAAGTACGGGCTAATGAAATACATTCCGTTGGTATTCCGTAAGAACTTTTCCGCACAAGTATTAAAAGCCAATATGAAGATTGTTGGTAATTGGTGAATACGGTTTGTTGTTATATAGAGATAAACTACCGAAATTCAATAATGATGGAAGGATGATATTCAACTGCTTCGACTGGGTTAGAGATGATGATAATCCTAAAGTACATCCAACACAGAAACCTATTCCCTTACTTCGTATACTGATTGAAATCTTCACCGATAAGGGTGATGTAGTTATAGACCCTGTAGCTGGAAGTGGAAGTACGCTTTTAGCTGCTGCGCAATGTGGAAGAAAGGCATACGGTTTTGAGATCGACAGGAATTTCTACAACGATGCCAACAAGTACATTTTATCAAGAATTCAAAAAACATTATTTCAATGAATACCGAGATGCAGAGAAAGATACGTGAATGGGAAGCGGAACGCGACAGGAACCTGCGCATCCACTGTCCTCTTGTAGCTGCCAAATTCCAAAGATGGATTGACAAGGCAAAGAAAGAAAACGATAGACGGCATTTCCAGCTCCGTGACAAGATTTTCAACAAGAAAGCCTGTAGTTGATACTTTCATGTAGGGAAATTCATTGTACGGCTTTAAAATAGCTTGTATCAAATAGAATAATTGTTAAAAAATACACGATCATGCAAGGAACAGACAAACTGAATACGATAACCAACATCGTATTTGTCCTCACGGACGTTTTAGAAACCAACCTTCTAGAAATGCAGCAGTAATATAAGAAAGAAGGCTTTGAATTGCGGCACGATTCAAAAAGAAACTTCAACACAGCCATAGCCGCGATAAAGAGATTGAAAAGTGATGTGAATCATTGCAGCGAATCCACTCAGGAAAACTTCGGCAATGATTCTGACATGGTGAACGCCATGTTGCTCACACTGATTGATAGGTGCGGTGATGATGACAACCTCGCTTATAAGATGTACGAATACATTAAATCTTTCCCGTCCAAACTGAATTTGGACCTGGATTTGGATAATGCGTTCAGTCATTTGTTTAGAAAATCATGAAAACTGCTGACGGTTATCCTGTGGTATGTTACGGCGCAAAAGGGAAATACAGTATACATCGCATCTGCCGCCGTTGTGCCATATATCGTAAATACGATTCGATTCCCGAAAAACCATGCTACAGGCTTCATGGAATACATCTGTTGGGCAGAAGAGAATGCCCGATCTTTGAACAAAAAATTATCGCAATATCAAAATAACGAAAAATAAACAATATCATGGAACAGAAAACATTTGAAGAAATAAAGGAAGAACTATTACTGCGCGCCAAGAAAGCAGGTGCCTGTCAAATAGGTTATGCGATGGGATTAAGGAGTCAATGCAAGGCTGATATACTTAAGGCTATTACTGATAACTGGTCTTGGGTGTTACGAACAGCAAGAATAGTAGATGCAGAATATTTAGAAGACAATTTTGATGAAGAAGATCTAGCGGAAGCTGGTATCTATACACAAAAATACCATGAGGTAACAACAACATCTTTTGCCTGCGGCAGCGCAACAGTGGAAGCCTACGGCAGCGCAACAGTGAAAGCCTACGGCAGCGCAACAGTGGAAGCCTACGACAGCGCAACAGTGAAAGCCTACGAAAATTCTTATGTTGAAGATTTAACAGGTAATATTAGGCCCCAGTCTGGATATGCAGTAATCAAGGATTATTACAACCATAAGATTTACATCAAAAAAGGGAGATATCAGATTATAGAGGTTGATTAATAGCTTGATGATAATACAATTAGAATTTAATTGGTAATAATTACCATTTACCTGACATCAGGAAAATGGTTCAAAACGAATTAGAAATGAAAGAAAGACAGCTTGATTTTAACAGGCAAGATAAGCCAGCTATTGTAGAAGATTCTAACGGAGAACTGATAACTGAATTGAAAAAGCAATATAAAGAAATTCAGCAAAATTTAGGATTGGCTATAACGATGCTCGAAAAAGGGCAGCTCACCGAAGGAATGAAAGAAAACATCCTTTCTCTGACAGACCACAATGTGAATAGGTTTCTTACCCGAATGGGATATGAAGGTGTACTTGCAGAGAAACAAAAGAAATTAACTGAACAAATCCGCTCATTGAATGATGAAAATCGAAAATTACGTCATCAGCTTGGGGAGAAGGTTTCAAACGAAGATGTTAGAGAACGTTTGAAAATTATGGTATCATCATTTAGAAATTGGTGGACTGAATATGGATTTGGGCATGTTAGTGACTTTTATTTTGGAGAATACGTTGCAAAAATCTCATTGAGTGGAATGGTTTTCGCTTCCCGTGTTTCAAAGGCAGGAGAAGAAAAGAAAGAAGAATACTTGTCTCGGTTAGGTTTTGAGATAGAAGATAGGATGGTTATCTACAATGACAAATCTATTGCGCTACTAAATAAGCTACTTACCGATAAATATCCAAGTATTGATATTTATAGTATCAATCTGACCACTTCGGCTTTGAATGGAGTACCCGTTATCCAAGATGTAGTAGTTTTCTTGAGAGATTTAGACAACCTTACCGAAACCGCATCTCCTATCAACTAATTCCAAATTATTAATTCAAATCAGGAAAATTATGAATAAAAGAACAATTCAAATAGATGTTATCGGTCCGATAGAAGAAACTGAATTAATGAAATGTAAATTGTATGTTGATGGTCGTGTGTGTGTAATCGGAATGTCACTATATGACTATGAAGAGTTAATGCGAGAAAAAGTGTTTATCCGGGATGGTAAGAGCGTTGATTCTGCTGGTGTGATAAACACGACTAACACTTTCATCGAAAAAGATTAATATTTAAAACTGATTAGATATGAGTGAATTATATATACCGCCTGAGCGATTTGAGAGAGACTTTATTACCGGACGATTTTTAAAGGGTTGTGTTTCTCGCAACAAGGGTCGTAAAATGGTTTATCATTCAAAACGTTCCAAGGCCAGAAGTATAAAAAATCTGTCTAAAGGACGTGGGGCTTGGCATAAGACTGGTGCAGGCATGAATAAAAAGAGCGTTGTTTTGATAAAGGATGAGAAATTATGTGGAGTATTCCCTTCGATACAAATGGCTGGTAAGATGATTGGCGTGGCTCCTTCTCTGATCAGTGCTATATGTCGGAAAGTGAGAGGCAAACATACGGCTAATGGATACAGATGTTTTTTTGAAGATAGCAATGATTGGTATAATTTAATTAAACAAGATTATGAATAATGACAGGCAGAAGATATTAACTGATTATATTTCTTACATATACACGACAGGAAGGACTTATGATACTGTCGGGAAATATATCAAGCATGTCACGGATTTTTTAGAGATGACCAAAGAAGTGAACCGCCGTGGTTATTTGAATTACAAGCGTGAAAATGCAGATGTCATGGTGCGTCATTCGCTAATGTGTTCAGCGATATGCGATCTATTATCCTATCTCAACATCGGATATGGAAAAAGGGAAAAGGCGGTGAAACCTTTGGAAAAGCTTGACGTCATTTCAGAGAAAAATAAGAAACTACTCCATGATTTCATAATATGGTTGACTGATAACAATGATTACTCTTCTCATACAGTTGATATATATTACACATCCATGAAGAAGTATTTCGAATACGCCAATGAGGTAAACATGGATAATTGCAGGAGGTTTATAAAAAGTCTTGAAGAAGAAAAATTATCTCCCGCTACCATCCGTTTGCGGATTACAGCAATCGAAAGATTCTCTAAATGGCTGAAGAAGCCTATAGAACTGAAGCGCCCCAAAATAAAGCGCAAACTTGATGTGAACAATGTGCCGACCGAGGAGGAATATAACCGGCTGTTGGAATATCTCAAGGCAAAAAACAATAAGGATTACTATTTCTTTATTAAGGTTTTGGGTACAACGGGCGCCCGTCTGTCGGAATTTCAACGATTTACATGGGAGGATATAATTAGTGGTGAGGTTACATTGAAAGGTAAAGGTAACAAGTACAGACGTTTTTTCTTTCAAAAGCAATTGCAGCAAGAAGCGAAGGCTTATGCTAAGGAACATGGTAAGACCGGGATTTTCGCAGTAGGGAGATTCGGTCCGATCACACAGCGGGGCTTTTCCCAGCACTTGAAAGCATGGGGAAAACATTGCGGTATTGATTCAAGGAAGATGCACGCCCACGCCTTTCGTCATTTTTTCGCTAAAATGTTCCTGAAAAAAAACAAAGATGTTATTCAACTGGCTGACCTTTTAGGTCATGGGAGTGTAGACACAACAAGAATTTATTTGCAGAAAAGTTATGACGAACAAAAAAAAGATTTTAATCGAAACGTTACATGGTAGTGTTGCGCAGCTCAATGAACTGTCATCCATGACCGAAGGGATAGACATCTATGACGATACCGGGCATGTTGACACCGATTTCTTGATCGAAGCGCTATCCTGTGTCAATACCTTCGTGAATGCGAGCAATACGGTTGTTCAAAAAATTTCCTCACTGTTAGCACCTGACGCCCCGGTTGGGGAAAAGAAGAAACAGGCTGACGAAGGTAAAAAATGGAATGTAGAAGAAATACTGAAACATTGTACTCTTGAGAACAATATCCTCAAACTTCCTCAAGTTCAATTCAATAAAAAATCTTATGCCGAAGCAAAGAAGTGGATAGAAGAAGCTGGCGGCTCATGGCAAGGTGGGAAGATACAGGGTTTCACATTCCCGTTTAATCCGGAGCGTGTGTTTTCCATGCTGAAAGAGGGTAAACGGTGCAACCTACAGCAGGATTACCAGTTTTTTGAAACTCCGGCCGATGTTGCTGACTGGCTGGTTATGCTTGCCGGAGGGATACATGAAGATGATACGGTACTGGAGCCGAGTGCCGGGCGTGGCGCCCTTATAAAAGCAATCCACCGGGCTTGTCCTTCTGTAATGGTTGAATGTTATGAGCTGATGCCGGAAAACAGAGAATTTCTTCATACCCTTAACAACGTAATATTGCTTGATGAAGACTTTACCAAAGACAGTGTAGGTAGTTACACTAAGATTATTGCAAATCCTCCGTTTTCCAGTAATCAGGATATAGAGCATGTCAGGCTTATGTATGATCGATTGGAAGAGGGTGGAACCCTTGCGGCAATAACCAGCCAACACTGGAAATTTGCTTCGGAAAAGAAATGTATTGATTTCCGCAACTGGCTGAAAGAAGTACATGGAGAAGTGTTTGAAATCAGCGCAGGCGAGTTTAAAGAGAGTGGCACTTCTATTAGTACAATGGCGGTAGTTATAAAAAAATAATTCAAAATGATATAGAAATGAATATGATATTCCTGAAAAGAAAACCAGCCTCTTTTTTTGAAAAAAAGCAGGCAAAGGTTTTAGAAACTATACAATCTCTTGTTTCAAAGATTGATGTGGGTGAAATAGTTTCCGTATCAAAAGGATATGGAGGATTCACAGTAACTACCCCTGATGGTAGATGTATTAAGAAAGTTGAAGCTATTAAATTAGATTTAATACAGATTGAGATATGAAAAGATTGAGTAAATATAGATACTACAATGGAAACGAAAGTAACTAAAGATGGATTTGTTTGGTTGGTAGTACCAGACAATTATGCAATGGAGATGTGGAAAGCCAACCTCGCCACATTGTATGTACTGCATAATGATGACAGTGAAACAATGGTAGAAACGGATCTGCAAATGGCTGATGCTATACATGACGGAGAGCGAATTGGCATTGAGGTTGGATTCATCAAAGGCCTGCTCCCGGCCTGTCCCCAATGCGGCAGTAGGCTGGTGCCAAGTAGAAACCCTGAATATGAATGGGAGTGTTTAGAGTGTGATGAAGATTTTAAAACGTGTGAGTTATGATACAACAAGAACTGAATAACATATCAACCTACGTGGTTGGCGATTTTATTATTAAAGTGATAGATGCTCATAATGTAAGAATAACAACAGATAGAGGAACTGTGTTGGTTTGCCCTAGATCGGACAACTCTATAATTGTAAAATCATCAAAAGAAGATAAAAATGAACAAAGAAGAATTTCAGACAAAGAAAAATGATATTGATTCAAAAATAAGGGAATTGAAAAATCAGAAAATTCAGTTGGAAAAGGAATACATTGAATCCAACCAAGGATTTCCTGTTGGAAGCAAGGTCTGTATAACGGTCATGGCTCATGAAAGATATACTTTTTGGAACAATGAAAGGATATTGGTTCCCGAAGCGAAGAAGTTAGCCTATATTGCAGATTATGAGATTGATGATGACGGAGAGGTTGTCCCCTCTTTAAGACAGTTGGATTACAATGGGGGCATGTCAGCAATACCTTTATTTGTTAATTTAAAGAAGGCTATAATTGAATTAGTGTAAATCAATATAATTATGAATGAAGTTAGAAAGCTATATAACGATGATGGATGCGTTCTTAAAGAGGCGTCTAGCAATGACTATGAATCATGGAGTTCAGCAAGAACACTTGGTCCTATGGAAAGAAGGAAAGAATACAGAAACCTATGTTATAATTTTGAATATGAGCGGAGAACTAATATCCCTCACTGTGCAAAGAAAGGTGTATGTGATGAGGATTGCGAATACATGAGAAATTTCAAAGGATAGGATATGAAACAGACAGTAGAAGAAGCGGCAAAAAAATATTCCAATGATTGCAGAAACAGGCAGCTTCATTGTGAACCATACTGCATTGTTGACTTTATTTCTGGTGCAGAGTGGCAGTCAAAGCAATCGCCTTGGATAAGTGTTAAGGAACGGTTGCCAGAACCAAACAAGCTTGTCCTTTGCAGAATGGTATCAAATGGAGCGATTGTTAGTGGCTATATCGTTGTTTCATCCGGGAGATCGCCATACGTTGCGACAGACGGAGGATTTGAATTTGAGGATTGGAACGGCTACGAGTGTGACATGTGGATGTACATCCCGTCTTTCGATGAAATATTAGAAGCCAACAGGGATGTACTTGAACGAATTAAAGAGAAAGGAGATTGAGATATGAAAAGAAACAGAAAACAAAAGAAGAGCACTGCATCAAGCAAAAGACGCAGTGCTGCAACTTACAAGGTTGTAGTGAATAACATTTACTTAACATCCGATAACTATTTCACTGGTTGCGGTGGAATAATTTGTGATGATGATTCACTAGATTTTCAATCAAAGAACGCCAAGAGTTTTTAAATTGAATAGTGATGTATATGAGCATTTGGGACAATTGGCAGCTACTAAAGCAAGGTGGGTTATCGGTCCATCGCTTTCTATAAAATTACCATTATTATCCTTCTCCAATGATAATAAATTATAAACATGAGGGCTGATTACTTTATCCTCTGTACATCCGCAATTAGGACACTTGCCTATACGGATCTTTTGTAGGAGTTTTTCCTGTTGTTCTTGTGTTAATTTCATAAACAATAAATTTAATAATTCGACAAAAGCAAAAGTAATAATAAAAAACCGAAGGGCGCATCTAAACTCACAATAAATTTAAAATTCGACACTTTATGTTTATTCGGATGCGCCCTTTATTAAAACAAATAATCATGGAAATAAAGAACGGAATAATAATTGATGGAGTGCTGCATGAAATGGTTGAACTGATTGATGCGCGCTGTCTGGATTTTGATTGCAGTAAATGTTCGTTGAATAAAGAATGCAATGAGTGTAAGATGGAGCATGAATCATACCTGTGTAATGTGATGGGTTGTTTCTTCTTTGTTAATCGTGGTAAAGTAACGGATATTAAAACAGAGGAGGAAAAGGAATGAAACAGGCATTATCAATCGAGCAGATGAAGCACTTGAAGGATCTTGGTCTGGATACAAGCGATGCAAGCATGCACTGGCAGTTTTTGCCTACCGCTGATTCTATCATCAACGGAACAGATGAAATAGAGAAAGAACCTTGTCTTTTTGTGAGTCAACCGAACATGAAGCATGAATACCCTGCTTACATCTTGCAGGATATTCTCGGTAAGCTGCCTGTATACCTAAATTACTTCGGTACAAAATATAAGCTGCACATTGAGCCTAATTTCGCTGGAGCTTGGTTTATAAGCTATCAAATAGGCATATGTGAACCATTTGTTTTTAAATTGTCAGAAAACCTATTGGATGCAGCCTATGATATGCTGTGTTGGTGTATTGAAAACGGATATGTTAAAGTTGTAATGGAGGAAAAGTAAATGGATATAGTACCTATTGTAACAAAAGATGATCTTTCTAAAGAACAGATAGAGTATCTACAAAAACAACAAACAGAATATAAATTGATTAAAAAAGTTAAGAGGAATCCAGGGCATATCTTATTCTCTTTTAACGTTAAGACAGGGGAGATAAAGAGAGCTTCTATTATACATAATGTTTCTATTGGTCTGAATGGGCTTCCTATAACTAGGGCTGAAACGGTCATAGAACCTAATTGCTACTATGAACAAGCCTTAAATGAAAAGAATTTTAGAAAGAAATTGAAGAAATCAGGATTATTAAAAAACGAATAATTATGGGATTTACAACACAGTGCTTTATATGTAAAAACACTACTAGTATTAGAAATAGATTAAAAGAACTTGGCTATTATTGTAATCCATATTTAGGCTGGCATAATCTATTTACTTGTGTATTTGGAATTAATTCGGTTTATTCATTGGACGATTATGGTAAAAATGGTCTTAAAGGAATAGATGGTCTTATTGATTGCGGAGCGAATGAGGAACTTTTCTTAGCTATCGCTGCATTAAGGGATGATACAGACAAGTACCAATGGTTTACCGATGGGGATAAATGGATTATGTGTCCTGCAATCAAGTTCTCTTCCTATTGGGTTTACAATGATATTGATGTTAATATAGATACCGTTCACAAGGCTACTGTAGACGAACTGATTGAACACTTTAAAACAAAGGAGGAACAATGAAAGCAAGAATAAAATCAACTGGAGAAATTGTAGAGATTAAGGATTTATATGATGATGGTACTGCATTGGTGGGAAACATGTATATCAAGGTGTCAGAACTTAATTTTTTTAGTGAAAACATTGATTGGGAACAACGTAGGTACGAATTGGCAAAAGACATTATTAAAATTGTTATAGCAAACGACTATGGTGTTAATTCTGATGTAGTCGCTAAATATTCGCTTAATTGCGCTGATGCCCTAATTAAAAGATTAAAGGAGAATAATTATGAATAGCGTACAGACACAAACACTTTCCATTAACGGAGATGGAGGTGGTGAGGCATATATTGATTTTTGCGATGGCCAATTATGTGTTTCAGTTGTCATAGAAGGGAAACAGGCAGATTTTCACTTTGAGCCTGTTACGTTAAAGATGTTTGCCCATGCTTATAAATTACATTGTGAAGAATGTGAAAAGAAGAAAGGAGAATAGTCATGACCGAAGAATTTGTAACATTAGAAACAGCGAAACTGCTGAAAGAGAAAGGCTTTAATGAGTATTGCAAATATATCATTAACGATAAAGGCTTGATGATGGAAACCATATTTAGAACTAGTAAGGATTTACCTAAATTATTCTATTCTTGTCCAATACAATCCATCGCCCAGAAGTGGCTTCGTGAAACTAAGAACATTCATATATGTATATACAACTGTGCTTGTGGCTATGGATACGAAATATCTAAAGCTGACAATGGAACTCATATGGCTAGTTCTGTTTATAAAGGAACAAATGATGGAGAGGAATGGGATAGCTACGAGGAAGCACTTGAAGCAGGTTTACAGGAAGCATTAAAATTGATATAAATATGAAAAAGATTTCTTTTAATGATAAATTTGGATTAACACAAGCAGTGTTGGACGGTTGTAAGACAATGACTAGACGAATTGTTCCATTTACATATTGTAAAGATAAAATTCATTTGTCTAGATATAAGGTTGGTGAAGTTGTTGCCATTGCGCAAAAATATCGTGATGTCGAACAAGAAGGTTATCCTGTTGATTCAAGGTACGATGCTTTTAGAACTGCGAATTGGGGAAACGGAGAAGATGGTGCATTAAAGAGCTCCTCAGGCTGGAATAATAAACTCTTTGTCCGCGCTGACTTCATGCCCCATCATATCCGAATTACCGATCTTAAGGTTGAACGTTTACAGGACATTAGCGATGAAGATTGCTTGAAAGAGGGGATATATGAAGATTCGGGTGATGATAATTTTCCACCATCCATATTTTATGAATTTGAGGGGAACAAAGACGATGGATTTGATACTCCACGTGAAGCCTTTGCAGCCCTCATAGATAAAGTATTAGGCAAGGATATTTGGCTAAATAATCCATACGTTTTTTGTTATTCATTTAAACTGATAGACTAATGAGATTAAAACCTTTTAAATATATAAATGGAGAAATATATTACCAGTGCAATGTATGTAAGGATTATAAAAAAATAGACAATGAACAATATTAATTTGAACAAACTACGGGATCGTGCTTATAAGACCGCCTGTGAGCATGGTTTCCACAATGAAGAATTGAGTAATGAACACTGCTTTTGCCTTATCATCAGCGAGCTTATGGAAGCAGTGGAAGCGGACCGAAAAGGGAAACGTGCCGACAGACAATCTTTTAAATCTTCTTATGAAGATGAAGAACCGCACGATGATGTCAATTTCAAGTATAGTTTTGAAAAATATATCAAAGACTGTGTGGGGGACGAGCTTGCTGATGCATGCATACGCCTGTTTGACTTGTGTGGGCTTCGTAAGATAGACATTAATGGTTTTACAGAGGAAATGATATACGAGGCAACGGAAAGCTGCAACGGGGAAACATTCACTGAAAGCATATACGCCATATCCACATTGCCAATTCGTTATTTTTATGAATATAATTATTCTTTTGAAAGTCAGATAGGTCATATGTTATTATCAATCATCGGGCTTGCCAAGCATATGAACATAGACCTTATATGGCATGTGGAGCAGAAGATG
>OLPH01003293.1_pt1 | contig 11419 bp, 8 predicted proteins | sample 1672951 | NCBI WGS metagenome assembly OLPH01 (sample SAMEA3136740, study PRJEB25190) | human gut metagenome
ACCAGTGGATCCGCGCCAAGCCGCGCAGGGCATTGGACCTCAGGCGGTACCTGCCCAAGAGAACCAGCTTCGACGACCTGACGGACGAGGACCTGCAGGCCATCGTCCAGGAGATCAACGACACCCCCATGAAGGTCCTGGACTGGGAAACGCCCAACGAGGTTTGGTACCGCGAGCTCGGCAAGGTGATGTCAAAAACAAGCCACCCAAAGACGAGCGTTGCACTTACAAATTGAATCCGGGGTACCCGACTCATCCACGTCTTCCTCTAAGATTTTATCAATCTTTATAAACTTTGGAGGTACTGCATGGACTTGATGAGCAAACTGAAACAAGTACTGCCAGTATCTAGCCGTTCCTTCCACTCCGATATCAATCAGTTGAAGTCTGATGTTGACGAAATGCAGGGCCAACTGACACATATTCAATCGGTGTTAGAAACTGTACACCACGATGTTGTGCATGAGAGTGCCTATTATCTTTTCGCAGAACCGGGATATCCGAACTATGGGGATGAACTTATCGCGCGTGAGTGGATCAAATATCTGGCGGAACGATGCCCTACCGTGCCAGTATATCTTGACTGTGCAAGGCCTGGTCCCGCAGCCGCTATTTTAGAGGGATTGCACCCTCATCTGGTTGTAACGGATACTGTTGCTCGATTGTCACACGAGAATACCGCCGCGGAGAATGACGAGACCACTTGCAGCATTGCCTCACATGTATATGATGCGATTGACGACGAAAGTCAATCAGCTCGATATGCTGCTGGAATTCGACTGATTCGAAATAAAACACGTGGTGCGCATATTTTGGGTGGAGGTTGGCTGAATAGCCAATGGAAAGAGAACTTAGCGCGGCTAGCAGCGGTGGATTGGTTCCGAGATAACGGCATTCCTGCCATCGGTACCGGGCTTGGTCTGGTACCGCTTGACGAGCAAGATCGAGATTACGTGTCCAAAGTACTATCGAAAATGAATGCGCTGTCTTGCCGAGATACTTCAAGTCGTCAATTGCTTCCTGCCGATGACAATCGTTTTACTCTTAGCGTCGATGATTGTTTCGTCAATGGTCTCGATGGTGTGTATACGTCCAAGACTGAGCTTCCTCAAGTCATGATTTGTGTGCAATCTGATTTTGTGCAAGATCGTGATGTTCTTATGAAACATGTTGAAGCGATTCTCCAACATTGGCAGATTCCGGAGAATGAAGAGATTGGAATCGTGGAGTGCATGCCGTACGGGGACAATCCGATTTTCTATTATCTTCGAGATATAGGGCGTAAGGTCACGTTATTCTCTACGCAAAGTCTTCTTGATGAGGGATTCCCTGCGGTTCCCGGCCAACTGTGGATATCGACTCGGTACCACCCCCATCTGCTTGCAGCTGCACGCGGATGTTCAGGCGTGTTCATATCTCCCGATACGGCATATTACGGCGTGAAACATCAAGCAGTGCTGGATATGGGTTCGCACTGGGTTAATGCCGCAATCGGGAATCCTATTCCCCAAGCTGGGAACGGCTTTGAGCACCCAGATGCTATGGTCAGACAGTATCGTGATGCAGTGCGTGCGTCTGCATCTGCACTATATGGACTCAGTCGTTGAGCCGAGCCGTTTCATACCTCGTTGTTAGGATAGATGATTGTGCAAGAGTTAGTAAGTAAGCTGAGAGTCCGCTACGATTACGCATGGGTCGTGCTTAAGGGACTCGTCAAAACGGATTTCAGGCTTCGGTACCAAGGTTCGTTCCTTGGCATCGCGTGGTCAGTGCTCAAACCATTGATGATGTTCTGCGTTATGTATGTGGTATTTGGCAAGTTTTTACGAATGTCAGATGGCACTCCTACCTATCCTGTAGTGCTTCTACTGGGAATCAGCTCATGGCAGTTTGTCACGGAATCCACGAACGTTGGACTTCGCTCGGTAGTCGATCGTGGTGACTTGCTCCGAAAAATCCACTTCCCTAATTACATAGTTGTGGTATCTGCAACTATGGGAGCATTTATCAGTTATGTCATTAACTTGGGCGTAGTATTGGTATTTGCTTTATTTGCTCGTGTCCACTTCACATGGCGAGTGGTGTTGTTGCCTATCAACATTATTGAGCTGTATGCCGTCACGCTTGGGCTGACCTTGGTTATGGCAACTATGTATGTGTATTTCCGCGATATCGCACACATTTGGGAAGTGTTCCAACAGCTTGTCTTCTACGGCATGCCTATCATCTATCCGTTGAGCTACGTGACTGATAGAGGTGGATGGTACGCCACTGTGGCCCGTTTGGAGCTACTAAACCCCATTGCTCAATCGATTCAAGACATCCGGCATAATTTCATAGCCCCGGATACACAGCCAACAGTCTGGAACCAGTTCAATAATACGGCGGTTAAGATGGTGCCGCTAATTATCATGTTGCTACTTTTGTGGCTAGGCATCTATCTATTCCGACGCAACAGTCGTAAATTTGCGGAGGTCATGTGATGATAGCAGCACGCCAAGATTTTATGAAGAACCCTGTGGTACTCTCGGCAGAGCATGTTTCCAAGTCCTTCAAATTACCCACAGAGCAGGCCACTGGACTAAAACAGGCTTGTATTAACTGGTTTAAGGGTATCAGGGGATACAAGCAGCAGCAGGTGCTCAAGGATATTAATTTCGAAGTCCATCAAGGAGAGTTCTTCGGTATTGTTGGCCGAAACGGTGGGGGAAAGTCCACGCTCCTGAAATTGATTTCCCAGATTTATTATCCAGAGACTGGATCTATCAGAGTCTCGGGCAAGTTGGTGCCATTCATTGAGCTTGGTGTTGGTTTCAATCCAGAATTAACTGGGCGAGAAAATGTGTATCTTAATGGGGCGCTCCTTGGTTTTACACATGAGGAAGTTGACGCGATGTATGACGATATCGTCGAATTCGCTGAACTTGAGGACTTCATGGATCAGAAACTCAAGAACTACTCCTCGGGTATGCAAGTCCGTCTTGCATTCTCTGTAGCTATTAAAGCGCAGGGAGATATTCTGGTTCTTGATGAGGTATTGGCCGTTGGCGATGAAGCTTTCCAGCGTAAGTGCAATGACTTCTTTACCGAGATTAAGAAAGATCCTAAGAAAACAGTTATCCTAGTTACTCATGATATGAGTGCTGTTAAGCGATACTGCACACGAGCCATGTTGATTCGCGATGGTGAGGTTGCGGCGATTGGGGATAAGCAGTCTGTTGCCGATGCGTATACCATGGCAAACCTCGAAGCGGAACAAAAAGAGGAGAAAGCGCGTATAGAGCGGGATAAGGCTCAGGGTGTCTATCCCGAAGGGCTCAATGCGAAGTGCCCTATCCTCAGAACTTATCCTGTATCTTCTCCGATGCTAACAAATACCGATACGTTCCGTTTCGCGGTCGAATATCAGTATGATGAGCCCGGAGACTTTTATCTGGCTATCGCCCTTCATGACACTCGCAGAGGTGGTATCACATTCGATACAGGCTCTAAGACCTTCAGGGTAAAAGAGCACGGACATCATATAGTTCAGTTTGAGATGCCATTGACGCTATTCAATAATGGTGAGTTCAAGCTATTCACCTCATTGAGAGTGCCGAGTCCCACTGACAACACAATCACCGATATGGTGGCTGTTGCGACGGGTGACAATGCATGCTCACTCGTTATACGAGGGTCGAAGACATTCTCGGATTATGCTTTACTAAATAGTGACTCGATGAGTATCAATCCCATTCCGGGTAAGTCCGATATTGAGGTTATGGACCCTGCTCAATGGAGCAATTCTGAGCAATAGTGTCAATCATTGACACGGTTTCGTACTCTCTAGTTACCAGCAGAAAGGATTGGCACATGTCGTCAATACGCTTTGCGAATGTGCTTTTGGAGACAAATCAGCGTTCGCTTGAGTGCCCATCTATGTACTGCCGAGCAAATCGCCCAGTGTTTTACCGGCAAGAAGAGCAGGCATGGTCGTTGTATGGACGCGGCATATTTGACTTCTCGACTTACTTTAATGCTCTTCCCGTGTATAAGCTGAAAAAATATACTAGGGCTAAAGCATTTCGACTTCATCTGGAACTACTGGGGGCTTCTTGCTCAATTGCACAAACTATCGGGCATGTACATTCGGTCCGTCCTGAGCCTTTAAGGGATAACGTAGTCAAGGTCTCTGAATCTGAGCAATGGCAGAATGTTGATCTTGATATCAGTTGTGATGACAAAACCGTTGTATCTGGTTTCGTCATCACAACTGATGGACAGGTATTGCTGCGTTCCGGATACTATGAGGTGGAATATGATGGCGAGCCTACTCGGGTGGAGCTTGCTATTGCTACAACTACCTTTAAAAAGGAAGAATACGTCAAGAGCAACATTGAATTAATTAAGCAATCAATCTTTGAATCTGATGAGCCCATCGCCGATCATCTTCAACTATTGGTCATTGACAATGGTCGCACCTTAGATAGTAATTCGCTCAATGACAAGCACGTGACAATCTGCCCTAACGACAATGTGGGTGGTTCAGGCGGTTTTGCGCGTGGTATGATTGAGGCTTTGGAACAATCCGTTCCAGCGACGCATGTGTTGTTGATGGATGACGATGTTGCGGTATCACCGGAAAGCATTAAACGTACTTATGCATTATTGCAAATCGTCAGATCTGATTATGCTGACGCGTTTATCAGCGGAGCCATGCTTAATTATGATGTGCCAGATGAGCAGAATGAAGACGTTGGCTTTATGACCCGTGATGGTCATTTTTCGCCAGTTAAAGAACCGATGAGGCTAACGCAATTCGAGAATATCGTTAATAATGAATTATTTGATTCTTCTCGAGCCTTGAGTGCCGAAGATCTAGAAGATCAGATGTATGCCGGATGGTGGTTCTGCTGCATACCGGCTTCGCAAATTCGTAAACATGGCATGCCTTTACCGCTATTTGTGCGTACTGATGATGCGGAATATGCATTGCGCTGCCAGCCAGAGTTCATAACTATGAATGGCTTGTGCGTATGGCATGTTGCTTTCCATACGAAATATAATGCCGCGGTTGAACGCTATCAAACAACTCGTAATACGTTGGTTGCTCAGTGTACAACTGGATTCGCTCCTAAGTCGGATTTCTTGGCTAATATTCATGACGAAATTCGTTTGGAATTGAAAAAATTCGGTTATGCTAATGCGGAGCTATGCCTTGATGCTCTCGAGGATTTCTTTAAAGGGCCAGAGTTTCTCAGTAAACCAGTTGGAGAGCGATGCTTCATGCGAGCGAATCATGCTAAGGAGCAGCTCGTTCCATTAGGAGAGCTTGAGAGAGAAGCCGTCAAGACGATTCCGGGTTTTGATGCCTCACTTCTCAGCCCGCAGTTCCTGGGGACGGACATACCGCGTAGCCGTATGCAACGAATCGAAGATTATGTGACAGACAATCATCAACGGTATATCAAAGATTCCGGCAAAGGATATGCGGTGATACCAGCCGAGGGATGGGTGTACCCAGCAGGGATGATTCGAGATAAGAATGTATTGGTAGTCGTAGACTACTATAGCCAAACAGGTACGATTCGTGTTAAAGATGTTAAGCGATACGAGCGTATCCAAAAACGGTACCATCGTGATATGGCGTTTTACCGCAAGAACATTAATCGTCTGCGTAACGAATATAGGGCAGCGGCAGTTAAATGGACATCTATTCCATTTTGGAAACGTTATTTGAACATGTAATGGTGCGCCCACGCTTCCTTGATAATTGTTGAGTCATTTGTTCGTCATTAACCGTAAGGTGTTCTTATGTCAACAGCACAGCGAGAAACGATTTGGCGTGTGGTGTTCCCCTCGAACAGCGTTGGCCTAGATGAGGAGTTTCGTATTGCCGCGGCTCCTATATACGGCAGCGGACATGATGCTTCCGGAGCTGCCTTGGGCAATGCTGAACTGCACAAGGAGATTACCGGTCGTACGTCGTTAGAGGTTCCCTCAGAGCACACGTATTCCACTGCAAGCTACTACAACGCGTTTCCGGCCGCTTACTGGGCTCAATGGACTAATGTACAGCAAGTCGTGCTCAATCTCACTGTTGTCGGCGAGGGCTCGGTCACGGTGCATCGATCGGATGCGGATGCCAACGATTATATTGTGGCTAAGAAATCGGTGAACGCTACTGCTACAAGCCCTCAAGTTGTGCAGATTCCAGTGCCGATTGATGATATGGCTAAGGGCGGCTGGCTGTGGTTTGACATCGAGGCATCTGCTGATGCTTCCGTGACGTTGTCCGATGCGAGTTGGCAGACTGAAGTTCCGGCAAAGCGCAATCTGACTGCATCTCTCGCCATCACCACGATGAACAAGCCGGAGTGGTGCATACGCCAGTTCAATCTTCTGGCGGATATGGCGGATATGAATCTTATCGACGCAGTATATGTGGTTGATCAAGGTTCAAATTTAGTGGAGGAACACGAAGGATTCGCGGCGGCGAAGGCCAAACTTGGAGACAAGCTGCGAATCATTCAGCAGGGCAATATTGGTGGATCAGGTGGCTTTGCTCGAGGCATGTACGAGGTTGAGCATCACGGGGAAAGTGGATACGCCTTGCTGCTCGATGACGACACTGTTCTGGAACCGGAATCCGTATCTCGTGCCGTTGCTTTTGCCAACCATTGCGAGAAACCTACACTGGTAGGTGGCAATATGTTGTTCCTGAGTGAGCCAACCAGAATTTGCGCATTGGCTGAGGTCTTCGATCCTCAGACCATTAGTTGGGGCACTGCAGTGAAAGAGTCTCGGTATGATGATTTGGCTTCAACGTCTTTCTTGGATAAGCAGTACCTGCATCGGCGCGTGGATGCCGACTATAACGCTTGGTGGATGTGCCTGATCCCCACTGAGGTGATTCGCAAGATTGGCCTCTCGTATCCGTTCTTCATCAAGAACGATGATGTGGAATACGGTGTGCGTGCTCAGCGAGCTGGATACCGCACGGTTACTGTGCCAGGTGTGTGCCTATGGCATCAGTCCTTTGTGGATAAGGATGACCAACTGGATTGGCAGGCATACTACCACATTCGCAACCGAACTATCATGGGACTTCTCTACGCGAACCAGCAGTATAAGCGCAACATATTGAAAGAGATGGTGCGCTTCACCTTATCCGCCACCGCCAAGATGCGGTATTCGGCAGTGGCTCTTCATCAGGCAGCAATGAAAGATGTTGTGGCCGGGCCTGAACATGTGGGAGACATCTTGGAAACAAGGCTCCCCGAGATTCGGGGGATTCGTAGCAAATTTGCCGATTCAAATATGGTGCCTGTAGAGGATCTGCCGGATACATTACGTGGGCAGGACGAAAAATTTACTCATCTGCATGGCCTATCGCGTGCAGAGGTCATTCTCGGCATCGGTTTGCACCAGATTATGCCACCTCGAGCAAATCGAAGTGCTGTAATCGATGGATACATGGAACCCACCAAGGTGCATTGTCTTATTGACAACGGCCATGGTACTCATACTGTGCCTGCAGACCAGTTGGATTCATTGGTGCTGGTTGCAGACGACGCTTCCGATCATTGGCGCGCGCTGGGGCTTATGGACTCCGCTGTATTCGTGGATCCCGATCGCCGCAAGGGAATCCTGCTTACACGGCAGCCCGTGCGTGCTATCACTGGATTCATCCGTGCCTGTGGATTGTATGTCAAGGTCATCGTGAATTGGCGCACATACCAACGTCAGTACCGCAAGGCATTCGCCACTATGGTGTCTCCCGAATGGTGGCAACGATACTTCACTAAGTGATGTAGATAATGGTTGTTTATGGGGTGCATACGCATTCAGTGTATGCACCCCATAAACAACCAGTTAAGTCGTGAAGTTCCCGGTGTTGCTTAACTGTGGCTAGGCGTCCCGGAAGATATGCTCCCATGTCTCCATGGATGCAATGCCGTATTCGCGATACTCACGGGACAACCGTTTCCAGTTTTTCATGAGCTTGCAGGTCAGGCGGAAACACTGCAGCATATTGCGCCGATACAACTTGCTGTCTCGCCGGAACCAGGACACCGAATCGCCGTCAGGCGTGGTGACAATCGCTGAATTCACACCGAGGAAAGCCGGCCAGATGGAGAACCTTGCCGGAATGGAAACTTGGGGAGACTTGTCGCTTTTTCCAGTCCCACGAGAGCGTAGCGCTTTCAGTACTGCCTGCATACCCATCTTGGTGACGGTGCTTATGGGGCGTGGCGCCCAATTGCGTTGGAAATGATCGGCAGGTTCGGGAAGTTCCAATGGGTCGGCATAGGTAGTGCTGTCATCGTAGCCTTCGCGAGCCTTCCGGACTTCGTTGAGCTTGGTAGGAAGCGAGTCAATGAGGTGGCTTGGGCCAAGCAGTACATCAGAGAGGGCCATATGATTAAGCTTCATGCCTGAATACAGCAAGCGCATGCCTAGATGCGCATCTTCGTACAGCATGCGGAAAGCACTGTGTTTCGCGGCGTTGGGGAAATGCAGTAAAGCACAAATCCAACGATTACGTTGCATGAAATACTCTTCCCAGCCGCGCGCAGGGTCTTTATCGTGCCAGCCCATGTGCCATACGGCCACACCAGGCAGGCTGATTGTTGGAACACCATGCTCCTTGGCGCGCAAACCATATTCGATATCATCGAACTTAATGAACACCGGCAAGCCGAGTCCAATAGTACGAATGGTCTCTGTGGGGATAAGGCAGAACCACCATCCATTGAAATCCGAGAATTGCATGCCGTGCAGCGATGGGCTATCCGCTAATGGTTCGGAACGGAAGTCATGGTTGAATTCCGCGCCACGAGATGGGTACATCCACATTGAAGATGCGTCGAAGCGTTCTCCCTGCACGTGCAGAACAGTACGATGATCGATATGGAACATACCTCCACCAACAAGGGCGGGGCGCACAGTGTAATCGGCGAAATGCACAGCGCGAAGAATCGATTCCGGCTCGCTGATCGCATCGTCATCCAGCAAGAGCGTGTAGTCGCTTGTCCCGGCCTTGACAGTTTCAAACATGCCTCGTGAGAAGCCTCCGGAACCACCTAGATTTGCTTGGTGCAAGTAGGTGAGCTGGCTGCCCAACTGATTCGAAACTTCGCTATAGCCCGCTTGGTCGCGCACAAGATCTGTGCCTTGATCGGTGCAGTAGACGGTGTCGAGCTGTTCGCGCAGTTCCGGCTCGTTGGCGATGGTCCGGAGCTGATCCAAGCAATATGAAGGGCGGTTAAATGTGGTAATGGCGATGGACACACGTCCGGCGTGCTTGGTGCGTCGGTCGGTGGTTGGCACTTGCCATTGGGCATTGGAAACAGTAAGCGCCGCATCTTTGGCAGCACGGGCATCAAACCAGTAATAGCCACCATCCAGCATCCCCTTTAGCGTGAGCGTGGCTTCAATGCGTTCCGCTGTCTTGGAATCAATGCTGCCGATAGTGAAGGTTTGCACTGGAGAAGATAATCCACGTGCAGTGGAACGGAATAGGGTTAGAGTGCCCTTGCCTGTAGCTTCCGCAAGAAAGCGCAGCTGCTTAACGCAGGTCCAGTGCCGCCAATATCCCGCGGGAAAAGCGTTAAAGTACGTGCATAACGAGATATGCGTATCTGGTTCCAAAGTGATGGAGCTTCGCGTATCGACGGTAAAACCATGCGGATCATCGGGTAATGATCTGTTTCCACGAGCTACGAGATTGCTGAAATCAGAACGGCTAATGGCATTCAGGTTGACGCTCGTCATGCTGTCACGTTCATCGAACACACTGGCATCAAAATGTGAGGGATTCCAGTTCACTGCATACAGGGGCAATGTCAAATCAGCGTCTTTAACGGGGTAAACGACCCTGTTCACTGTTTCCCATTGAACCTTGTGATCAATTGCAGTCTGTGCCATATATGTCAGTATACAAACGAGACGCCAATAAGAATGGCCACCTGTACAATGCGCGGCAGATGGCCATTCTTGTTTGGCATTACTTCACTGTGAAGAAGTTGGTGTCGTTCAGATATCCCTTGCCAGCAGTCATGTCGTACTGGATGAGCTTATAGTCGTGCAAGGTGTCCTTGGCCTGCTTGGACAGTGCCTTGCGCTTGATTGCGTTGCCGTTCTGATCCAGATACGTTGTGGATGTGTCTGTATCGAAGCCGCCTGCGCCAATCACCAGACGTTCTAGTGCAGGGATATCGGTTCGTGTCTGAGTAAGGAATGCGAGATATGGCGAGACCTTGGCGTCATGCGTTCGGCTGCCATCTCCATGAAGTAATTGGGAGACGTGTATGCTGTGTTCTCGGCGTCGAGCTTCGCGCCGGCCGATGCTGATGCCTGATTCGACCAGATGAAGTAATCGGTTTGATGCAATACCAGCGTATTGTCTTTGTTCGCCGCAGCAGTCTGATAAGCACTAGGCAGATGATCGCCATAGAAAACAACGGTTACAGGCCTGTCTATAGTATTCAGCTGGTTCAGGAAGTCAATTGTTGCCTGATCGGTGATGCTCACACCCTTGGCATAGGTGTTGATTTGTCCGCGTTCGTAATCGTTCAGGTTTTCTGTAGTGTCGGCCCAGTCGAACTGATTATTGGAGTACCAGTTGTCGTAAGTCATGTGATTCTGCATGGTGACGAGCTGCAGGAACTGAGGGTGTTCCTCTTTGTTCAGTTGGTCGATGATGTTCTGGTAGGAAGCCGCATCGCTGACGTACGGCGAATTGTCGATTCGGTCTTGGTTCGTGATTGCCGGCTTGCTGTCCAGCGTGTAGAACTTGCCGAATCCGAACTTCTTGTAGTTGGAGTCGCGCAAATACATGTTCTTGTAATACGGATGGAATGCTACGGAACCGGATTTACCATATTCCGTGTTCCAGATTTGGTTCCATGCGAAGGGATTCTGGGGCCTGGATACCTCTTACCTGTTCACCACCGCCCTGCAGTTGCAGTCTCCTTGGAAGGTCGAGTCCGTGGATTTCAGGGATGCGGGGGACGGCAGGCAGGAGCTGCGCATCGCGATCGGTTTCGAGGCGGGCTCGCGCTTCTGTTGTCCCGAGCCGGGGTGCGACGAGACCGTCTGCCCGGTGCATGACACCCGTGAGCGCACGTGGCGGCATCCGGACTTCTTCCGGTACAAGGCGTTCATCCACGCCGGTGTGCCGCGGGTCTCCTGTCCCGTGCATGGGGTGAGGACGGTTCCCGTCCCGTGGGCGAGGCCGGGTGGCGGGTTCACGCTCCTGTTCGAGGCGTGGGCGGTGGAGGGGGCCCGCCACCTTCCCGCCGGCACGTTCGCCGAGCAGGTCGACGAGACCGACACCCGCCTGTGGCGGTCCGTCGCCCACTACTGTTTGTGTTCAATTAGTTGTTGCGGGTTTAGTCACGATGATTTTTCGGGTTTAGGCAGAGCATGCCGACCA
>OLPH01003298.1_pt1 | contig 11385 bp, 11 predicted proteins | sample 1672951 | NCBI WGS metagenome assembly OLPH01 (sample SAMEA3136740, study PRJEB25190) | human gut metagenome
GAAAAAGGAGTTCACCTGTTCGGTGCGGCTGCGTGCACAGGCGGAAAACGTGACGGCGGAAGCGGAGCCGTTCGTGCAGCACATGACCTGCCGCGCCATGAACGCCCGCAGGGTCGATCTGCACATTACTTTGGGACTTTCCGTGCGCGCTTACGCCGTGCGGCAGCTTGAAATTGCAGACTGCATTTCGGATGACCGTGTGGAAACAAAGTGCGAAGAATACGATGTTACCCGTGCCGTGGGCTGCGTGATGCACGCGTTTATTTTGGAGCAGAACGCAGAGCTGCCAAACGGCAAGTCGCCTATCGAGACCGTTTTGCGCTGCAGTGTGCGGTATCAGATCGATACGGTGCAGCCACAGGCGGGCGGCGCGATTGTCACGGGAAAGGCGTGTGTGGAAATCTTATACCGCACGTTTTCCGATACCGCCATGCCGGAGCGCTTTTCGTGCATATTGCCGTTTACGCAGACAGTGGAGTGCGCCGGCGCGGGGGAGGACTGTACCATACAAATCTCCGTGCTTGGCGGTGAATGCACCGTACAGCCGCGTGAAGACAACGTGGGCGAATATACCGTGCTGAATCTTTACCTAAAGCCCACATTCTGCGTGCAGTTTACAAAGTCGTGTACCGTGCGCACCGTGTGCGACGCGTATTCCATAAAGGGCGCGTGGGCGGCGAAATACAAGAATCTCTCGCTGGAGCGCTGTGAGGTGCTGCCGCCGCGCAGCGTGCGCGTGAAGGAGAACGTACCCGTTCCCGAAAACGACCTCGAGCAGGTGCTCGACATTTGGTGTGAGGGCCTCACGCTGACGGCGTTTACTGAAAAAGAAAACGCCGCCGTGCGCGGCAAATTCACCGTGTGCCTTTTATACCGCACGAAAGAGAAGCAGATTGCCTACACGGAGCGCATGCTCGATTTCACCGATGTCCATACCGCAGAAATCGTCGGACGCCGCAGTGTGCGCGGCGAGATCACATCTGTGCAGTATGTCATTACGGACAGCAGCACGGTGGAGTGCACCGCAGAGCTGCGCATGGAAGAACAGGTGCGCGTGGTATACGCCGCGCGGTCACTCGAAAGCGCGGAGCTCGATGAGACTACCGAGCCGGAGCCCTGCTGCGCGGCGGTGTATTACGCTTCAAGCGGCGAAAAGGTCTGGGACATCGCAAAACGCTACCACGCCCGCGTCAGCGCCATCCGCACGCATAACGACTGTATGGAAGACGTTTTGAGCGAAGACCGCCCCGTGATCATCTGCCGAAAATAAGACAGCGGAAAGGATATGGCTATGGAAGCATTCAGCGTATATAAAGATATGCAGTCGCGCACGAACGGCGAAATTTACATCGGCGTCGTCGGCCCAGTGCGCACGGGCAAATCGACCTTCATCAAGAAATTTATGGATACGACGGTCATCCCGAACATCGAAGATGAGGCTGCGCGCGACCGTGCCGTCGACGAGCTGCCGCAGTCCGCCTCGGGCCGAACCATCATGACGACCGAGCCGAAGTTTATCCCCGAACAGGCCGTCACCGTAAAAATGGATGATACGGCGGAGTTTAAGGTGCGGCTCATCGACTGCGTGGGCTTCATCGTGCCGAGCGCCCTCGGATACATAGAAGAGGAGCAGCCGCGCATGGTGCGCACACCGTGGTTTGAGGACCCCATCCCGTTCAACATGGCGGCGGAGATCGGTACGCAGAAGGTGATCACGGAGCATCGGGCTCGTCATCACGACGGACGGAAGCATCAGCGACATACCGCGCGAGGAATACGAGGAAGCGGAAGCGCGTGTCATTGCAGAATTAAAGTCCACGAACCGCCCGTACATTGTGCTTTTAAACTGCGTTTACCCGAATACGAACGAAGCCCGTGCGCTTGCAAACGAGCTTTCCGAGCGTTATAACGTGCCGGTTCTGCCCGTGAACTGCATGGACATCACGGAGCAGGACATTCAGGGCATTTTGGGGAAGCTTTTATATCAGTTCCCCGTGCGGGAAATTCGACTCGACATTCCCGGCTGGATCATCGATCTTGACGATGACCACTGGCTCAAAAAAGAGATTTTCGATACCCTGAAAGGCGCATGCGATATCCATAGGGTCTGCGAGGTACAGCAGGTCTCGGGTAGTCTCGCCGCATGCGAGGACCTCAAAACCGTCCGCTGCGCGCGCATGGATCTCGGCAGCGGCGCGTGCGTGCTGGAGCTTACCCCCATGCCGTCGCTCTTTTTCAAAATTCTCGGCGAAAAGACCGGCATGGAGGTCGCAGACGAAACCGCCCTGCTCGCAAAGCTCATCGAGATGAACGAGATCAAAAAGAAATTCGCAAAGCTGCAAAGCGCCTATGACGACGTGATGCAGACGGGTTACGGCATCGTCATGCCCGATATGGAGGAGCTGACGCTCGAGGAGCCGGAGATCATCAAGCAGAACGGCAAGTTCGGCATTCGCCTGAAAGCGGCCGCACCGTCCATCCATATGATGCGCACATGCATCCGCACGGAGGTTACGCCTATCGTCGGCTCGGAGCAGCAGTCCGAAGATCTTGTGCTGTACTTGCTGAAAGAATTTGAGGAAAACCCGTCGCAAATCTGGGGCTCCAACATTTTCGGCAAATCGCTGCATGAGCTTGTGAACGAGGGTATGCACAATAAGCTCGCCCGAATGCCGGAGGATGCGCGCGGCAAGGTGCGAGAGACCATTGAGCGCATCATCAACGATGGCTGCAACGGGCTTATCTGCATCATTTTGTAGCGGAGGGAACCATGCAGTTTTACGAAACGCCCACACCAAACGACGAGGAAAAGCCGTCCGAGCCGATACCTGCCGAAATAGAAGCGCAAGTGCCGAAGGACAGAGCCGCCGCAAAGAAAGCCATAAGCGGCGGCTTTTGCCTTACCGTGTTCCAAACGCTTGTATGCGTGCTCATTTTGCTTGCGGCGTTTTTCCTGCGCGGCTTTCTGCCGGAGCTATACGGCGAGCTGCGTGCCATATACGATGCGGAGCTGAACCGCTCTGTTTTGATTTTGCAGGATGACGTTCCGTATTCATAATACGGTACTCACGCTGCGCTTCGGTTTTTTTGCGGTGCTGGCCGTGCTGCTCACATTAGACGGCGGTGTGCATGTGCTGCCCGCGCTTTTGGCGGTGGCGGTGCATGAGACAGGGCACATTCTGGCAGCAAAGCTGTGCGGCATGCAGATCAAATCGGTCACGTTCGGCGCACTCGGCATTCACATGGCGGGGGAGACGGCAAGCGTCGGCGATTTTCGTCGCGCCGTCGTGTCGCTTGCGGGGCCGCTTGCAAATCTGCTTAGCTTCCTGCTGCTTTTGCCGCTGCCGCGCGCCTATCCTGCCGTGCAGCTCACGCTGTTCGCGTTCCACGTGCTGCCCGCCGTACCGTTGGACGGCGGCACCGCGCTTTACTGTCTGCTGCGCGGCACATTTAGTGAAAAAACGGCCGAGCGCACAATAACCGTGTCGTCCGTCCTTCTGGCGTTCACCCTCGGCACGCTCGGGTTTTCGGTTTTGATTTCTACGGGCTACAACTTTACGCTTTTGTTTTTGGCGGTTTACATCTTATTTTACTTAATTCTGAAACAGCGGGGGAACATGTGTTGAAATTCCCCCGCTGTTCGGTTATAATAAAATAGATAAGTTATGCAAAGGTCAAAACGAAAGGTAATTTTATGCTGAATAAAAAACTGGACAAGATCCTGCCGAAGGTGCAGAAGCCGGGACGTTACGTCGGCGGCGAGCTGAATTCGGTCATTAAAAATAAAGAGGACGTGGACGTACGCTTTGCGTTCTGCTTTCCCGATACGTATGAGATCGGCATGTCACACCTTGGCATCAAGATTCTGTATTCGATCTTCAATAACGTCGATTACATTTGGTGCGAGCGCGTGTTTGCGCCGTGGATCGACATGGAGCAGGCGATGATCGAAAACGACATTCCGCTCTACGGCTTAGAGAGCGGCGACCCCGTCAGCGAGTTCGATTTCATCGGCTTTACGCTGCAATATGAGCTGAGCTTCACAAACATCCTCAATATGTTAAAGCTTTCCGGCGTGCCGCTTTTGAGCCGCGACCGCACGGAACTCAAAAACATCGTGGTCGGCGGCGGCCCATGTGCCTGCAACCCGGAGCCCATCGCGGATTTCTTTGACATTCTGTTCCTCGGTGATGGCGAAGAGGTGGATTTGGAGGTCATCGAGCTGTTCCGCAAGTGCCGCAAAGAGGGCAAAACGAAGCAGGAATTCTTAATGGAAGCGGCGCAGATTGAAGGCGTGTACGTGCCGTCGCTTTACGATGTGGAATACAACGAAGACGGCACTGTGAAAGCCTATATCCCGCACGCCGGCGTGCCGAAGACTATCCGCAAGCGCGTTTGCAACGATGTGGACAACATGTATTTCCCGGAAAATTTCGTTGTGCCGTTTCTCGACATCGTACACGACCGCGCCGTCGTTGAAGTGCTGCGCGGGTGCATTCGCGGCTGCCGCTTCTGCCAGGCAGGCTTCCTCTATCGCCCGTTCCGCGAAAAGAGCGTGGAGACCATCAATCGGCAGGCAAAGCGGTTGTGTGAAACGACCGGCTACGATGAAATCTCCCTTTCCTCGCTCAGCACCAGTGATTACAGCCGACTTTTCGAGCTGCTTGACACGCTGCACACGTGGTCGGAGGACGAGCGCGTCAGCGTTTCTCTGCCGTCCCTGCGCGTCGATAACTTCTCCACGGAGCTCATCGATAAAATTGCGTCCGTGCGCAAAAGCGGTCTGACGTTCGCGCCGGAAGCCGGCACGCAGCGCATGCGTGACGTCATCAACAAAAACGTCACGGAAGAAGAGCTCAAACGCACCGTGCAGATCGCGTTCAACAACGGTTGGTCGAAGGTGAAGCTCTATTTCATGATCGGCCTGCCGACCGAGACCGATGAAGACGTCGTGGGCATTCCGGGCCTCGGTCAGAAGGTTATCGATTGGTACTACGAGACGGAAAACCGTCAGAAGGGAAGAAAGGTCGCCGTTACGGTCAGCGCCGCGGCATTCGTGCCGAAGCCGTTCACGCCGTTCCAGTGGTTCGGGCAGGATACCATCGAAATGCTCGAGAGAAAGCAGAAGCTCCTGCGCGAGTCCACATTCTCCCGTAAGCTTACAGTCAACTACCACGGCGCGGAGACAAGTTTTCTCGAAGCCGTGTTCGCGCGCGGTGACCGCAAACTGAACGCCGTTATTCTGGAGGCCCATAAGCGCGGCATGCGCTTTGACGGCTGGGCGGACTGCTTCGATTTTGACGCGTGGATGCAGGTCTTTAAAGATCTCGGCATAGACCCCGCGTTTTACGCAAACCGCCAGCGCAGCTTTGATGAGGTCTTCCCGTGGGATCACCTCGATTACGGCATTAAAAAGGAATTTCTCATCGAGGAATGTAAGCGCGCCTATGCGTCTGAGACGACGCCGAACTGCCGCGAAAAATGCTCTGCCTGCGGTGCAGCCTGCTTTAAAGGAGGTCTTTGCGTTGAGAAAAGATGTTAGAGTCTGGTTTTCCAAAACCGGCACGGCACGGTACATTTCGCACCTTGATTTAAACCGCTGCATGTCCCGCGCGTTCCACAAAGCAAAGCTGCCGCTGTGGTACACGGAGGGCTTTAACCCGCACGTGTTTTTGACGTTCGCGGCCCCGCTTTCGCTCGGCTTTGAAGGCCGTCACGAATCGATGGACATTCGCCTCATCGTGGACATGCCGTATCCGGAGCTCATCGAAAAATTGAACGCCGGCTTGCCGCACGATATTCGCGTGTGGGCGGTGACGGAACCCGAAATGAAGGGCAACGATGTTGCAAATGCCGAGTACATCCTGCGTCTGGAGTGCGAAGACCCGGCGTTTGAAAAAAGCGAGATGCAGCGCGTGCTTGCCGAGCCGGAGCTTACGGTAAAGAAGCACTCCAAAAAGGGCGAAAAGATCGTCGATATCAAGCCGTACTTTGAAAACATGACGTTTGAAGAAAAACCAAACTGCCTTGAAATGACGGTGCGCCTGCCCGCGGGCAACCAGGGCGGTATTAACCCGACGCTCTTTGTGGACGCCGCAGAGCGCGTACTGAACCGCGAGTTGCTTGTCCGCGTGGAGCGCACACGGCTTTTCGACAGCGCGTTCCGCGAATTTAAGTAAAACGGCGGAAAATCACGTCTGTTTTTCGCGTAATGCGCAGTTTATCTGCATTTTTTCGCGATCTTTGTGCGGGTTTCCGTTAAAAAACACTTGCTTTTTTCCGCATGTTGTGATAAACTATTTAAGCATTTGAAATCCGTTGGCCCTCAAACGCTGCCAATGGGGATCAATGCACGGTGCAAACCGCGTCATTGAAGCGGACAGTCCTCTGCGGCGCGTACCGCATGAATGTCTGAAAAATTATCAGGAGGAAGATCAAATGGACGCATTAAAGCTTATTGCTGCCGATTCCGTTAAGGAGCAGGCACCTGAGTTCAACGTTGGCGATACCATCCGTATCGACGTAAACATCCGCGAGGGTGAGCGTGAAAGAATTCAGCAGTTCGAAGGCACAGTTATTGCCCGCAAGGGTTCCGGTGTAGGCGAGACCTTCACGGTTCGCCGTGTTTCCTACGGCGTAGGCGTGGAGCGTGTATTCCCGCTGCATTCCCCGAACGTGAAGAACATTGTCGTTGTCCGTAAGGGCCGTGTTCGCCGTGCAAAGCTCTACTATCTGCGTGACCGCGTCGGTAAGGCTGCTAAGGTCAAGAGCCAGGTTCGCTAAATCGAATAGCAAACGGAGTAAAAGGGGCAATGCTTTGTCCCTTTTTTACTTTATATAGAAATAATACACTGTAAAAACAGAAATTGGTGAAAGCTGCATGGAAAAAAACATCAAAACCGCGTCTAAAGGCGTCCGCTCCATGTATGAGTGGCTGGAGGAGATTGTCTTTGCGCTTGTGGCCGTCATCCTTGTGTTCACGTTCCTGTTCCGTGTTGTTACCGTCACGGGCAAGTCGATGCTGCCGAATTTTGTAGAGGGAGAAAAGGTCGTCGTCACGAACCTCGGGCACGACATCGAGCAGGGCACCGTGGTCGTTGTCACGAACGTTTTGGAGGAACCCATCATCAAGCGCGTCATCGCAACGGAGGGGCAGACGGTCGATATCGATTACGACACCGGCACCGTGTATATCGACGGCGAAGCGCTGAACGAAACGCAGTTCGGCATTGAAAACGGCATCACGTTCCATCCGTATGACGGATATGAAGCGCTCGTGTTCCCGCAGACCGTGCCGAAGGGCTGCGTGTTCGTTTTGGGCGATAACCGCACCGTATCAAGGGACAGCCGTTATGCGGAGATCGGCATGATCGACACGCGCCATATCATGGGCGAAGCCGTGTTCACGCTTTACCCGTTCGATCGCTTCGGTTTTGTGAAAACGAATGAGAACAACTAAGAAAACAAGATACCCAGAGAGGATACAGTATGAGTGAAGTACAATCGGTACAGTGGTTTCCGGGTCACATGGCGAAAACGCGCCGCGCCATCCAAAGCAGCCTAAAGCTTGTGGATATTGTTGCGGAGCTTATCGATGCCCGCATCCCCGTCAGCAGCCGCAACCCGGTGCTGAAAAGTATCATCGGCAATAAGCCCAAAATCGTGCTGCTGAATAAATCCGATATGGCAGATCCCGCCCGCACGGCGGAGTGGGTGGATTATTTTAAACAGCATAAAACTGTCGCCATCCCGATCGACTGCAAGACCGGCAAGGGCCTAAACCGCCTGCTGCCGGAGATCAAAAACATCCTGCGTGAGCAGATTGCTGCGTGGGAACGCAAGGGCATGGTGGGCAGACCCATCCGCATCATGGTCGTCGGTGTGCCGAATGTCGGGAAATCGTCGCTCATCAACCGCCTTTGCAAGGGCGGCAACGCAGGCAAAGCTGCCGTGCAGGATAAACCTGGCGTGACGCGCCGCAACCAGTGGTTCACGATTGGCAAGGGTCTCGAGCTGCTCGATACACCGGGCGTGCTGTGGCCGAAGTTTGAAGATCCGGTCGTCGGCGAACATTTGGCGTTCACCGGTGCCGTGCGCGACGAAATTCTCGACATTGAGGGACTTTCTTACCGCCTGTTGGAGCTTTTGCAGGACTTATATCCCGAAGCCGTCAACACGCGTTATAAAACGGATATTCGTCCCGAAGAAGAACTTAAGGGTCACGAAATTCTGGAGCGCATCGGCAGAAAGCGCGGTATGCTCATTTCCGGCGGCGAAATCGATACCGAGCGCGCAGCCGTGAACGTGTTGGACGAATACCGCGGCGGCAAGCTCGGGCGCATCACATTAGAGCCCGTCGGCCGCCCGTTAAAGTAATATCGGAAAGGAAAATTCTATGGATTATTCCTTTGAACATGAAGCCTATTTAAAAGGCTATACCGCCGTCTGCGGTATCGATGAAGCCGGCCGCGGTCCGCTTGCCGGCCCCGTTTACGCAGCTGCCGTGTGGCTGCCGGAAGGGCTTGTCATCGACGGCCTCAATGATTCCAAAAAGCTGAGCGAAAAAAAGCGTGAGGCGCTCTTTGACGTCATTAAAGAAAATGCCGTCGCTTACGGTATCGGCTTTGCGGACGAAAAAGAGATCGATGAGATTAATATTTTACAGGCGACATATCTCGCCATGCGCCGTGCGTATGACAATATGCAGAAAGCGTGCGATTATGTGCTCATCGACGGCAACCGTATGCCGCCCATGCCCGTGCCGGGCGAGACCATCGTCAAGGGCGATGCAAAAAGCCCCAGCATCGCGGCAGCATCAATCTTGGCGAAAGTCAGCCGAGACCGCGTGATGCTGGAATACGCAAAGCAATACCCCGGATATCATTTCGAGAAGCACAAGGGCTACGGTACCAAAGTGCATGTGGAAGCACTGCACGAATTCGGCCCGTGCCCCATCCACCGCAAGACGTTTTTAAAGAAAATTCTGGGCTGAGGAGGTGCGCGCATGCCAAACACCGGTTCCGGCCGCCTCGGCGAGCAGCTGACGGCGGAATATCTGGAAGAAAAAGGCTACGAAATCGTGGAGCGCAATTTCAAGTGTCGTTTCGGCGAGATCGATGTCATCGCGCAGAATGACCGTTACCTTGCGTTTGTGGAGGTGAAGACCCGCAGCGCAGACGGCCTCAGCCACCCGTTTGAAGCCATTACGCCCTCTAAGCGCGCGAAGGTCATCAAAACGGCACAGTATTATCTCATCAACCACGAAACGAATTTGCAGCCGCGCTTTGACGCCGCTGCCGTGTTTACCGAAAACGGAGCGTTAGTCAAGATCGAATATCTCGAAAACGCTTTTTATTAAAATCAAATTCGCTTTCAAAGGCGAAAAATGACGAAAGGGTGCTTTTCATGCGCTATTTTGACCTGCACTGTGACACGCTTGTAGCGTGCCTTGACCAAAACAAATCTTTGATCGACAATGACCTGCACGTCAGCGTAAAGAAGGGTGACCGCTTTGCGCCGTATGTGCAGTGCGCCGCCGTGTGGCTGCCCGATTCGGTGCGCGGCGCTGCGGCTTTGCAGTATTTTGATCGCCACGCGGCCTATTTCCGCAAAATGGCCGAGACGGGCGCGTTCACCGTGCTCGAAACCGGGGAAGACCTCGAAAAGCTCGGCAACAAACAGGGTACAGCGTTTATTTTGACCGTAGAGGGTGGCTCTGCCGTTGCCGGCGATCTCAAGAATATTCACCACCTGCGCGAAAACGGTGTGCGTGTTATGACGCTCACATGGAACGGTAGCAATGAGATCGGCAGCGGCATCATGTCCGGCGATAAGTTCGGCCTTACGCCGTTCGGCAAGCTTGCCGTGAAGGAAATGGAAAAAGAGGGCATCGTTATTGACGTTTCTCACGCTGCCGAAGCGCTCTTTTATGATGTGGCCGAAAACACCGAACGCCCGTTCATTGCGACGCACTCGAACTCCAAGGTGCTCTGCAAGCACCCGAGAAACCTCACGGACGACCAGTTCCGCATCATCTGCAACCGCGGCGGCCTTGTGGGTCTCAACTATTTCAAAGCATTCTTGAACGATGACCCGGCAAAGGCGGACATTGAAGACCTGTTCGCGCACGCAGAGCACTTTTTGTCCCTCGGCGGCGCGGACGTCATCGCCATGGGCAGTGACTTCGACGGATCCGACATGCCGCATGGCATCACAGGTCTCGAATCCGTAGAGGACATTGCAAACGTTTTCCTGCGTCATAATCTGCCGGAAGCGCTTGTGGATAAAATTTTCTTTGAAAATGCGGCGTCTTTCTTCAAACGCTTTGACAGGAACGCCTGAATACAGTATAATACGACTGACTTGATTTAGGAGGCGGATGCCATGAATTACAACAGCACACGAAACGCCGCGCTTCAGGTGACGGCGGCGCAGGCCATCGCACAGGGTATCTCCGAGGAGGGCGGCCTTTTTGTTCCGCAGAGCTTCCCGAAAGCGGACTTAAACGACATGCTCGGGCTCGACTATATCGGCCGTGCCGAGTACGTGCTCTCGCGCTTTCTGACGGATTTCACCCCGGAGGAGATTAAAGCGTGCGCCGAAAGCGCTTACGGCGGCGGTAAGTTTGACGATAACACCCCCGCACCGGTCGTGTCTCTCGATAAACACGGCGAAAATAAACATATTTTAGAGCTGTGGCACGGCCCAACCTGCGCGTTTAAAGACATGGCGCTGCAAATTCTGCCGCACCTTTTGACCCGCTCGCTTAAAAAGACGGCGGATGGAAAAACGGCGGTCATATTGGTCGCAACATCCGGCGATACCGGCAAGGCGGCGCTCGAGGGATTTAAGGACGTCGCGGGCACGGAGATGATCGTGTTCTACCCCGAAAACGGCGTCAGCCCCATGCAGAAGCGCCAGATGAACACGCAGGAGGGCGAAAACGTCTGCGTGTGCGCCATCCACGGCAACTTTGACGACGCACAGACCGGCGTGAAGAAAATTTTCACCGATCCCGCGCTCAAGGCCGAGCTTGCGCAGCACAACAAGATGTTCTCCAGTGCGAACTCTATCAATTGGGGTCGCTTGCTGCCGCAGATCGTCTACTATTTCTCCGCGTACCTCGACCTTGTGAATGCGAAGAAAATTAAGATGGGCGATGCGATCAACGTCGTCGTGCCTACGGGCAACTTCGGCAACATCCTCGCTTCCTACTATGCAAAGCGCATGGGTCTGCCGGTACACAAGTTTATCTGCGCGTCGAACAGCAACAACGTGCTGACGGATTTTATCCGCACCGGTACGTACGACAAAAAGCGCGCGTTTTATACCACCATTTCGCCGTCCATGGATATTCTGGTCTCCAGCAATCTGGAAAGACTGCTC
>OLPH01003307.1_pt1 | contig 11362 bp, 8 predicted proteins | sample 1672951 | NCBI WGS metagenome assembly OLPH01 (sample SAMEA3136740, study PRJEB25190) | human gut metagenome
TACACCCTGCCGTATCGGTACAAAGCGTCTTTACGAAATGCTCGAAAAGATAACATCGGGCAACGCTACTATGGAAGACCTCGACAAGATGGAGAAGCTGTGCTACTACATCAAGAACAACTCTCTGTGCGGTCTTGGTCAGACAGCTCCCAACCCCGTTTTATCAACTCTGCGTTACTTCAAGGACGAGTATATCGCACACGTTAAGGATAAGAGGTGTCCTGCAGGCGTATGTCAGGATCTTCTCACATACAAGATCATCGACCTCAGGTGTAAGGGCTGTACAGCCTGCGCAAGAGGCTGTCCTGTCGGAGCAATCTCCGGTACTGTCAAGCAGCCCCACAGCATTGATACCACAAAATGTATCAAGTGCGGTGCTTGTATGGCTAAGTGTAAGTTCGGTGCAATTATTAAGGAATGATCCGGTTTGACGGATAACTGAAAGGAATAAATTTTACTATGGTTAATATAAAGATTAACGGCATAGAGTACGCAGTCGAAGAAGGTACAACCATCCTTGAAGCCTGTCGTCAGAACGGCATCAGAATTCCTACTCTCTGCTGGTTAAAGGATATAAACGCAATCGGTGCGTGCCGTATCTGCGTGGTTGAAATGACAGGCGCAAGAAGCCTTGTTGCATCGTGCGTTTACCCGTTATCGAAATTTGATGAAGGCAAGAACATTCTGACGCACTCCCCTGCTGTATTACAGAGCAGAAAGATGACGTTACAGCTTCTGCTTTCAGATCACAATATGGACTGCCTTGCCTGCTCAAGAAACGGAAGCTGTGAGCTTCAGGAGCTGTGTAAGGAGCTTGGTGTTGACGATACGACATTTTTCGAGGGCGAGAAGAACGAGTACGATATTGACTACAGCTCGAAGCATATGTTCCGTGACAACAACAAGTGCATTCACTGCCGCCGTTGTATCGCCGCCTGCGACAAGCTCCAGGGTATCGGCGTAATCGGTGCAAACAACAGAGGCTTCAAGACAAGCATAGACTGTGCGTTTGACCTTGATCTTGCCGAGACCGCCTGTGTATCTTGCGGTCAGTGTATAACAGCTTGTCCTACAGGTGCGCTTGCAGAAAAGGACGATACTGACAAGGTATGGGACGCACTTGCAGATCCCGAAAAGGTAGTTGTTGTACAGACAGCTCCCGCAGTAAGAGCATCGCTCGGAGAGGCATTCGGCTATCCTATGGGTACACCCGTAGAGGGCAAGATGGTTGCGGCTCTTCGCAGACTCGGCTTCAATGCCGTATTTGACACAAACTTCGGTGCAGACCTTACTATAATGGAGGAATCGCACGAATTCCTTGACAGAGTTACAAACGGCGGTGTACTTCCGATGATCACATCATGTTCACCCGGCTGGATAAGATTCTGCGAGGCTTACTTCCCCGAATTTATCCCCAACCTTTCTTCCTGCAAATCTCCTCAGCAGATGAACGGCGCTATCACAAAGACATACTGGGCAAAGAAGATGGGAATTGACCCCAAGAACATTGTAAGTGTTTCTGTGATGCCGTGTACAGCTAAGAAATTCGAGATAGGCAGAGAGGATCAGTCTGCGGCAGGCGTTCCCGATGTTGATATTTCAATCACAACAAGAGAGCTTGTCAAGATAATAAACCGTGCGGGCTTACGCTTCAGAGATCTGCCTGACGAGGTTGCCGATTCACCTTTAGGAAACGGCACAGGCGCAGCTGTTATCTTCGGTGCTACGGGCGGCGTTATGGAAGCGGCTCTTCGTACAGCTGTATGGAAGCTGACAGGCGAAGCTGCAGACAGCCCCGTTGAATTCAAGGATGTAAGAGGCGTTGAGGGTATCAAGACGGCTGAATACAAGGTAGGCGACCTTACTGTAAAGGTAGCTGTTGTATCGGGTCTTGCAAACGCTAAGAAGTTCCTTACGCAAGTAAAGAACGGCGAGGTAGAATGCCACTTCATCGAGATTATGGCTTGTCCCGGCGGATGTGTAAACGGCGGCGGTCAGGTTATCCAGCCTGCAGATGTACGCAACTTTACCGACATCCGTGCAGAGCGTGCAAAGGCACTCTACAGCCTTGATGACGCAAACAAGCTCAGAAAGTCGCACGAAAGCCCCGATGTAAAGGAAGTATACGAAAACTTCCTCGGAGAACCCGGAAGCCACATTGCTCACGAGATTCTTCATACATCGTATAAGGCAAGTCACTTAAGCAAGTAACAACCATTATATAACCGTAAACCGCTCTGCTGTACGGCAGGGCGGTTTACATATTTCCGTACGGTTTACGGATAACATGACAGGTTTTTAGTTAACTAATTTTTAACTAATAAGCTAAACTATGAAAATTGTTACATGCTTTTGTTTTTTCGAACATTTTTGAAACGAAAAAAGCAAGTTACACGGGTTTCATTAGTTAAATTGCACAATAATGTTGTATGAATTTTGACTATTATGTGAATTGAATTAAGTGTTTCAATGTGGTACAATCAATGTAACGAATGTGTGTAAACGATTGCACGCATTACATTAAGGAGGTTTTTTAATATGAATTTTAAAAGAATTCTTGCAGGCGTTATGGCCGGTGCTACCGCTATTTCTCTTGCAGCTTGTTCTAACAGCGGTAACGGAGGATTTGATTCCGACACCAATTCTACCGCTTCCAGTACAGAAACAACGATTGACGATGAGATTGACAACCCCGTCAGCATAGGCGACATAAGCATAAACGCAGGTGAAGATGTTGAGCCCGCAGAGCTTGAGTATCTCGGCAACTACGATATAACAACAGCCGGTGACGTAAAGCCTGCATATAAGTATTTCTCGGAAAACTACGGCTGTAAAATCAAATGCACAATAGTAGGATCGCTCCAGATACTTGAAAAGCTGACAACGGCTATTTCAGCCGGCGAATCGCCCGACCTTGTTGACTACTCAGACAGCACATTCCCGCTCATGATGTCAAAGAATATGTACACACCTCTTGACGACTATATGGATCTTTCAGGTCCTCAGTGGTCGGGTCTTGATCAGTATATAAACAAGTACAAGTGGAACGGCAAGAATTACTACTACCCCTGGGCTTATAACGTTTCATCCTACTTCCTTATTTACAACAGAGGAGTATTTGAGCAGATAGGTCTTGAAGACCCCAAGGAGCTTTATGATGAAGGCAAGTGGACATGGGAAGCAATGGCCGATGTGATCCGTAAGTTCATCGACTCGGATACCGACGGCAACAGAACAGGTCTTTACGGTGCTAGCGAATATTCAGCACAGGCAATAATCGACTCAACAGGCGTACCGCTTATAGAGATCGGTGAGGACGGTAAGCTGGTAAGCAACTTCAACAACGCAAGCGTTGACAGAGCCGCTACATTTATGCAGTCGCTCAAGAGCGAAGGTCTTGCAAAGTTCCAGGAAGGCGTTATAAACGTAGACGAAGATCCTATCGTTTCGGGTACGGCAGCATTCCAGGGTATGGGTGAATGGATAATTACAAACTATGCAAAGAAAATGAAGAAGGATGATTCTCTTGATATATTCTTTGTTCCCTTCCCCAGAGATTCACAGGCTGATGAATATTATTATTCGATGACGACATTCGGCTATCTTGTACCCGCAGGTTCAAAATTTGCTAAACAGGCATCGGTATTTATCAACTGCTGCCGTCTGAGCAATACAGATGAGGATCTTAAGGCTACAACAAAGGAAAGTATTATGAGGAACAAGAAGTATACAGATGAACAGTACGACTTTATGTATAGCTTCAAGGAAATCAACAATTTCCACGCTGTAGTTGACGAGCCTTACGGTCTTGACGAAACAACAGGTCAGATAATCAAGGATATTCTCGGCAACACGCTGTTCGATCTGCAGAACGAAACATACGCAGGTCAGTCATGGACACAGATGCGTGAAGCTAATATCGGTACAATCAACAAGCAGATTGAATACTACAACGGTCTTATCACAAGCGGTAACTCCTGAGTAGAATAAAACGAATAATAATTATAACCGCAGTTTTCGGACTGCGGTTATTTTTATGCGTTTTTTGCATAGCAAAAGGGCTTTGAAAATCAAAGCCCTCGTATTATTTTACGGATTTACTTTACCATATCGCTGTTATTGATAGCGGAAACAAGTGCGCTGACGGAGCTGTTGATGATGTCGGTATGGATGCCTGCGCCCCAGAACGAGTTTCCGTTCTTGTCGCATATCTCAACATAAGCCGCCGCCTTTGACTTTGAGCCTACCTCAATAGCGTGTTCATTATATGTTACTAAGCTGTAGCTAAGTCCAAGACCGTTCTTTATAGCGTCGCTCACTGCATCAAGTCTGCCGTTGCCGCTGCCGGTATACACTGCCGTACTGCCCTTGTAATCTGCTGTAACTGTAGCTGTGATTCCGCCGTTTTCCTGCTTATAGTGTGCCTCGGTGATTTTCAGTGCGGTTTCCTTATTCACGAAATTACTGCGGAATACTTCATACACTTCATCGGGAGTAAGCTCCTTATGCTGATGATCGGAAACGGATTTAACCGTATAGCCGACTTTTTCACGGAACTTCTTAGGCAGGTCTACACCGTACTTCTGCTGTAACAGATAACCGATACCGCCCTTTCCGCTCTGGCTGTTGATACGGATAACGTCACCGTCATACTGTCTGCCTATATCCATAGGATCTATGGGCAGATAAGGAACTGTCCAATGCTCAGGGTCCTTTTCCTCACGCCACTTCATACCCTTTGCGATAGCGTCCTGATGTGAGCCTGAGAATGCCGCAAACACGAGAGAGCCGCTGTATGGCTGTCTGTCGTAGACCTTCATACAGGTCATCTTCTCGTAAACCTCTGTTATCGAGGGCAGATTGGAGAAGTCGAGCTTCGGGTCTACGCCGTGCGAGTACATATTAAGAGCAAGCGTTACTATGTCAACGTTACCGGTACGCTCACCGTTTCCGAACAGAGTACCCTCTATTCTGTCAGCGCCGGCAAGCAAGCCAAGCTCGCTGTCTGCAACGGCACAGCCTCTGTCATTGTGAGGATGAAGCGAAACGATAACGTTCTCCCTGTTCACCATATTCTTGCACATATACTCTACCTGACTTGCGTAAACGTGCGGAAGCGACATTTCAACGGTAACGGGCAGATTGATTATAACCTTATCATCGGGGGTGGGCTGCCATACGTCAAGCACCGCATTGCATATCTCAAGCGCAAATTCAGGCTCTGTTCCGGTAAAGCTCTCAGGCGAATACTCAAACTTGAAGTCACCGGGTGTCTTTTCTCTGTATTCCTTGAGCAGCTTTGCTCCTTCAACGGCTATGTCAATAATCTCGTTCTTGGGCTTTCTGAATACCTGTTCTCTTTGTGCAACAGAGGTGGAATTATACAGATGTACAACTGCGTGCTTTGCACCTGCAAGCGCTTCAAACGTTTTCTTTATGATGTGTTCTCTTGACTGTGTAAGTACCTGAATAGTAACGTCATCGGGGATAAGGTCCTGTTCTATCAATGCACGGCAGAATTCATATTCCGTTTCGGACGCTGCGGGGAAACCTATCTCAATCTCCTTGAAACCTATCGCTACAAGCACCTTGAAGAATTCGAGCTTTTCTTCAAGATTCATAGGAACTATAAGCGCCTGATTTCCGTCACGCAGATCGACACTGCACCATATAGGAGCCTTGTCTATGTACTCCTTTTTTGTCCAATCAAGACACTGTACGGGAGGCATGAAATATCCTCTGGAGTATTTGTTTGTGTTCATTGTACCTTTCATAAATTATGTCCTTTCCCTATTTGGTTTTCCGATGCAGGCATTTAAAAAGCAATGTAAATACACAAAACCCCGCCTCTGTAAAGAGACGGGGTAAATCCTCGTGGTACCACTCTTTTTGACACAGCGTTCTTACTGCCGTGTCCGCTTATGCCACATCTAACAATGTGCTTCTCTGTAACGGGAGAACCCGTCATAACTTACTGCAATGTTCAGTCATGCGACTCTCAGGCGAGCTATATCCGACCTTTAATATTGCCTTGCACCAAGCGGCAACTCTCTGTGAATAAACGTGCGGCTTTTTTCCTGATCAACGTCTTTTCCTATTAACAGATATTATTATATCTCAGAAAAACACATTTGTCAATAGTTTTTTACAAATTATTCACCTATCATTTCAATAAGCTGTTGCTGACTTATGACCGTAACGCCGAGCTGTTGTGCTTTGGTCAGCTTGCTTCCTGCTTCCTCGCCAGCGAGAACGTAGCTTGTTTTCTTGGAAACCGAGCCGCTGCACTTGCCGCCGTTCTGTTCTATAAGCGTTTTTGCCTCATCTCTTGTCATATCGGGGAGCGTTCCCGTTATAACAAATGTCAGACCTGCCAGCTTGTCGCTCTTTACATCAGACTGATACACCGTGTTCACACCGTAAGATTTCAGCCTTTCGATAAGCTCCGTCATATGTGGCTCGTGAAGTGCAGTGAAGATGTTATTTGCAAGAATATCACCGAAATTCTCTACAGCGGAAATTTCTTCGGGCGAAGTTTCCGACAGCTTTTCTATACTGCCGAAGTGCTTCATCAGAAGCTGTGCGTTTTTCTGACCTATACCCTTTATTCCGAGTGCGAATAAAAGCCTGTCAGGAGAATTCGTTTTTGAATTTTCGATATTTGCAATCAGCTTTGAAGCCGAAACCTTTGCAAAGCCCGGCAGCATTTCAAGGTCCTGCTGTTGAAGCGAGTAAAGATCGGCAACGGTGCTTATAAGTCTGTTTTCTACAAGCTGTTTTACTACCGCTTCTCCCAGCCCGTCGATATTCATAGCCGGTCTTGAGGCAAAATGCTCGATATTTTTAAGAAGCTGTGCGGGGCAATCAATGTTCACACAGCGGATAACCGCCTCGTCCTCCGCCCTTTCCGCCTTTCCGTGACAAACGGGGCAGATATGGGGTATAACGAACGGCTCGCTGTTTTCGGCGTGGCTTACGCTTCGTACAACCTCGGGGATAATATCCCCTGCCTTGCGGACAGCGATAATATCGCCTATTCTTATATCCTTGCTGTCGATATAGTCCTGATTATGAAGCACCGCTCTTGATACGGTAGTACCTGCAAGCCATACAGGCTCGAACACGGCAACGGGAGTGAGTGCGCCCGTCCTGCCGACATTTATCTCTATATCAAGCAGTTTCGTTTCCTTTTCTTCGGGGGGATATTTGAACGCTACCGCCCACTTAGGCACCTTTGCGGTACTGCCGAGCTCGTTTCTGAGTTCAAAATCATCGACCTTTATGACCGCACCGTCAATATCGTAGGAATAACTCTGTCTGTTCTCGCCTATCTCCATAATGCGTGAAACGGCATCTTCGATATTGTCAAAGGTCTTATAGCCGTCTATCACGTTGAAGCCGAGCGACTTCATATAGTCAAGGCTCTCGCTGTGGCAGGTAAGCTCTCTGCCCTCGATACGCTGAAGATTGAATACGAATATATCAAGTCCTCTTGAAGCTGTCACCCTGCTGTCCTTCTGCCGCAGTGAGCCTGCGGCGGCGTTACGGGGATTCTTAGCCGGCTGTTCGTCGTTCTCAAGCTGTTTTCTGACCAGCTTTTCAAAGTCGGCTTTTGGCATATACACCTCTCCCCTGACTTCTATAAAGGGTATCTTTTCGTTAAGCTCCATAGGTATCGACTTTATGGTTTTCAGATTTTTAGTGATGTCCTCGCCCACAAAGCCGTCGCCTCGTGTAGAGCCTCTTGTGAATATTCCGTCCTTGTATTCAAGCGAAACAGATAAGCCGTCTATCTTGGGTTCAACGCAGTATACAGCCTTGCCTACGGCTTTTTTCACACGCTCGTCAAATTCATACAGCTCGCATTTTGAGAATACGTCCTGCAGGCTTCCCATCTGCACCTCGTGAGTTACCTTCTCGAATGTGTTGATGGCAAATCCGCCGACGTGCTGTGTGGGAGAGCTTTCGGAAACAATTTCGGGATTTTCCGCTTCTATCTCCTTTATTCTTCTCATCAGCCTGTCGTACTCATCGTCCTCTATAGTAGGATCGTCAAGAACATAGTAGTTGAAATTGTGCCGTTCGGCTTGCTTGCAAAGCTGTTCGTATTCACTTTTTATCTGCTCTTTATCCATTGTAATTCCTTCCGTTTTCGGTTATTCATACGGCTCTGCCTCAAAGTCATTTATTGCATCGACAATGTCTTTATCTTCGGATACCACATGAGTGAAGCTCTCCGGCACATTTCCGACAATGACCGTTTCGGCAATAAGAAAATCTCCGCTGACATCTGTTTGCACAGAATACATAGGTATGAATGCGGTAACGCTGACAGTTGTACGCATTATCATTCTGTGAAGCGTCTGGTTAAGTCCTGCATCGGTAAACTCGCTTATAAACACTGCGTCGGCATAGCCCTTAGGCTCTACCTTCATTCTGACAGTAGGCCCTGAGCCGTGAAAAAGCGGTATTCCGCTGAGTGTTCCGACAGTAAGGTCAACGTTTTCGGTTTCGCCCTTCATAAGCCTGTCGTTTATCTCGGTCAGCATATCGTTCTTAATGCGGTTTATCAGCTTGGTGTTGCTTTCGATAGAAGAAACTCTGCCGTCTGCGGTATAGCTGAGCTTTACAAGGGCGCTATATCCGGCATCCTCTCCAAGTTCATTAAGACGTTCGTTTATCGCATCGTCTATAAGGCTCACAGTTACCGCTCTCGAATTGTATTCGCACACGTTCATTATATTAGGTCTTATCATAAGCTGCAGCATTCCGGCAAATCCGAGAAGAATAAAGGCCGCACCGATAAGTTTAAGCCCGAGCCTGCGTCTGAATTTCGATAAATCTCTTTTCATAAAATCACCCGTTCAAATATAATACTATATTCTGAGCGGGCGGATTTTATGATATTGATTACTTCATCTTATAGAATGCGGTAAATGCCTTATACGCCATATAAACGTCATTTTTTGCGGTAAGCTCATACGGTGCGTGCATAGAAAGCACGGGAACGCCGACATCTATCGTATCAATGTTAAGGTTTGCAATATAAGCCGCAACAGTTCCGCCGCCGCCGAAATCCACCTTGCCAAGCTCGCCTGTCTGCCATACGACATCGTTCTTGTCAAGCATATTGTGGATAAGTCCGACATACTCGGCGCTTGCGTCACTTGTACCCGACTTTCCTCTTGCGCCGGTGTACTTTGTGACAACAATACCCTTGTTTACAAATGAGCAGTTGTTACGCTCGTAGCCGTCGGGGAATGTGGGATCGTAAGCCGCATTTACATCGGCTGAAAGGCAACGTGTGGCGGAAATTACCGTTCTTCCGTCACTGCCCATATTCTCGGCTAAATCGTAAAGGAAGAACTTGAGATATGCCGAGCGTAAGCCTGTGTTGCCGTCACTGCCCGTTTCTTCCTTGTCGGTAAGAACGCAGACGGCGGTCTTTTCGGGAACGGCTTTCATATCAATAATTGCGGTAAAGGCAGTGTATGCACAAACTCTGTCATCCTGTCCGTATGCGCCGACAAGACTTCTGTCAAATCCAACATCCTTCGCCTTGAAGGCAGGAACACATTCAAGCTCCGCACTTAAGAAATCCTTTTCTACTATGCCGTATTTCTCGAAAAGGATATTCAGCAGATTGAGCTTTACCTTTTCGCTTATCTTATCATCTCTGAAAGGTCTTGAGCCAACGAGGATATTCAGCTCCTCGCCCTTTATCAGCTTTGTTGCGGGGCGCTTGTACTGTTCTTCCGCAAGGTGAGGCAGAAGGTCGGTCACAACAAACACGGGGTCGCCCTCGTCCTCGCCTATTCTTACCGTTACCTTGCTTCCATCGGCTCTTACTATCACACCGTGCAGTGACATAGGAACTGTAGGCCACTGATATTTCTTGATACCGCCGTAATAATGCGTCTTGAAGTATCCCAGCTCATCGCTTTCATAGAGGGGATTCTGCTTTAAGTCAAGTCTGGGGGAATCAATGTGTGCGGCAGTGAGATTTACACCGTTTGAAATATCGCTCTTGCCGATAACGGCTAAGATTACCGCCTTTTCTCTGTTGAGGACGTATATCTTATCTCCTGCCTTGTACTGAGCCTTCTTGTCGAAGGGCTTGAAGCCTGCTTTTTCAGCCATAGCGACAGCGGTTGCGGCAGCCTCACGCTCGGTTTTTCCTGCGTCAAGGAATTTCTTGTAGCCCTCGCAGTATTTGTCTGCCTTTTTTTCTTCCTGCTCGCTCATAACAAGCGTTGCGTGTTTTTTTACATAGAACAGTTTTTCCTTGAGCTGTTCTGCCTGTGATTTCTTTTCAGCCATTTTTCTTTGCCTTCCTTTATTTTTTATAAAGCCTGCAATAAGTATCGTAGGCATTTGTTATCTTGTCGACATAGTGCGCCGTGTCGGGATTCGGAATATCGGTCAGTATGCCGTTTTTTGTATATCTGCTGTCCTCAAGCCACGATGAAACACTGCCCGAACCTGCGTGATATGCGGCGGCTACCTCGCCCAGTTTCCCGAAGGTGTCGGTAAGATAGCCGAGCAGAAAGCAACCGTAACGGATGTTATCCTCGGCGTTGTACATATTATCGAAGGTCATATCGGGGTCGTTTTCCTCGTCCAGCTTGTATCTTATCCACTCAAACGTTTCGGGCATTATCTGCATAAGCCCTCTTGCGCCGAGATAGGACTCGGAGTTTTCGTTGAATCCGCTTTCAACGCATATAAACGAGTATACTACATACTTATCCAGCTTATACTGCGAAGAATAGCGATCGACAATGTCACTGTAAAGCATCGGGTGGGTGGAACGTTCATATTTATCCGCACCGAAGAACACTCCGAATACCGCCAGTGTCACTGCTACAAGACAGACGAAGGTTATTATCAGCGGTTTTCCGCCCGTATTCTTGCGTTTTCTCTTAGTTGCCATTAATTATCTTTCTTGCTGTGGCATCGGCTTTTGCTTTAAGCGTATCAATATCGCTGTTATTTTCAATGCAGAAATCACTTTTGCTTTTGTAATATTCCGCATCGTGCTGTGAGCCGAGCCGTTTTTCAGCACTTTCTCTTGCTATATTGTCACGCAGCATAATACGCTGTATCGACTTTTCCTTGTCGCAGGTGACGCTGATTATTCCGTCACATATAAAATCAATGCCGCTTTCAAAAAGCGTCGGTGCGTCAAGCAGTACAAAGTGCTTATCCGTATAACCGCACATTGAGATAACCTCGTAGGTTATGTAAGGATATATCGTATTGTTGAGCAGGGCGAGTGTAAAAGAAGTCGGTGCTTATAAAGCTATTTTGAAACTTCATAAAGAAGTAAGTGTCGAAATTCCGTTTGAAGTAGTTGCCGAAT
>OLPH01003310.1_pt1 | contig 11351 bp, 12 predicted proteins | sample 1672951 | NCBI WGS metagenome assembly OLPH01 (sample SAMEA3136740, study PRJEB25190) | human gut metagenome
GGAGGGACCTCTGCCGAGGTCCTTACCCCAATAATACTCCAATGAATGCCACACAGGCTTTTCTAATGCGTAACCCCTGCAATAAAAACGCGGAATGTAAAGACAAATAAATAGTTGAACAACCTAGCCAATTAAGGTTAGATCGGAAAAACCAAAAAGGGGATCAACATACCGTCAAAATCATCAGTGTAAGTAGCCAAAAGTTTAGTTGCAACTAAGCAATCGGCGAGATGCAACAAAGCGATCGGCGAGTTGCAACAAAGCGATCGGCGAGTGGCAACTAAGCAAATGCTTAGTTGCAACTCAGTTTTCGGGTTGATAGCTAGGTGAAAATCAAATAGTTATGAAGGGGCTATTTCAGAGTTCTAAATTGCCAAAAATAAAGGCCGGTGGTTGGATAATGTAGAGCTTTTCGGTAGCACGTGTCATGGCGGTATAGAGCCAACGACAAAAGGAGAGGTCAATCATCTCGGGGGTGAGATAACCAAAGCTTAGGTAGACCTCCCGCCACTGTCCGCCTTGTGCCTTGTGGCAAGTCATTGCGTAAGAGTACTTTATTTGTAGGGCATTGAGATAAGGGTCTTGCCGTAGCTTTTGATAGAGCATCCTCCGCGTGGTGCAATCGGGATAGTCTTGGCACACCCCTTGATACAATCGCTCCCGCTGCTCTGGAGTAAGACTGGGGGCCTGCGTGAACAAGCTATCAAGCAGCACCTTGGCGGAGACAAAGCTCCCATGGGTATCACGCAGCTCGGCATCTCTAAAGGTAAAGCCATAGAGCTCCTGCTCCCTTCGGCTATTGAGCACCTTTAGGATCTCCCCATTGGCAATGAAGGTGCTTGTCGCCTGCCCCTTTTCATCTACGGGAAAGTGAAGGTAGTTATTGCGCACCACCATGAGGTTTTCTCCTGGCACCACCTCTTCGTCGTAGTAAAGGGTGTGGTACCTAATCGACTTATTATATTCCTCGGCATCTCTATTGGAGCGGGTGATGAGCAAGGTATCCTCCTGCCCCACCCTCCGATACGAGTCCTCCATCATTTCAGGTAGGTCGTAGCCCGAGATGATCTCTACCTCGCCCTTCACCTCGGGCAGAGGGAGCAGGGGCTCGTGCCAATCCTCGCCACTCTGTAGGTCGAGGATGCGACCACGCAGGAGGTAACTAAGGTAGACAATCTCCCCGCCCTCCTCCTGACGGACAATATCCTTGAGGACACCTTGGTATAGTGTGGAGCAAAAGCCTACAAGATACTCCGGCACTAGGGCAGGACTCATCTCGGTACCGACAGGCGGAAGCTGGGCATCGTCGCCGATCAGTAGTAGCTTGCTCCCTTCGATGCTAAAGCAGAAGTCCACTAAGTCGTCGAGCAAACGATTACTTCCAAAGGAGCCGTACCCATCATTGGCATTATTGATCATCGAGGCCTCATCTACTATATATATGGTACCGGGCTGGTGCTGATTGTACCCCACCTCGTACGAGACGCCATCGCCCGAAATCCTCTGCCGGTAGATGGTTCGGTGAATCGTATAGGCGGGCACACCACAATACCCCTCTAGCACTTTAGCAGCACGACCAGTAGGGGCAAGTAACATCTGCGGATAGAGGAAGCTTTGGAGCATGTGAGAGAAAGCCCCTACAAGACTACTTTTACCCGTTCCCGCGTACCCACGCAATAAAAAGATGGAGTGCTCGGGAGCTTGGGCAAAGAAGTTTTGTAGCTCCTTTATCACTTCGTTTTGGCTAGAAGTGGGGGTAAAACCAAAAAAATCTAATATCTCAGGGCGATTATTACTCATATTGTCCGAAAATAGCTATATTTGAACGCCGATTCGTATGGCAGTCTGAATAAAAGTTGCTACTTTTGTAGAGACTACATACAAGTAACCTATATTCAAGAAGCTTGGTACGTTTAATGTTGAATGCAAAATAACAAATATATTTGAAGGTATGAAAATTTTATCGAGAGTTTTATTGGTCCTAGCTATTATTGGACTTGGTTGGGCGGTATACAACAGCATACGTGTACCTGTTAACTTTGAGAATACAAAGACCCAAAGGGAGAAGGAGGTCATCAAGGAATTGATAGATATCCGTACAGCACAGGTGGCATACAAGCAGGAGAATAACGTCCATGCTGCCAACTTTGAGGAGCTTCGCAATTGGCTAGAGAACGGCAATGTAAGGTCGGTACGTAAGGTGATGGAGCTCTCAGAGAAGCAGCTTCAAGATGGTATGACTGAGCAAAAGGCGTGGGATATCGTAAAGAAAGCAAGAGCCACTGGCAATTGGAAGGAAGCTGAAGAGGCTGGTCTATCCTCTATCGTTAATGGTGAGCGTGTATCCTTTACTCGTGACACCACATACATAAATGCTAAGGAGGCAATTTTCGGTGCCGACTATGATACCAGCAAGCTGGGTATTGTCCCATTCTCCAATGGTGCTACCTTTGAGATGGATACCGCTAGTGTAAAGACTAGCTCCGACATCTTTATTAGGATCTTCGAGGCCAAAGTAGATTACGACACCTATCTTGGCGACCTCAATCAGACTGAGCTCATCAACCTTAAGGATCGTGTGAATCAGATCGGTAAGTATCCTGGGCTAAAGGTTGGCTCACTCACAGAGATCAATAACAACGCAGGTAACTGGGAGTAAGCTATATACCCCACTCATTCATAAAGCACACTCCTCTCTATCTACATAGCTGAGGAAGTGTGCTTTTTTTGTAACCCTTATGAGAGAGATAAAGGAGATCTACGCAAGTGAAGGAGATAAGAGCTTATCAGCAGATGAAGCTCTTGGCATTGATGCACGCATTACTCTAGGGAGCGAGATGATATTTGTCTTGGCTACGAGCCAAGAAAACGACAAGCCTATCTTGGCCACGAGTATTTCCTTGACCAGCTCCGAAGAGGGTGGTATGCAAAAGCTATTTTGGGATCATCCACTTTTATCTCTTCCCTTCAGGAGCTCTACTATTCTGGTGGAGGATGGGTCGCCTTTTGCCATTGTCCCTGAGGATCTAATGGATAGTGCCTCACCAGAGAATTGGCTATCTCTGACCACTGAGCTAGAGGGGCGAAAAGTATTGACGAAAGCGATTGAGGAGGAGCACCTTTACATTATTTATTCGGTCAATAGAGAGCTATTTGACTTTTGCCAAAGGTCCTTTTCCCTCCCCACTTTTGAGCACCACATCTCCACGCAAATCACCTATACCCTACGCAAATCTCGCCGAGAGCACCCTCAGGTCGTTACCGCTTACATCAGCAAAGGATTCATCCAAGTGGCGGTAGCAAAGTCGGGGGAGTTGCTACTGGCAAATCTCTATAAGATGGTCTCCGATGCAGACTGTCTATACTACATTACGGCATTGTACCGACAATTTAAGCTTGATCCTCACGCAGTGCCCCTATACTTATTCACCTTCAATCCCGAGCCAAGTATCAAGCAGCTACTTGTGGAAAATCTTGGGAACATTGTCCTCAACGACTACTCCACCGACGGTAGTAAGGAAGTAAATAAGAGTGTGGCAGTACACCCCTTGGAGCGATTACATATCTTATGCGGATTATAAGCGGAAAATATGGGAAGCGTCGCTTTGAACTTCCCAAAAACTTTAGAGGTCGACCTACCACCGAAGTGGCAAAGGAGGCTCTATTCAATATCCTTCAGAATCGAATTGATTGGGAGGAGACTCGCTTTCTCGATCTCTTTGCAGGCAGTGGAAGTATCGGTCTGGAGGCACTCTCAAGAGGGGCTAAGGAGGTGCTGGCCATTGAAAAGAATCCTCGGCATACCTCGTTTATCAACTCTGTTGTGGAGCAACTTTCGGATGATCATTACAGTGTCCAGACAAGAGATGTCTTCGCTTTTATTGAAAAGAGCGAATCTTTTGGTACCTTTGAATTGATATTTGCTGACCCTCCTTATGATCTGCCACTACTAGCAGAGTTGCCTAGCCGGATAATGAGTAGCCAGCTACTTTCGCCAGAGGGCTGTTTGGTAGTGGAGCATCCAAAGGAGTACGACTTCAGCAAAGAGCAATATTTTGTGGAGATGCGCAGATATGGGACGGTACACTTCTCATTCTTTGCACATAATATTAATAACATATAAAAGTAATTGAATTATGCTAATCACAATCATTACAGGTTTTATCGCTGGTAGTATAGCCGCATGGCTTATGCCAGGTGGAGGCAACTCTTGGATCGTAGACATCATTCTTGGACTACTCGGTGGCGTAGTAGGTGGTTGGGTACTTAGCTTGCTCGACCTCTCTGCAGGCGATAGCTGGTGGGCAGGGCTAGTGGTAGCGATCATCGGTGCCTGCATCCTCATCTTTATTGGTCGCCTCTTCACCAAAAAAGGTGGCAAATAAATAACTATTAACTAAGGATTTAGGGTGGATATGCTAAGTATCCACCCTAATTTTTGTGCAATCAATCATTGATACCTTATGAAAAAGACATTATTTCTTACCCTTGCGCTCTTGCTTACTATCCCGAATCTCTTAGCCCAAAGTGGAAAAGTATATCTGGTAGGTGCGGGCCCTGGCGATCCTGACCTCGTGACCGTGAAGGGGGCAAAAGTGCTCGGCAAAGCTGATGTGGTGCTGTATGACGCACTCGCCAATCCATCTATTCTACTCCACTGCAAGGGGAATGTGAGATTGGTCCCCGTGGGGAAACGAGCTGGTAAACCTTCGCCAAAACAAGAGGAGATCAATCAACTACTCATTAATGAGGCACTGAAGGGAAATACTGTGGTAAGGCTGAAGGGAGGTGACCCTTTTGTATTCGGACGTGGTGGTGAAGAGCTACTCGCTCTGCTTGATAAGGGCATTGATACCGAGGTGATCCCTGGAGTGACAGCAGCAATCGCAGCACCAGCCTATGCAGGAATACCTGTGACGCACCGTGCGCTAGCAAGGTCTTTCACCCTAGTTACCGCAAGCACCAAAGATAGCAACCTTGCTGAGTCGGTGAAGTGGAAGTCTCTTGTGGAGCAAGGGAGTACCATCGCATTTTATATGGGGGTACGAGTAATCCCCGAGATCTGCCAGCAACTGATCAAGGCAGGAATGTCGCCCGATACCCCTGCCGCCATTATTAGTAAGGGAACGCTACCCGAGCAGAAGGCTTTTCGCGGAACACTCAAAGACTTCACCCCAGATTATACCGATTACACAAAGCTCACACCTGGTCTGCTCCTCGTGGGAGAGGTCGTTAATGTGACGGAGAATTACCAACCTTCTAAGGACGATAATGGTATGAAGGTGCTCTCTATCACCCTCAATAGGAAGGTGAGCGAGCTCACACCAAGGATAGAGGATGGCGTAGCTGTGGCGACGACCATTGCTAGCAAAGACCCTGATAAGTATAGCAACGACTACCTAGAGATGCTGAAGGAACTAGAGTTTACCCACATTGTCTTTTCAAACACCAAGAGTGTTGAGGCTTACTTTAAGCTCTGCGAAGTAAAAGGCATCAATGTGATTAGTCCCAAAGCGACCATCATCACTCTTGGGAAGAAGATCACCGACCTCCTCAGCACCAAGGGCTACAACGCCATTACCCTTAGCTCTTACAACGAAGTGGCTAGCTACCTACTTGGCGATAAAGCGAAAGCGATGTCCAGCAGTGTTGACGCCGTGACAGGAGCCTCCAAAAAGCCCAAAGCCCACTAACTGCCTATCTACCACAAGGATTACGTATTAGGAGTATATGCTTAAGTTAATGACCTAATATGTTTAGCTTGTGTTGGAGAAACGGATAAGGACCTCGGAGAGGTCCGATTTGTCGTAGCCCCCATTCATGGCTCGCAGAGCCGATGAATGGGGGTAAATAAGACGAACAAAATCCACGACCCCTTGTGGGTCGGACAACCTATTCTAGGATTAACTTTGATGTCTTAGTTCATATTGTCCGACCCGCAAGGGGTCGTATATATATGTGTCACATTGATTACCCCCAGTCGATCGGGGCTAACGCCCCTCCGACTAGGGGCTACAACAAATCGGACCTCCTACGGAGGTCCTTAAACATAGGCACTCCGATGAATATCACACTGTAAGATCTTTCTAATGCACAACCCCTGCTATCCACCATTTTTAATGGCCCGACGAAAGTTATTTTTTGTAAGTTTGCAAAGTGAGGATGTTGCACGAAGTGCCATTCTCGCACATTTGCTAAAATGTGCTGAGACTTTGCACGAAGGATGAGATGTAAGGCGCTGAGGATGAGGGCGAAGGGAGCGTACTGAAGTACGTGACCAAGGCCGAATTCCGAAAGCAACGCCACAGATCGCATTCGTGCAACAGTCTCAAAGTATATTAAATCAAGTCTTAGATGATGAAGGAAAAGAAGCGAAATATCTGGAGTGGACGATGGGGCTATCCCGAGGGCTGGGCAATAGTAGGGGGACTCCTACTGATTAGCTATATATGGCAATGGGTGATGGGACCTATTCCCGCAGGCGGTTTTACCCACCCCATTAGTACGGTGGTACTCGGTGTCCTCATAATTGCCACTCTGCTCATCGGCATTCTTTCGAGGAAGAAGGGGAGCAAGCTACCCTTTGTCCGCTTTATTGTCTCTCCTGCGGCTACCATCACCTCACTCGTGGCATTTCTTTTGCTCTTGACCATCATGGGTTTCTCCAAACAGATCGATCCCAGGATGGCGGATGGTCTTGGCGGATTATTCCACACTGCGGGCTGGAGTGCAATGGTACATTCACACCCTTTCAATACCATCTACATCTACCTACTACTGGTACTTGGTTCCGTTACCATTCGGAGACTTTTAGCCTTTAAGTTTTCAGTGAGGGAGTTGGGTTTTATGCTCAATCACCTAGGGCTTTATGGATTCTTATTCTTTGCCTTAGTCAGTGGCAGTAATATGCAGAGGTACACTATGGCACTGACTCAAGACGAAGTGGAGTGGCGAGGAACCAACCAAGCGACTCATGCAGTGGAGGAGCTACCAATTGCATTAGAGCTGAAGCACTTTACGCTTGAGGAGTATCCACCAAAGCTGATGCTACTGAATACAGAAACAGGGCAAGTACTCCCCGAAAGTCTGCCCGATATGATCAACATTGAGGAGGTGCCTACCACTGGTCTACTTAATGGTTGGGAGGTCTCGGTAGAGGAACTTCTGCCCCTCGGTGCTCCACTGGTGAGGGACTCCACTATTGTCTTTAGCCAATTCGCCAGTTCTGGCGGTGCCCCTGCAGCACATATCACCGCACACAAGGGCGGAGAGACCTACAATGGTTGGGTGAGCTGTGGAAGCTTCTTATTTCCTCATAGAGCACTTTCCCTTGATGAGACCACTTGTATCATTATGCCTTTCCCAGAGATCCGGCAGTACTACGCCACACTAGATTATTACCTCAAAGAGGGAGGAGAGGGGAGTAAGGTGATCTCCGTAAACGACCCCCTCAAGGTAAAGGATTGGTACGTATATCAGCTCAATTTTGATGAGGAGATGCGGCGGTGGGCTACTAGCACCGAGGTTGAATTGGTCTACGACCCTTGGCTCACACCAGTGCTCATCTCCATTTGGGTGCTATTTACAGGAGCCATCTTCTTGCTCCTAGGCCCCTCCAACTCTATCTACAAGCAAACTAAAAAAGAAGAGGAATAACTATGAATGAGATCTTACTATTGGCCGATTGGGAAGTATTCCCCTTCTTTGGGATAATCACCATCTTGCTGAGTGGCGTATCGGCATATCTAGCGTGGAAAGACAAGAAAAGCATTGCTATTGCAGTGATGGTTCTTGCCCTTATTGTATTCAGTGTCTTTATCGCAGGAATGTGGATGAGCCAAGAACGCCCACCTATGAGGACACAAGGGGAGACCCGTCTCTTCTACTCCCTCTTCGTTATCCTTTCTGGTCTATTGGTCTACATCAGATGGGGCTACAAATGGATATTTAGCTTCAGCACAATCCTAGCTGGCGTCTTTATCATCACCAATATCCTCAAGCCTCAGCTCCATAGCAAGAGCATGATGCCGGCACTACAGAGCTTTTACTTTGTACCACACGTTATCTCCTATATGTTTTCATACGGATTGCTGGGTGTGGCGCTCCTCATTGGCATATACATTCTTTGGAAGAAAAAAGAAAACGACTATCGCAAGCTCTATGTGATGGACAACCTTGTCTACACAGGGCTAGGCTTCTTGATGTTTGGGCTTCTCCTCGGAGCTGTCTGGGCTAAAGCAGCATGGGGCACATACTGGGGTTGGGATCCCAAAGAGACTTGGGCCGCTATCACGATGTGTAGCTACTTGATCTTTTTGCACATTCGCCACTTCCACCCAAGGCGGGTAAAGCTGGCAGTGGTGGTACTCATCTTTAGTTTCTTATGCCTGCAAATGTGCTGGTATGGGGTTAACTATCTACCCTCTGCAGCACAAAGTGTACACACCTACGGTATGCAATAATTGGAACTTTCATATCTTTCCCAACAATAGTGGCATTATGCCCATACAAAATTATCAATAACTGCGATTATCTATAGAAAAAGACTTGCAATTACAATGTTTTTAGCTAACTTTGATTAATCAATCTAACGACAATCAAGGCAAAGCCGATAGCAGAGATGAAACTAAGAGAAAAGTGGAACCATCTTATTAACACCCTACTACCAACCTACAAAAGCAAAGTAGGTGCGGTACTGCTCCTCGGCACCATGGCAGGGCTAGGCTGTTACCTTATCTATATGTCGAGGGTTTGGAGCTATCTAGGCGATGACCCTGCTACTTGCATCAATTGCCACGTGATGGACTCCTACTACGCCACGTGGTTGCATAGCTCGCACGGTCGTGACGCCACTTGCAACGATTGCCACGTGCCTCACGATAATATTTTCAGCAAATACTACTTCAAGGCGACGGATGGGCTTCGGCACTCCTATGTATTTACCATGAGAGGGGAGCCACAAGCCATGAAGGCTATTCCAGCCAGCCAAAGGGTCATCTACAATAATTGCGTTCGTTGCCACGATCAGCTCAATACAGATATGGTAAAGACGGGGCTACTCGCAGGGAACCAAATCAGCGATGATAGCAACTTCGCCTGCTGGGACTGCCACAGAGAGGTACCTCACGGAGGGGTTGCCACACTGAGTCGCACCCCAAATGCCATTACGCCACTCCCCAAGAGCCCAGTGCCAGAGTGGATAAGTAAATTAAAGAGTAAAAACTAATTAGAGAAATAATAGCTATGACAAATCAACGAAGACTTAAGCCTTGGCTAGGATGGTTGCTATTTGGTGGTGCATTGGTAATCGTCTTTTTACTTGGTCTACTCGCAGCCTCAGTCACTGAACGGCGAGCCGAGATACAGTCCATTTATGCCAATAAAAAGGTGGAGATACCCAATGGTGAAGCAAGAAACGAAATCTATGGTATCAACTACCCTAGGCAGTTCGAGACTTGGCAAAACACCGCTGACACCACATTCGTTAGCAAGTACAATAGTAGTGATATCGTCGATGTCTTAGCTCAACGACCAGAGATGGTCATCTTTTGGGCTGGCTATGCCTTTAGCCGTGAGTATGGTACCCCTAGGGGGCATATGCACGCTATTGAGGATATGCGAAATACCCTACGCGTAGGTAATCCAGGCATTGAAGGGGATAAAGATATGCAACCAGGTACCTGCTGGACCTGCAAGTCGCCTGACGTGCCACGTATGATGAATAAAATTGGAGTAGCCGAGTTTTATAAGACTCGCTGGAGTGAGCTCGGAGACGAGATCGTTAATCCTATCGGGTGTGCCGATTGCCATAACGCTGAGAATATGGAGCTTCAGATCTCCCGCCCAGCACTTATTGAGGCCTTCGAAAGGCAAGGCATCGATATCACCAAGGCATCGCACCAAGAGATGCGCTCCCTTGTCTGTGCACAATGCCACGTAGAGTACTACTTCCAGAAAGAGACCTCCTACCTCACCTTCCCTTGGGATAAAGGTATGACCGTGGAGGGTGGCGAAGAGTACTACGATGAGACCGATTATTACGATTATATCCATCCGCTTAGTAAAACACCTATCCTCAAAGCTCAGCACCCCGACTTTGAGGTAGCCCAAAAAGGTATCCACGCACAGAGAGGGGTCTCTTGTGCCGATTGCCATATGCCATATATGAGCGAGGGCGGTGTAAAGTTTAGCGACCACCACATCACTAGCCCGTTAAAGCACATCGACCGTACTTGCCAAACCTGCCACAGAGAGAGCGAAGAGACACTCAAGCAGAATGTCTACGATCGCCAAGCAATGGCACTTGAGGTACGAGATAAGCTAGAGCAACAACTAGTACGGGCACACCTAGAGGCCGAGTTTGCATGGAAGAAAGGTGCTACCGAGAGCGAGATGGCTCCAGTCCTTAAGTTGATTCGCCAAAGCCAGTGGCGCTGGGATTACGGAGTGGCTACTCATGGAGGCTCTTTCCACGCACCACAAGAGATAACTCGTATTCTGAGTGCAGGTCTTGAGAAGGCGATGGAGGCAAGACTAAAGATTAGTCAAGTAGTTGCCCAACATGGATTTGTAGGAGATATCCCACTCCCCGACATTAGCACCAAGGAGAAGGCCCAGAAATACATTGGGCTCAATCCCGATGAGCTACACCGCAAGAAGGAGGAGTTCAAAAAGGTCACTGTACCACAGTGGATACAGTCGGCTAAGGAGAAGGGAACACTCTACACCGCTAAAGCCAACTAAATAAGGCAACTGATAGCGACCACTATCATTCCTCACCATATAAATCAGCCTGAAGATCGCCCCGCATCTTCAGGCTGATTTCTTTGTCCCCCCCTCCCTCTCCCCAGAGGTTAGGCATTAAAAGTATATGCTCAAGTCAATCCCCTAATATGTTTAGCACGTGTCAGACAAGCGGGTAAGGACCTCGGAGAGGTCCCAATTAAATAGGCACAGGTCGGAGGGGCAGTAGCCACGAACGACCTGTGTAAAAGAGCATATTCACTACCTCCATGACCCCGGTTGAGGGGTCAGACTTAGATATAATTGTCCGACCCCTCAACCGGGGTCGTAAGGGTGTTTTGTCCTCTTTATACACAGGTCTTCGGCACTTACGTGCCTCGACCTGTGCCTATTTAGCACGGACCTCTGCCGAGGTCCTTTTCCATAAACACTCCAATGAATGCCACATGGCAACACCTTCCTAATCCATAACTCCTGCGCCACTCGTGGTTATCCCCCGTCATCAGCACAATTATTTATCTATTTGTGTACACTTTCAGGAATAACAGATGAGCAGTGTATACAATAACAGGAATACATGAACCCGTGTGTACTATTTTCAGGAATAC
>OLPH01003314.1_pt1 | contig 11345 bp, 9 predicted proteins | sample 1672951 | NCBI WGS metagenome assembly OLPH01 (sample SAMEA3136740, study PRJEB25190) | human gut metagenome
GCATCTTTACCGATGTCGCGGTGCTCTATTTTCAGTCCGTATCCCTTTTGTCCGGAAAGCCGTTCATACAGCCCATTGGCGAGCGTGACCGACCGGTGCTTTCCTCCGGTGCAGCCAATGGAGATTACAAGCTGGTTCTTCCCTTCTGCAATATAATTCGGAATCAGGAAGTTCAGCATATCCTCGAGCTTGTCCAAAAACGTATGCGCCTCCTCATACTGGAACACATAGTCCTGAATCTCCTTGTCATTGCCCGTCTTTGCCCGCAATCCTTCCACATAATACGGATTCGGCAGAAAACGCACGTCAAAGACCAGATCGGAGTCCGCCGGAATCCCATACTTAAATCCAAACGACAGAATCGTGATAAACAGATTCTTATAGTCCTGATTCTGCACAAAAATCTTATCCAGCTCCGCTTTCAGCTCCCTGGTCAGAAGCTGGCTGGTATCTATAATATAGTCTGCACTCTCTTTCAAAAAAGCCAGACGCTTTCTCTCTTCTTCAATGCCCTTGTCCACCCGGTCTCCGCCGGACAGCGGATGGTTTCTTCTGGTCTCCTTGTAGCGCTTGACCAATACAGAATCCTCTGCATCCAGAAACAGAATCTCGTAGTGAACCTTCTTTTTTTTGATCCGCGCAAGCACGTCGCGTATCTCTTCCAGTGCCTGGCCGTTCCGGATGTCAATACCGACCGCCACTTTCTGCAGTTCTGCATTTTCCTGCAGGCTCGACAGCTCCACGAACTTTTCAAGCAATGCAATCGGAAGATTATCCACACAGTAGTATCCGATATCTTCCATCATCTTAATTGCCGTACTCTTTCCGGCTCCGGACATTCCGGTCAAAATCACGAACTTCATGCCAGTCACTCTCCATTCCTGCGTATCCTGCTGTTATCTTTGTCTATCGGGCTAAAATTCGCCAAGCATCTTAATCTCCGGTTCCAGCTTCACCTGAAACTGTCTGTCCACCTCTGCGCTCACATCCGCAATCAGCGTCCTCACATCCTGTGCGGTCGCATTCCCTGTGTTGACCACAAATCCGCAGTGTTTCTGCGATACCTGTGCTCCGCCGACCCGGTATCCGCGCAATCCCGCATCCATGATCAGCTTTCCGGCAAAATATCCCTCCGGCCGTTTAAATGTGCTTCCCGCACTCGGATATTCGAGCGGCTGCTTTTCGGCGCGCTGCGTGGCAAGTTCCTTCATCCGTGCCCGGATGGCCTGCTCCTCTCCCGCTGCAAGCTTCAATACCGCCTGTGTGACAATATAGTGCTTCTTTAAAATGCAGCTCGTGCGGTAGCCAAGCTCCAGCTCCTCCACGGACAGCACATGCTGTGCTCCCGTCTCATCGAGCACAGTCACAGTCTCTATGATGTCCCGCATCTCTCCGCCGTAAGCTCCAGCATTCATCACAACTGCACCGCCGATCGTTCCCGGAATCCCGGCTGCAAATTCCATCCCGGTCAGCGCATGTGACGCAGCAAGCGACGCCGTGCGTGACAGGAGTGCTCCCGCTCCCGCCGTAATCCGCACGCCGTCTGCCGAAATCTCATCCATCCCGTCTCTGGTAAGAATGACCACCCCACGGATGCCGCCGTCTCCCACGAGGAGGTTACTGCCGTTTCCGACAATGTAATACGGCTCTCCCGCCTCCCGGCATGCACCGGTAACTGCTGCAAGCTTCCCCGCTTCCGGCGTCACCAGCACATCCGCCGGACCGCCCACACGAAAGGTCGTGTGGCGGCTCATCGGCTCGTTCGGATGAATATTTTCTTTTCCTGCGATCTGTTCTAACGTATCCAATAACTGTTGTTTCATGCCTGTTCCTTTAAAAATGCAATATAGCCGCGATATGCCTCATACAGATCCACCTTGCTGATGATCTCCCACGGTGCATGCATGTTCAGCACTGCCACACCGCTGTCAATCACACGCATGCCATAGTTGGCAAGAATGTAGGCGATCGTTCCGCCGCCGCCCTGGTCTACCTTGCCGAGTTCTGCCGTCTGGAATGCCACCTCGTTGCGATCCATGATCGCGCGGAGTGCTCCCACGTACTCTGCATTCGCATCGTTCGATCCGGATTTGCCTCTGGCTCCGGTATATTTGTTAAACACAAGTCCTCTTCCAAAATATGCTGCGTTGCGCTTCGTCATCACGGACGGGAAGTTCGGGTCAAATGCCGCCGATACATCCGAAGAGAGAACGCTCGAGTTCTTCAGTGCACGTCTGAGTGCCAGTTCAGAATACGTTCCTGCCGCATTCATCACCTCTGCGACCGTATTCTCGAAGAAACGGGACTGCATACCGCTCGCACCGACACTTCCGATCTCTTCCTTGTCTACCAGAAGGCATACACTTGTGATCTCCGGCTTCTCCATCGCCGCAATCGCCTCAAAGGAAGGATATGCGCACACTCTGTCATCGTGTCCGTAGCCCATAATCATGCTTCTGTCAAAGCCGTAGTCTCTCGCTTCGCCGGCCGGTACGACCTCAATCTCCGCAGAGAGGAAATCCTCTTCCTCTATATCATATTCCTTTGCAAGGATCTTCATGATATTGGCTTTTACCTTTTCCTTAACGTCGTCTTTTTCATCCGCTTCCGCCGGAATGCTGCCGATGATCAGATCGAGGTTTTCTCCCTCAATGACCTTGGCTGCCTTTTTCTCCATCTGCTCTCCGGAAAGGTGGATCAAAAGATCGCTCACGCCGAATACCGGATCACCCGGCTTGTCTCCGATACTCACTTTGACCACGGTGCCGTCCTTTTTCGCAATGACGCCGTGCAGAGCCAGCGGCAGTGTCACCCACTGGTACTTCTTGATACCGCCGTAATAGTGGGTATCCAGCATCGCAAAATCGGTATCCTCATACAGTGGATCCTGCTTTAAGTCCATGCGCGGGGAATCGATATGCGCACCGAGAATATTCATGCCATGCTCCATGCTCTTCTCACCGATTACGAACAAGGCAAGTCCTTTTCCCATATTGTTTGCATATACTTTATCTCCGGCTGCAAGCTTTGTACCCTTCTCCAGCACGGTATCCAGATTTACGAATCCCGCCTTCTCTGCTTTCTGTGCAAAATAGGTGACGCACTCGCGCTCCGTCTTGCAGTCTGACAAAAACTTACGGTACTCCTCTGCAAAATCAAAAACTTCGTTTCTCTTTTTTCCTTCCGGGTATTTCTCCCATGCGTTCATTCTTTCCATTGCTGTTGTTTCTCCTAACCTATATTGATCTATTCGTCTTCCTCATCGTCGGACTTCTTCGTCAGGTTCTCCTGTACACGGCGGTACAGCTCCTGTGCGGCATTGTAACCCATCTTCTTCTGTCTGTGGTTGACTGCCGCCGCCTCACAGATGACTGCAAGGTTACGTCCGGCGCGGATCGGAAGCGAATGACATACGACTTTATTGCCGAGGAACTCTGTGTACTCCTCCTCAAGTCCCAGACGGTCATACTCGTTATCCTTCTTCCAGTCTTCCAGCTTGATGACCAGATCGATCTGCTGCTTCTCCTTGACGCCCTCGACACCGAACAGCGTCTTCACATCAATGATGCCGATTCCGCGCAGCTCGATAAAGTAACGTGTGATGTCCGGTGAAGTACCGATCAGCGTATGCTCGTTGATCTTGCGTATCTCCACGACATCATCAGTTACCAGACGATGTCCTCTGCGCACAAGCTCGAGTGCCGCCTCGCTCTTACCGATGCCGCTCTCTCCCATAATCAGAAGTCCCTCGCCGTAGACATCTACAAGCACGCCGTGAATGGTGATGCACGGTGCCAGCTGCTCGCTCAGGCAGTAGATCAGCTCCGCCATGAACTCGGATGTGCTTCGCTTGGTTCCGAATACCGGCAGGTTGCTCTCCTCCGCAATTTTGAGGAACATCTCGTCCGGCTTTAAATCACGGCAGAAAATGACGCACGGAATATCGTAAGCCATAAACTCCCGGTAAATCGCTTCTTTTTTCTTCTCATCCAGCTGTTGCAGATACGTGTATTCCACGGTACCAATGATCTGCACACGAGACTGCTCAAAATGCTCGAAATAGCCGCTCAGCTGCAATGCCGGACGGTTGACATCACGGATCATGATCCGATGTCCTTTTAATTCCATCTGCGGAATAAAATTGCACAGATCGAGAATCTGCGCCACTTTTGCTACACCAACACCACTCATCCCTTACGCTCCTTTGTATGTGATTTACTTTTGTGCAAATTATACCATAGGCACATGGAATCTTCAACTAATCGGACGGCTGGTTTTCCCGTTCTTTCTCCCGGAAAAACCGGTAAACCGAGCGCGCCGCCTGCGGGCTCATGCTGTCCGTCTGTGCAAGGTCTTCCTCCGTCGCCTCCCGGATTGCCTCCAGCGACTGATATTTTTTCATCAGCGCCTTGCGCCTTGCCGGTCCGATATCCGGAATATCATCCAGCACGGAATGTACCTGCTCCTTGCTCCGGAGCGACCGGTGGTACTCAATCGCAAAACGGTGCGCCTCGTCCTGAATTCGCGTAATCAGCTTAAATCCCTCGCTTCCACGGTCGATGGGTATCTCTACATTATGATAGTATAGCCCGCGCGTGCGGTGACTATCATCTTTGACCATTCCACAGACCGGAATATTAAGATGCAGCTCCTCCAGCACTTTGAGCGCAATGTTCACCTGCCCGCGGCCGCCGTCCATCATGATCAGATCCGGAAATCTTGTGAAACTGCCGTACTCCTCCGACAGGTCTTTTTCTTCCATCTCCTCCATCTCACGCATGCCATGCGTAAATCTTCTCGTCAGCACCTCATACATGGAGGCATAGTCATCCGGTCCCGACACCGTCCGCAGCTTAAACTTCCGGTAGTCACTCCGCTTTGGCTTGCCTTTCTCATACACAATCATGGAACCGACCGACTCAAAACCGCTCGTATTTGAGATATCGTACGCCTCCACGCGGTTTAATCCTTTCATATCTAAAAGCTGTTCAATCTCCTTTAACGCGCCGATCGTCCTGCCTTCCTCGCGCTTGATCTTCTCGCGATCCTGCGCAAGAACCATCTTGGCATTCTTCTGTGCGAGTTCCACCAGCTTTTCTTTCATGCCCTTCTGCGGTACGCGGATGTAAACCTTGCTGCCCCGCTTCTCGCCAAGCCAGTCGGCAAGCACCTCCTGCTCCTCGATCTCCTGCGGCAGCATAATCTCTCTCGGAATAAACGGCGTTCCCGAATAGAACTGCTTTATGAACGTGGTAAGGATCTGGGCCTTGGTGTCCTCCGTCCCGATCTTCACATAAAAATGGTCTCTGCCGATCAGCTTGCCGTCACGGATAAAAAATACCTGCACCACCGCGTCGCGGTCATCCGCCGCCAGCGCGATAATGTCCTTGTCCTCGCCGTCCGTGTGCGTAATCTTCTGCTTCTGTGCGATCTGTCTGACACTGTTTAAAAGCTCCCGGTACTCAATCGCCTTTTCAAATTCCAGATTGGCCGACGCCGTATTCATCTTCTCTTCCAGAGACTTTAGCACCGGCGCATAATTGCCATTTAAAAATTCCACCACCGCATCCACGCGCTCACGGTACGCTTCCTTTGTGATATATCCCTGGCAGGGCGCCGTGCACTGATGAATATGATAATTCAGACACGGGCGGTCCTTTCCCGTGTCGCGCGGCAGGTTCCGGTTGCAGGTGCGCAGCTGATAGATCTTGTTCACCAGCTCGATCGTATCCTTGACTGCTCCCGCGCTCGTGTAAGGGCCAAAGTACCGCGATTTGTCTTTTTTCTGCTGGCGGGAAAAGAGAACTCTCGGAAAATCTTCCCCGAGAGTCACTCTGATGTACGGATATGTCTTATCGTCCCGCAGCATGGTGTTGTACTTCGGCCGATGTTCTTTGATCAGATTACATTCCAGTACCAGCGCCTCCAGTTCGGAATCCGTCACAATATACTCAAACCGCGCAATCTGTTTTACCATCTGCGCTTTTTTGATACCCTCATCATGGCTTGGCTGAAAATACTGGTGCACCCGCTTGCGCAGACTGACCGCCTTGCCAATGTAGATAATGGCATCACGGCTGTCATGCATAATATAAACTCCCGGCTGATCCGGGAGTTTTTTAAGTTCTTCTTCAATTACAAACATTACTGTTCCTCATGATCCTGCGTATTGCGCAGCAATACATCATCCATGTTCTGACTCTCTGCGGCAGTTTTTCCCTCCTCGAGTTCCTGACGGGCTTCCTCCGCCTGCTCGAAGAACGTCTTCTTCTCCGCCTCGTCCTCCGGCTCCGGGATTCCTTTCAGTTCACGGAAAATCTTCATGAATTCCTTACCGGTAATCGTCTCATGCTCGTAGAGGTATTCTGCGATATGATCGAGCACCTCCCGGTTCTCCGTGAGGAGACGCATCGCCTCATCATATGCGTGATTGATAATGGCAAGTACCTCCTTATCGATCTGCGCCGCCGTGTCCTCACCGCAGATCAGTCCTGCGCGGTTGTCCAGATACTGGTTCTCCACCGTCGCCAGGCACATCATACCGAACTTATCGGACATACCGTACTGCGTTACCATTGCCCTGGCAATCGCCGTCGCCTGCTCAATATCGTTCGCCGCACCGCTGGTTGCCGACTGGAATACCAGCACCTCCGCCGCACGTCCTGCCATGTAAGTGGTAATCTTCGCTAAAAGTTCATCCTTGGTCTGGAGATACTTCTCCTCCTCCGGCGTCTGCAGCGTGTAGCCGAGCGCTCCCATCGTACGCGGAACAATCGTGATCTTCTGTACCGGCTCGGTGTTCTTCTGAAGCGCCGTCACCATCGCGTGGCCGACCTCATGGTAGGACACGATCTTGCGCTCCTTGTCACTCATCACGCGATCCTTCTTCTCCTTGCCGCCGACTGCCACAAGTTCAAACGCGTCAAACAGATCGGACTGGTTGACAAACTTTCTGCCGTTCTTGACGGCATTGATTGCTGCCTCATTGATCATATTGGCAAGATCGGAACCCACCAGACCTGCCGTCGCAAGTGCCAGTGCATCCAGATCCACGGTCTCATCCATCATGACGTCCTTGGAATGTACCTTGAGTGTCTCCAGACGCCCCTTCAGATCCGGCTTGTCGACAATGATCCGGCGGTCAAAACGTCCCGGACGGAGCAACGCCTTGTCCAGTACCTCCGGACGGTTGGTTGCAGCGAGAATCAGAATTCCCTTGGACGTGTCAAACCCGTCCATCTCCGCAAGGAGCTGGTTCAATGTCTGCTCTCTCTCGTCGTTGCCGCCGTAACGGGTGTCACGGCTCTTACCGATCGCATCGATCTCATCGATAAAGATGATACACGGTGCCTGCTTCTGTGCTTCCTTGAACAGATCCCTCACACGGGAAGCTCCGACACCGACGAACATCTCCACAAAATCCGAACCTGCCAGCGAGAAAAACGGTACCTTCGCCTCCGATGAGCGCGTCGGACGCAGCATCTTCAAAAATCCGGGCTGGGCAAAGGGCACCGGAGGTCCCACAAGAAGCGCACCCTTCGGCAGCTTCGCACCGATGTCGCGGTACTTTTTCGGGTTGTGCAGGAAATCGACAACCTCCTGCAGCGACTCCTTCGCCTCATCCTGTCCCGCAACATCCTTGAACGTCACACCGGTCTGCTTCTCCACATAAACCTTGGCGTTGCTCTTGCCGACGCCCATGGCGCCGCCGCCCATCCGGCGCATCACCACGCCGAGCACAACCCAGATCAGCACCAGCGGAATCAGGTAGCTTAAAATACTGTAAATCCAGGTGGATGTGTTATCCGGAATCACTCCGCTGATATCCACGCCCTTTTCCTTAAGTAACGGAATCAGCTCATCATCCGCCACACGCCCGCAGTAGTAAGTCACCTCGTAAGGTGTTTTCTCATCGGAATTCAGTGTGATGTCGATCTGGTACGAACCGATCTCCACTGACTTCACGCTTCTGCCTTCCCATTTGCCGGTGCCGTTCACCATATCGAGGAACTCCGAGTAAGACACCTCCTGCGTGCTCATCTGGTTGAACTGATTGGTTACAAGGCTCATAATAAACAACGCAATCAGTGAAATCAGTATAAATGCCATCAAAATCTGACCATTGTGATTCCCTTTGCCGCCGTCTCCGTTATTCCCTCCGTTTGAATTACCGTTATTGTAATTGTTATTCGATCCCTGATTGTCCATTGAAGTATTTATCCTTTCCAACAGGCTCCGCCAGTTCAGAGTCTGGATTCTTATCGTATATCTTCTATATTATATTGAAAATGGAATTTAAAAGCAATACGTTCTTCGTGAAGTTTTCCTGTCATTTCTAAAATAATTCTAAAATTTCCCGGCATACTATTTTCTGTGTTTTTGAAATTGTGCTGGATTTTCCGGACACTTAGTTGTATACTGTATGGGTTATATAGAGCGTATTACTATTATTCACACAACTGTACTTTTATATGAGGAGGAAAACCCTATGCCTGTAAAATATGTCTTTGTCACCGGTGGTGTCGTTTCCGGCCTTGGGAAAGGTATCACGGCTGCTTCTCTGGGAAGACTTTTAAAAGCCCGTGGCTACAAAGTGACCATGCAGAAATTCGACCCATACATCAACATCGATCCCGGAACCATGAACCCGATCCAGCACGGCGAGGTATTTGTGACCGATGACGGTGCAGAAACAGACCTGGACTTAGGACATTATGAGCGTTTCATCGACGAGAGCCTGACCAAGAATTCCAACGTTACAACCGGTAAGGTATACTGGTCTGTTCTTCAGAAGGAGCGCCGCGGCGATTTCGGCGGAGGTACCGTACAGGTCATCCCTCACATCACAAACGAGATCAAGAGCCGCTTTTACCGGAACTTTACTTCCGAGGAGACACACATTGCCATCATCGAAGTCGGCGGTACCGTCGGCGACATCGAGAGCCAGCCGTTCCTCGAGGCAATCCGTCAGTTCCAGCACGAAGTAGGGCACGAGAATGCAATCCTCATTCATGTAACATTGATTCCATATATCAAGGCATCCGGCGAGCTCAAGACAAAGCCGACACAGGCGAGCGTCAAAGAGCTGCAGGGAATGGGTATCCAGCCGGATATCATCGTCTGCCGTTCCGAGCATCCGCTCGATCAGAGTCTCAAGGACAAGATCGCGCTGTTCTGTAACGTGCCGAACCGCAATGTACTTCAGAATCTTGACGTTGAATATCTCTATGAGGCGCCGCTTGCCATGGAGAAAGAGAATCTCGCCAAGGTTGCCTGCGAAGCGCTTCATCTGGACTGTCCGGAACCGGATTTAAAGGACTGGGAGGCAATGGTCGACGCACTCCGTCATCCGAACAAGGAAGTGACTGTCGCATTAGTTGGAAAATATACCGCACTTCACGACGCTTATATCTCCGTTGTGGAGGCGTTGAAGCACGGCGGCATTGCGGAGCGCGCAACCGTCAATATCAAGTGGGTGGATTCTGAGGACGTCACAACAGAGAACGTGGACGAGATCTTATCCGATGTATCCGGTATTCTCGTACCGGGTGGATTCGGTTCCCGCGGTGTCGAGGGAATGATCCTTGCCGCAAAATACGCACGCGAGCATCAGATTCCGTACCTTGGTCTGTGCCTCGGCATGCAGGTTGCAATCATCGAGTACGCAAGACATGTCTGCGGCTTCAACGATGCGCACAGCATCGAGCTTGATCCGAACACCACGCATCCGGTCATCGCACTCATGCCGGATCAGAACGGCATCGAGGACATCGGCGGGACCTTACGTCTTGGCTCTTATCCGTGTATTCTGGACAAGACCTCCAAGGCATACGAGGTATACGGTGCTGAGGAGATCCATGAGAGACACAGACACCGTTATGAGGTCAACAACGACTTCCGCGCTTCTCTCACCGAGAGCGGCATGAAGCTCTGCGGTACCTCTCCAGACGGCAGAATCGTAGAGATGATCGAGATTCCGGAGCATCCGTGGTTCGTTGCCACACAGGCTCATCCGGAGTTAAAGTCCAGACCGAACCGTCCACATCCGCTCTTTAAGGGCTTTGTGGAAGCTTCGATCCGATGCAGCGAGAAATAAGATAGATAAAAAAGGAAGGGAGCGCAGCTTTAAAGCTGCGCCCTTCCCTTTTTACATCTGGTGTCTTACCACCGCATATTCATCGTCCAGCTGATAATACGGACATTCCCTGTAATGTCCCTGCATCAGTCTCGCCGCATCATCCTCATCCATATCCACTTCACAGTAGTAGGTCTCGTCATCTTCATCATACACATTGTATACACAGCTGTCACAGCTTGCCTTCGCCATAAGATGTCCTCCTTTTCGCATTTCTGTTCTATTTCCATGTTGAAATCACTTCATCGTACAGCCGCAGCAGAAAATCATGCAGCAATTCCCTCTGGGTATCCCAGTAAACCTCCGTGATCTCATCACCGTCCTCCTGCGCTTCCGTCACATCCATCACCGCATCCAGAATCTCCGGGTTCAGATCATCCATCGCCTCCTGCACGGCAGCCTCAAAATCACAATAGCTGTTACTGGTCAGATATAAAATAAAGTTCTCGCGGTTCAGGTTTCTCGCCTCATAGCTTCCCGTAAACAGATCGTTCCCGATCGATGCGATCCGCTCAAACTCCTCCTTGACCGTCTCATATTCGACGGTGCAGTAACTCTCTTTAAAAAATTTATCAAATACTTCCTTGTCTATCTTCTGTCCCATTCGTTTCACCTCTTGCAATTTCTCGTGTGCCGTGCTATTTTAACATAAAATTAAGAAAAGAGGAACCCATACCATGAATACACTTCCCAAAGATCCCGTCATGCTCTTAAGCTTTGTCAACACACAGCTTCGTGACCACTACCCGTCGCTGGAAGAATTTGCCGCAACCTACCAGATTGATGCTACAGAGGTTATCTCTGCATTAAAAAATATAGACTACGAGTACGATCCGGCGACCAATCAGTTTATCTGATCCGTCAGCCCCGCTTCTTCCGGCACGCTAATCCACAGTCTCGTCACTTAGATATTTTCGCACGCGCTTCCAGTCCGGGTAAAACTTCGTCATGAATCCCCAGAAGCGCTGATTGTGGCTCGCCTCCAGAATATGTGTCATCTCATGTACCACGACATACTCGAGGCACTCCGGCGGCTTGGACAAGAGCGCCAGATTGATGTTGATGTGATGTGTCTGCACATTGCAGGACCCCCATCTCGTTTTCATCTGCCGGATGGTGATTCCGGAGACTTTCACCCCCATCACCGGCTCCCATTTTGCCACAAGACGCTCCACCTCACGCTTTAACTGTTTCTTTCTGCGCGCGATTT
>OLPH01003323.1_pt1 | contig 11313 bp, 10 predicted proteins | sample 1672951 | NCBI WGS metagenome assembly OLPH01 (sample SAMEA3136740, study PRJEB25190) | human gut metagenome
AAGGGAAATAAAACATGCGTTTTGTGCAATTTTTATTTTTCAAACACACTCTAGAGCGTGTCGCTCTAACAGTTTCCTGTGTAACCGTACCACAAATTCCAGATAATGTCAAATTTTTATCAAATTTTGTCCTACTCGACATTTTTTAAGGCTTCATCCATAGGAACCTTCTTCACTCTCCGAAATTCCAGCAAAGCAACGATTCCGTATGTAATGATTCCTGCTGCAAACATCTGCACATAGATCATCGGGTCGATCCAGAGCGTGATCCATCCGGAAATACTGGACAGCATCATCTCCCGAAACAGAACTTTCATGATTACTGTTTCTAGCGGCAGACTCAAAAGCAGACAGAACACCACCACCAAAGACGTGGACATAATATATAGCTTGCTGATCTCGCCATTTGTATAGCCCAGGATTTTTACCATTGAAATAGACTGGGCATTTTTTTCGATAATGATCTTGGAAAGAAGATAGATCAGTACCATATAGATCATAATGGCAAATCCGTTTACCATACCCATCATACTTCCCATGGATACATCCAGCTGTCTGGAGATCTTTGTCAGTGCATCAAGGTCAACTACAGATCCTATATACTGGCTCTTGATATCTGTAAGCTCTGTATCTGAGAAATACCCACTGTAATAATCCTCTCCCAGATCAAAAATATCATTCAGTTCACTGCGGGGCATAAACACACACAAGGCAGCCGTATAATCATAAACTCCTGCTATTTTAAACGAATATTTCTCTTTTTCGTATTTTTCTTTCAGAGTGATGGTATCCCCCACATGAAGCAGGAATTTATCCGCATATGCGCTCGAAATATAAACTGCTGCGCTTTCTTTTTCTGCATTTGCCGTATTCTTGTTATCTGCTTTTTCTTTATTCACCGCTTCATCTTTTTTATCTTTTGTATTATTAAAATCTATCGTTACATACCTGCTGTCCGGTTCGATCCCGTAAAGCAGTACTTCCTCACTCTTATATTTTCCTGGCAGTGTATTCAGGGAATAAGCAGAAAATTCCTCTGCATCTTCATTGTCTGTTCTGGAATCCATATAAAACTCCAGCTGAGAGATCAGACCGTCAAATTTATTTCCACTTACTGCGCTGACCGGAACCTGAAGCATATACTGGTATTTTGCCAGCATATTGTTCTGGATTTCCACCTGGTAATGGGACAGTGCCGAAGGAAGCAGCAATCCGAACATCAGCAGCAGATTTGCAAACAGGATCCCGATAAACAGAACCATATAATTACTCATATTCTGAAAAATCACCCGAAGCCGGAATCTGGAAAAGATTTTCATCTTCGGACTCAGATAAATTGCCCTCTTCTGCTTTCTTCCCGACAGATCCCTGCGCAGGAATTTTAACGGTGACAGCTTCAGCTTATGTCTGAGCACTCCGTAATTTACCACCAGCATAATAACTACCGGAACCAGAGTTGTAAGCCCAAATGCCTCCCCATTCCATACGGTCACATAAGTCGGAAGACTATAGCTTCCATAATACATATCTGCACATACATCCTTTAATACAGTGTATCCAAGGATATTTCCGATCAGTGCACCCACAAAAGTAACCAGCACCGGAAGTGTCATATAGTGAAGAATCAGTTCCTGTCTGGTATATCCGGACGCACGTAAGGTACCGATAACACCGGCTTCTTTCCGTATCGTATTGCTGATGGTAATTCCGAATACAAAGGCCATAATCACCATAATAATATAAAGAAGCATGATCATCATGGCCTTGTCTCCACCCATATCATCCCCTGTAAAAGTAATGGCCTGATTCAGATACCGGGGTACAAAAGCCTCCAGTGTGACAATCTTTCCCATATCCTCCATCAGATCCTCGGAAACTTCTTTCTCTTCCTTTTCTGTCTTCGGTTTTTCGTCATAGATCCAGGAATAATTGTACTGCAGTTTTTCCTGCTCCAAAGAATCAAACTCCTCCTCAGTCACAACAGAAACCCCAAATTTCACAGCATCAAACATGGAATCGTTGTTATTCTGAAACAGGCAACTGTAGTCGGAAAGTGCCACCAGGCCGGTAATTTTCCAGGTTCTTTTTCCGCTCCGGAGCGTATCTCCCACAGACAGATTGTTGTTGTCTGCATACATTCTGTCAATGGCAATCTCTCCTGTCCTGGCAGGCAGCTCTCCCTTCATCAGGCAGACCTTGTCCACCTGCTGCCTGTTTTTAAAAAAACGCATGGTGCTTCCATTATCCAGAGGTTCCTCCACATAATAATTATCATACAACTTCACACCCAGCGCCTCTATTTCTTCTCTCTGGGTTTTGTGGACTTGCTCTGCTGTGCGAAAGTTTCCGTCTTCTATGTTGTACTTCTCAAAACCTTCATTGTAAGCAATAAGCATACTGTTATCTGCAACCAGAAAGCCTGACACAAATCCAATGGATGCAACCATCAGGATAAATACAACCAGATACTTGCCCAGTTCTCCCTTCAGTTCTCTGGGCAGACGTTTGCGTAAAGGATTTTTCATCATATGCCTCCTTACCAGTCAAGCTCTGCTGCCGGGATCTTATGCTCATTGAGGTAATTTTTGCGGATCATCCCATCGCGAAGCTTCACCACCCGGTCAGCCATATCTTTGATGGCATCGTTATGCGTTACCATGACGATGGTGTTGCCGTATTTCTGGTTTACCGTCTCGATCAGCTTCAGGATTTCCTTGGAGGTATTATAATCCAGGGCTCCTGTAGGCTCATCGCAAAGAAGAATATCCGGATTCTTTACAATGGCTCTGCCAATGGCAGTCCTTTGCTGCTGACCGCCGGAAAGCTGATTGGGAAGCTTTCTCTGGTGCTCATAGATTCCCAGCGTATGGAGCAGTTCATCTACATCCAGAGGCTTATCACTGAGATAGGCTCCCACCTCTATATTCTCCCGCACTGTAAGATTGGGGATCAGATTATACATCTGAAAAATATATCCCAGATGCTTACGCCTGTACAAAGACAGATTCTTCTCCGACATATCTGCCAGACGCTCCCCGTCTATGACCAGATTTCCCTCGTCTGCACTGTCAATCCCACCGATAATATTCAGAAGCGTAGACTTACCGGAACCAGACGGACCCAGAAGCACACAAAACTCTCCTCTCTCAATGTCAAGATCCAGCCCTTTAAGCACATCCACCCGGCTGTCCCCTGCACCAAAAGACTTCTGAATTCCCTGTATCTGCAGAAACATTTTTTCATTCCTCCCTCATATCCACTTCCTGTGGAGCAAATTTCTTTAATTCTTTAATATAATAACACTGCTGTTTTACAATATTGTTATACTTTGCTAACTTTAGGTTAGTATAAACTTACTCCATTGTCAACTGATTTTCGTAGTTTTGTAAAATTTTATGGATATGTTCGTTACTGTTCACTCCGTTCACAGTAACGTAGCCAAAATTCATTCCAGATTGCCTGCGGCAATGGAATTTTGGCTCGTATGTCTCGGAATAAGCTCTTTTACCAAAGATAAATTTTGAACATCAAAATATATTGACTTTTCTTTTTTACCTTGTTATATTTTTTTTCTGAAGTAACTGCTGTCCGGCAGTCTGCAAAGTAGCAGGCTGCCCCCAGGAAAGGAATTATCCATGAACACTCTCAGAAAAATATATTGCAGGGCTTTTCAGAAAGCTTTTCACATTGCAATTCCCTTTTTACCTTACAGAAAACCTAAAATCGCAGGAAGCGTCAAGGAACTCCCTGAAATCATCATGCGCCACAAATGTACTCATGTACTGATCATTACAGATGGCGGTATCATGAAGCTTGGACTTACCCGAAGACTGGAAAAAGCTTTAAAGGAGGCCGGTATCCCCTATACCATTTATGATAAAACAGTTGCCAACCCTACTACTGTCAATGTCCGCGAGGCGTTGGAGCTTTACCATAAAGAAGGCTGTGATGCCATCATCGGTTTCGGCGGCGGTTCCAGCATGGACTGTGCCAAGGCAGTCGGTGCCTGTGCGGTCAAACCCAATCAGTCTCTGGCTCAGATGAAGGGAATCCTGAAGGTACATAAGAAGCTTCCCCTTCTCATGGCAGTTCCAACCACTGCCGGAACAGGAAGTGAGACCACTCTCGCCGCTGTGATCACAGATGCAGACACCAGATACAAATACGCGATCAACGATTTCCCGCTGATTCCCCGCTATGCAGTGCTGGATCCCAAGGTTACCTTAAGCCTGCCCCCATTTATCACCGCAACTACAGGTATGGATGCCCTGACTCACGCAGTGGAGGCATATATCGGCAATTCCACCACCATTGATACACGCAGGGATGCATTAAAAGCGGTAAAACTGATTTTTGAAAATATAGATATTGCCTATGAGCATGGCGATAATATTCATGCAAGACGAAATATGCTCCACGCCTCCTTCTATGCAGGCTGTGCTTTTACCAAATCCTATGTAGGATATGTTCATGCAGTCGCTCACTCTCTGGGCGGACAGTACAACGTTCCCCATGGACTTGCCAATGCCATTCTGCTGCCGCTGGTACTTCGGGAATATGGTTCCTGCATTGACAAAAAGCTCCACAGACTTGCCATTGCAGCAGGACTTGCAGACAAAAATACGCCGGACCATGAAGCAGCAGAGCTTTTTATCCGGGCAATTGAAGAGATGAAAGAGCGATTTGGAATCGTAAATATTGTAAAAGAAATTCAGGAAACAGATATCCCCAAGCTTGCCCATTATGCAGATAAAGAGGCCAATCCTCTGTATCCTGTGCCGAAGCTTATGGATGCCTCCGAACTGGAGAAATTTTATTACATGCTGATGTCTCTGACTTCCAAGGAAAATACCTCAGAAGCTGAGAAGTAACTGTTAATATTCTTCTATCCTGCAAAGCGTTTTTTATAAAAATATCAAAATACAGGAACCTGCAGACTCTCAATAGTTACCTGATATCTATATTATATAAGGAAATAATGTATTATGACAGAAACAGAAATTAAAGAAATCGTTCAGAAACAACGCAGCTATTTTTACACAGGTGCCACTTTACCGGTAGAAAAAAGGCTGGATGCCTTAAAAAAATTAAAGACCTGTATTCAGAAATATGAACCACTGATCAATGAAGCACTGAAACGTGACCTTGGAAAAAGTAACTTTGAATCCTATATGTGTGAAGTGGGACTTGTGCTCTCAGAACTCAGCTACATGATCCGCCATACACCTTCCTATGCAAAAGAAAAAACAGTACTGACTCCCCTTGCCCAGTTCGCTTCCAGAAGCTATAAGAAGCCATCTCCTTATGGTGTTGTCCTGGTTATGAGCCCATGGAATTATCCTTTCCTGCTCACCATTGATCCGCTGATCGATGCGATTGCAGCCGGAAATACAGTTGTACTGAAACCAAGTGCCTACTCTCCTCACACCAGCCGGGTGATTGAAACCATTATCACCGAATGTTTTGATCCCCAGTATGTGGCTGTGGTAAACGGCGGACGTGCGGAAAATAACACTCTTCTCAATGAACATTTTGACTATATTTTCTTTACAGGAAGCCAGCATGTTGGCAGGGAAGTAATGGCAAAAGCATCTGTACATCTGACCCCCGTTACCCTGGAGCTGGGCGGTAAAAGCCCCTGCATTGTAGAGAAAAGTGCCAACCTGAAACTTGCAGCCAGAAGAATTGTATTTGGAAAATATCTCAACTGTGGTCAGACCTGTGTAGCACCTGATTATATTTACTGCGACAGAGAAATCAAGGATGAACTGATCCGACAGATCCAGAAACAGATCAGGAAACAGTTTGGTTCCACACCTCTGAATAATAAGAATTATGGGAAAATTATTAATGAAAAGCACTTTACTCGTATCTGCAATCTGATCGATCCCAGCAAGGTAGTCTGCGGCGGTGACAACAATCCGGGAGCTCTTCAGATCGCTCCTACTGTTATGGATAATGTAACCTTCGGGGATGCAGTAATGCAGGAGGAAATCTTCGGTCCTGTGCTTCCTGTGCTGGCCTATGATTCCCTGGATGAGGCCATTGAAAAGGTCAACTCCATGGCACATCCTCTGGCACTATATATCTTCACCTCCGACAAAGAAGCTGCGGAAAAAGTTACTTCCCGCTGTGGATTCGGAGGCGGATGTGTCAATGACACCATCATCCACCTGGCAACCAGTGAGATGGGATTTGGCGGCTTTGGTGAAAGCGGAATGGGTTCCTACCATGGCAAAGACGGTTTTCATACCTTCTCCCACTATAAGAGTATTGTAGACAAAAAAACATGGCTGGATCTGCCAATGAGATACCAGCCATATAGAAAAATTTATGAAAAATTATTGAGGAAGTTCCTGAAATAAGGAACTTTCTCAGGATTGATTCCCCTTATCAGCTCTGCTGACCAGTTGATTACGAATTTCCTGCATCCGGTTATCCAACTGAGCACTCTGGGTGGCACACGCCAGAAGCTCCTCCTGCAATTGCTGTGCCTGATCTGCCGGGATATCTTTTTTATAGCGAAGCTTATGTTCCAGACTTGCCCAGAAATCCATGGCAATAGTTCGAAACTGGACTTCCACATTTACCATTTTTTTGTTTTTCTGCAGAAAGATAGGCACCTGCACGATCAGATGCAGGCTTCTGTAACCACTGGGTTTTGGATTTTTTATATAATCTTTTTTCTCGATCAGTACAATATCATCCTGACGCAGAAAGCTGTCTGCCAGCTCATAGATATCCTCCGGAAAAGAACAGATTACCCGGACACCTGCGATATCCTTGATATTTTCTTCTATAGCAGTTAAAGACATGGGAATATTTTTTCTGCGTATTTTCCGCACAATGCTGTCATAAGATTTAATTCTGGTTTTAATACCCTCGATAGGATTTTTATCATATTCCAAGGAATACTCCTGATTCAGCACTCTGAATTTTGTCTCAATCTCCATGACAGCACACTGATAGTAAGACATCAGCAGATCAAAGGGCCTTTTATTTTTCTGGATCATTTCCAGAAATTCTTCAGACAGTAGACTCCTGCGGATCAGCTCGTCCTTTCTGGCTTCTATACGGTTTTTTCGTTCCGACATAATTTCTTCAAAATTTTTCAAATGTTCCTCCCCCTCTTACGGTTTTGTATAATTACTATAGCAATCCTCGTAAATAGTGCATTTAATAGGCTCGCTATAAACTGTCCACTTTTTTCAGTAGCAATAAATCAAAGACTATTATAACACAATTCCCGCAAAGAGTAACCATTCTCGTTACTGTTTATTCCATTCTCGGTAACGTCTCAGTAACGCAACCAGTAAACCAGCCAGTAAACAATAACCCATTCTTCTTTTCTTCGCAAAACACTTGTTCTTTATCATCAAACATGGTATTCTTATTTTGCTGCAAACTGTTATCGTAATTCAGGAAAATACCGTAACACCAGCCATTTCATTACTTACAGTATTTTCCTGAATTTCTATAAATGGTATGTTGCAGATATAATATATTGCAATATGCACTACATCTATAGCAATCCTCTTAAATGTATCATTTACGAGGACTGCTATACAATTTTATATAATACAGGAGACTCAACACATGGATGGATATGAATTTGAATATCAATGTGCAAAGATACTAAAGCGAAAGCATTTTTCTAAAATAAAAGTAACCCAAAGCTCCGGAGACCAGGGAATCGATATCATTGCTTTCAAACATCGAAAAAAATACGGGATACAATGTAAATATTACACCCATCCCGTTGGAAATAAAGCTGTTCAGGAAGCCTATGCAGGTGCAAACTTCTACGACTGCGATAAAGCTGTTGTAATGACAAACATAACCTTTACAAAGTCAGCAACCCAGCTTGCACAGAAACTGGATGTTGAACTATGGCCCAACTGCCCTGTTACACCTTTTTACAGTTTACCGTTTAAGATCATGAGTTCATTAAATGCAGTGCTTTTTCTTTACGCAGTGCTCGCATTTCTCTCCCTGAAACCTGAATTTGATTTTATTCATCTTCCCTTTGTTCCTGATACCCTGACGCTGATCATCATTCTTACAGCTTCTATTTCCGGTATCTTCGGCTGGAGTTTTTTTCTGTGTAATCTCATCGCTGCAGGCACATACCTTTATCTTGCATTTCATACACTCATTCTGCCGACATATGCAGAAACAGGCAGCTGCACAAATATACATCTGCTTTCCCTGATTCCGGCAGGTGTATATCTGCTTCATGCAGGATGGATAAAAATCAGGAAATAAAAGTCTTATAAATAACTATTATGATGCTCAGCTTTCTGATTTGCCAAAAAGCAGCCCTGCTCATGAGAACAGAGAACTCCTACTGCCTGTAAATAGGCATAGATGACCGTTGTCCCCACGAACTTCATACCACGTTTTTTCAAATCTTTTGATATACGGTCAGACAGTTCCGAACTTGTCCGTCCAGTTTCACAGACTACTTTGCCATCTGTCCAATGCCAGATATAGTCCGAAAAGCTGCCATACTCCTTCTGAATTTCCAGGAATGCCCATGCATTGGTAACGGCAGCCTGTATTTTCAGGCGGTTTCGTATGATGCCGGGATTACTCCGCAGTGCTTCCAGCTTGTCCTCAGTGTAAGCACTGACTTTCTCCGGATCGAAGTTGTCAAAAGCCTTGCGGAAAGCATCTCGCTTGTTCAGAACACATTCCCAGGACAGACCCGCCTGAAAGCACTCCAATATCAGCATTTCAAAGAGCTTCCGGTCATCATGCACCGGAACACCCCACTCCTCATCGTGATAACGGATGTAACGCTCATTTCTCGGATTTGCCCAGCAGCATCGTATCTTGCCATCTGCCCACTTCATTCATATACCACCTTTCCATATATTTCTCCAAATAGCTTCATTCTCTGCACAGGCTTTTAACATTACATCCTGAATTTTTTTCATTTGTACAATAGAAAGACTATACACTGTCATTTTTGTCATATAATCACCCTATTCTTCACGAAAACATTAAAAATACAGAAAACTTCTATCCGAAATATTCCTGCATTAACAAATCAACTAACACCTTATCGTTAATTTAGTCATCACGCAATTCAATTTAGTCATTTATACACAAAATGACTAAATTGAATTGCATATGGTATAATTAAAATTTATCTATCGCACTCCTCATAAATGATCACCTTGTTCAGATTATTGCTCTATTATCCTGTTCAGGAATCCTTCGTCCGGATGCTCCGGTATTTCAAAGAATACATCTATTTTTCCAGGTTCTGCGGAACGGTCTTCAAAGGCAGGGAAAATAAAGCCGCATTTTGGAGTTCCGGCATTGTAATCTTTATCTACCGGAGCCACCACACAGATCAGGAAACTGTATATTTCTTCTGACTCCCACTGTTCGCTGTGGTCTGAGCCTTTCTTGGGAATATCATATATTCCATGATAAATATAAATTCCAAACTCCTGTCCCTGCAGACGGTTTGTTCCATTTGATGAATCTCTTGTACTGCAGATTCCCTCCGCAAGCTGTTCACAGAGAGTCTGAACCAGAAGATCATCTTTTAATCCGTATTGTGATAATGCCATCAGTAGTTTATGGATGCTGTCATATGCCATATCCCCTTCAGGGAATTTATAACGTTTTAACTGTTCATTTGTTTTGGAAAAAGGAATGGTTTTCGCAAGATCCAGATTTACCTGCTGATCATGTTTGCTCATATTTTTGAAGCTTACATTGAAGGTATTATCTATGTATCCCTCATCATCTATATATGCTCCTGCTGCACGCACAAAGCAGTTTCTGGATAATGTCATTCTGCGGGTTAATTCCAGCATATCATTTCGGTTGATCTTTGTATCTTTTTTATTCATCAAAATGGTTCCATCCTCCAAAAATACCTTTATCGCTATGTCCTGTCTTATGCCCATTTTCATTATAATGATTCATATTTCCAAAACAATCGGGTCGGCTTTCACCTATTTTGTTTCCATTAGCATCATAATTTTCCATACTTCCAAGCCAGCCTGGACGACTTTCACCAGTCTTATTTCCATTGGCATCATAATTCTCCATGCTGCCAAGCCATCCTGGACGGCTCTCTCCTATAAAGTTTCCGTCCGCGTCATAATGCTTCATAGTTCCAAATAATCCGGGACGACTATAACCTTTTTTACTCATATATATATGTACCTCATTTCTATCAGAAATAAATTTTCAGCAAAGTCCGAAAAACAGGGATTGCATTAACAGATACTGATTCAGTTAAGATCTGGCAGATCAATCTTTATCTAATTCATCAATAATCCTCTTGTTCATAGAATCATAGGAATTCCAGTTTTCTTTTCTGGTGTTTATTTTTACCTGTTCACAGACGTATTTCAGAATCCAGAAAATATCATCAACGCTTTTTCCTGTGCGTTCTTTGATCCATTCAGGAGTAACAGATACTATGTTATGCGCTGCTACATTTCTCACATTCTGCTCTATATTTACCAGTTCCTGTATTCTCTGCACCATTAACGTATCTGTACATTTCTTCTGGATAATTTCCAGTAGATGAGCAGAATATACCGGCCCATATCTGAATGGATAAAATTTTTGATTTAAAATATCCAGTATTTCACCGACAAGTCTGTTTTTGTCCCAGATTCTTTGATTATTTCGCTTATAATATCTGGTAATGTCAATATCACATGACTGTTCCAATACTATTTCAAGCAAATCTACACCTAACGGAGTAATCGCCCTGATAAAGTCAGCATATTCTCCCCGTTTTACCTTTAAATCCAGAGCCAGCATATATTCAAACAGGACTTTCTTTTCATTTTCTCCGCGTACTGCAGTAATAATCCCATTATTTTCCGGCAAAACCCTGTTCATCCTTGTCCAGTCCAGAAGCGAACGGGCATCTGCAGTTTCCAGCCACTGATATGCAACAGGACTTAAATCTTCTTTTATTTCTTTTCCCACAGCTAAAGCAGCATGATAATCATAGGCAAGTAAATGCTTCTTTATCATATCAATTTTCAAAAGACGCATTAAATTCAGACATTTTACTTCCTGGCATCTGTTTTCTGCGGTTTCTTCATTGTCCATATTTAATTCCCAGTTGGCATCAACATCATACTCGTCCCGTTCTTCATGTTCTAAATTACTTTTCTTTTGTGGCGTTGAGACCTGAATTGGTAAAAATCTGTACTCAGACAGCGTTGCCATAACCAGCAATGCGCTCTTCATTGCAGGAGTTCCGGAAGCCATATTTACCAGCAGAATATCTTCCGAGTCCTTTTGTTCTTCTATTTCTGCAATAATCCG
>OLPH01003328.1_pt1 | contig 11298 bp, 8 predicted proteins | sample 1672951 | NCBI WGS metagenome assembly OLPH01 (sample SAMEA3136740, study PRJEB25190) | human gut metagenome
CGAAACTGCAAAGAGAGCAGTATCAACAGCAGCTTGGCGGATTAAAGGACAGCGGTGCGGCATTTGAGCGGACAGCGGCGCAGATTTCCGTAAATGAACAGCAGTGTCGGAAAACAGAAGTCTTACAGGAAAAGGTTGTACAGAATAAAAATCTTGTCAATGAAATGTACCGCATACAGAAGCGGTATATTATGGCGGCAGAGCAATTGGCACAGGCAGGAAGCATTTACGAGGAAATGGAAAAACGTTATTTTGACGAGCAGGCGGGCATACTGGCACAGAACCTGCGTAAAGATGAAGCCTGCCCGGTATGCGGTTCACTGCACCACCCAAAGAAAGCAGTGCTTCATGAAAATGCGCCGACACAACCATAAGTTGTCGTATGGCTGTCTGTTCCGAATGCGATATCTCCAGGTTTCACATATCCGGCTTCTGTCATCAACTGGTGACAGATTCCGTCGCTTCTATGTACATGAGTCAGTCCATATTTTTCTACAAATTCATCTCCTTTGTGGAAATGTCTTGTGTCATCCTGCTGGCTTGCCGGAACCAGGTGGTCATAAATCAAAACCACTTTATCCGGATCATGAAGTTTTGTAAATCCCATCTCTTCAAATTTATCTGCGACAAAAGGAATGAAAATATCATGAATCATTACTCTGTCAACATTTACTGTAACAATCTGGCCAGGAGTTACTTTAGAAAGGCCAGTATTTTTTTCGATAATTTTCTCAATTAATGTACTTCCCATGACTGCCTCCTAAATAATTCCGTTACGTTTCTGCATCGCTTTTACAAGACCACCTGCATTAATAATGTCCATCAGATTATCTGGCAGCGGATGAATCGGATATGTCTTTCCATCAAATTCTAAAGATTCCCCCATATGCACTGTCAGGGTATCGCCTTCTTTAATCACATCCTGAATATCACTGTTCTCAATAAGTAAAAGTCCATTATTAATAGAGTTTCTAAAGAAAATACGAGCATAAGACTTTGCAATGACACACTTGACCTTTAATGCCTTGATAATTTCCGGTGCCTGTTCTCTGGAGGATCCACAGCCAAAATTCTTTCCGGCAACAATGATATCTCCTTCCTGAATCTGCCCTGCAAGTTCTGGTCTTAGCGGAGAAAATCCATACTGCTTCATATCTTCAACGGTAGGAAGTGCCAGATACTCTGTCGGAATAATAATATCTGTATCAATATCATCACCGAGTATCCATACTTTTCCAGTAAACTGTTCCATGATATACTACCTCTTTCTATAATAAAATGCTTTACGCTTCCGGTTCCGTAATGTATCCTGCAAGAGCAGAAGCTGCTACTGTTGCAGCACTTGCCAGATATACTTTGGAACTTGGCGCACCTGCACGACCTTTAAAGTTTCTCGTTCCTGTGGAAATCAGTACTTCATTCTCACCGATTACACCCTGACAGCTTCCCCAGCATACGGAACAGTTACAATTCATAACCATCGCCCCTGCTTCCATTAAAGTAGTGATAATTCCTTCTTCTAATGCCTGAATGTAAACAGCTTTTGAAGCCGGTGCAACGATGAATCGAACCTTAGGATCAACCTGTTTTCCTTTAACAATCTCGGCAGCCACACGAAGGTCATCAATACGTCCATTATTACAAGAACCTAAGAAAGCTTCGTCAATAGCGATCCGCTCTTCTTTTACATCTTTAAGCAGAGCAAAATTATCTACAAAATCCGGGCGTACAACAACTGGTTCAATCTTACTCAAGTCATAATCATACACTTCACAAAAATGTGCATCCTCATCACTTTTAAACATATGTACAGCCTCACGACCATGCGCTTTACAATATTCTACAACCTTTTCATCCGGCTCAACAATACCAGCCTTTGCACCAGCCTCTACAGTGAGATTACAAAGAACCATACGGTCATCAACAGAAAGCTTGTGCGCTCCATCTCCCGCAAACTCCATAATCTTATAATTCGCTCCATTCGCTCCGATATCTCCAATAATCGTAAGAATTAAATCTCTTGGGTAAACCCCTTCTTTTAATTCCCCATGCAGATTAAAACGGATTGTTTCAGGAACCATAACCCAGGATGTTCCTGTTGTCATCGCATATAAAAAATCTGTACATCCAACCCCTGTACCAAACGCTCCTAATGCTCCGTAAGAAGTGGTATGTGAATCTGCGCCAAAAATCAACTCTCCAGGGCAGACATAATCTTCCATCATAATCTGGTGACAGACTCCCTGTCCTTCATATAACTTAATATCATTCTCTATTGCAAAATCACGCATCTTTTTATGTGCCTCTGCTGTCTTCGGGTTCTCAGCTGGAACATTGTGATCCATGATAAATACTACTTTATCTTTATCCGCAATTTGAGGATGTTTTAATTGATTATGATACATATCCACCGTAAGATGTGTTGTACCATCATTACTCATCATACGGTCAAGTGTTACTGTATGGATATCATTCGGTTTTACAAAATCAACACCGGCAGCACGAGCGATAATCTTTTCTCCTAAAGTCATTCCCATAATCTACGCTTCCTCCTTATTTAAAGATGCAATCAATCCTCCGGCATTCAAAATATTCTGCATATATTCCGGAAGCTTTGTACAGGAAAATACCTGTCCGTTAACAGTGACTGTACCTGCAGAAAGATCAAGATCTGCCTCTCCACCGTCTTCTACATGATCGTACAATTCCTTACATACAATAACTGGGAGTCCGATATTAATAGAATTACGATAAAAGATTCTGGCAAATGACTTGGCAATTACCGCTTTAATTCCAAGAGCTTTTAAAACACTCGGTGCCTGTTCTCTCGATGAACCACAGCCAAAATTCTCTCCGGCAACGATCAAATCACCCGGCTGCGCTTTTTTTGAAAAATCAGGATCTAAGGATTCAAATGTATATTGTTTCATTGCTTCAATATCTGGTAAAAGTAGATACTGTGATGCAATGATCTGGTCGGTATCCACGTCATTATGGAATTTCCATACTTTATTCATAAATATTACCTCCAATAAAATTTCTATTTATTAGAATACTACAAATTAAAAATGAAGTCCAGAAAATCAACGTTTTTTTCCATTATTTTTCCACTCAAAATTTCTTCTAAAGATTCTTCATATTACATGCTGTCAATTCAAAATGTTTTCTATTTGTTTTTATAACCCCTTCTTTTTGTAATTTTGATATCTCTGTAGACATTGCTGCACGATCAATGCAAAGGTAATCTGCTAACTGCTGCCGGTCAAAAGGAATATCAAAGGATAAAGAAGACTGTCTAATTGATTCTGCTGACAGATAAGATAACAATTTATCCCTGGTAGACCGCTTACCTACATGCGTAATCTTGTCGTTAAGAATCAGTATCTTGTTTGCGAGGACACTGACCAGATTACGAATCAGCTTCTGATGATGTTCACATGCAGTTGGACAAGAAGTCAGAAGTCTTTGGACATGTAAAAGAATAATCTCACAATCCTCATCCGCTACCACACTGATATTCAGAACAGCCCCCGGACTTGCTGCATATGGTTCACCAAAAAAATCACCAGCATGGCATTTCGACAAAATATTTCGATGTCCCCAGAGATCTTCCTGAATAATAAGAACACCGCCAGACACCACAAGTCCCATTACTTCGGTAGAGTCTCCCGCTCTGAAAATATAAGAATCCCGTTTTCTGGAGATTGTTGCTGCATTTACACAATGCAGTATAGATAAGATCTCTCTATCTGAAAGACCTTTAAAGAAAGGACTGTTTTTTAAAATAGGTAAATATTTTTTCAAGATTGATCCTCCCTGTTGAAATTTTACTTGCCATATTTTTCAATCATACACGTATGTTTCCGCCCCCCGCCAGATTTTATATTTCTTATTGTCTTTTTCAAAGCCTTCATCTCCACTGGTTTTGAAATATGTGCAGTCATACCGGCTGCTAGAGAATGTTGTATATCTTCTGAGAACGCATTGGCGGTCATGGCAATGATCGGAATTGTCTTTGCCAGTTCATGTGAACTTCTGCGGATTGCTTTTGTTGCTTCATAGCCGTTCATAACAGGCATCTGCACATCCATCAAAATCATGTCATAATCCCCCGGAGCAGACTGTTCAAATGTCTCTAAAACCTTTTCGCCGTTTTCACAAATCGTACACTCGGCATCCTCAATCTTTAACAGTTCCATAAGGATTTCTGCATTTAACTTATTATCCTCAGCACAAAGAAACCTCATTCCTTTTAGGATATTGACATCCGGCTCCTCTTTTTCTACCTGAGATGCTAGTGAAACAGACCTTTCTTCTGCGATTTTCAAATCCATAAGCACTTCAAAACAGCTTCCCTGTCCCGGCTCACTCTCCACATCAATGGTACCTCCCATCGCTTCAACCAGATTTCTGGTGATAGCCATGCCAAGACCGGTTCCCTGTATCTTATTTGTAAGAGAGTTTTCCGCGCGGGTAAATGCATCAAAAATCTTGTCTTTGAAATCAGCCGACATTCCTATACCATTATCACTGACTAAAAAGCGGTACTTTGCATAGACAAAAGAATTGGTCTCACATTCTTCTACTAAAAACTGAATTGCTCCACCCTCCTGTGTATACTTTACTGCATTGGAAAGCAGGTTACTGAAAATCTGCATTAGATGAACCTGATCACTATTCACCCACTCGTGCCGGATGTTTTCTTTCATAAACGTAAGCGTCTGATTTTTTTCATCTATCTGTGAATGAAATATTGTATTAAGTTCCTCCATAAAATCCAAAATAGAAAAATCAGTGTACTTAAAAATAGTTTTTCCTGCCTCAATCTTGCTCATATCCAAAACATCATTAATGATTCCCAACAGATGCTGTGATGATGTATCTATTTTATCTGCATACTCTATTACCTTTGCCTTATCACCCGCATCATGTCTTAGCAATGAAGTAATACCAATAATCGCATTCATTGGTGTACGAATATCATGTGACATATTCGCAAGGAAACTGCTCTTTGATCTGTTCGCTTCCTGTGCCACCTGAAAAGCCTCTTCTGCCGCCAGGTTCGCCTTCCTCAGTTCTGTATTTACATTTTCCAGTTTGATATTATTTTCTCGTTCCACAAGGATTGCTTCCTGCTGATTTCTACGCATAACAAAAGAAATTCCCAGTATAACACAGACAGCTACGATAACCGTAAATATAACGATAAATAGCATGATAAAATTGACAAGTTCTAATGTATTCGTAGCAACATACTCTGCCGGAACAAGAAAAATCAGTGTCCATTCGGCATTTTCCATTCTTTTTAGTGCATAAAAATATTCTGTTCCATCCAGTACTGCATTAGAATAACTACAGCCTTTTTCTTCCAGTTCCGTCTTTGTTTTTTCAAAAGAAGAATTATGGAGATATTTCATCTTTTGCAAAACAGAAAATACATTATGCCCCTTAATCAGTTCTACTTTATTACTGTTGAACAGTTTAAATCCATTATCATCTAAAACATATACACTATTATTCCTGTCATATGCATCGCAGTTAAAATAAGGATTTAACTGTTCCATGTTCTGAGCAATTCCAAAATAACGAATCGTCGTTTTCTTTTTTCCATTTTGAAGCTGTATCGGTTTTGACAGACGTTTTAGAAACACCATCTCTGACTGATTATCTGTCATAGAATCAAAAACGAAACTAATCTGCTTAGGATTATCTTCAAAATAATCGAGATCACGAAAAAGTCCTCTGTTTCCACGTTCTGTATAATATCTGCCTTCTGAATCCACTGCCATCAATGTAATCTTCTGCTCTTCATATGCTGATAATTCATACTTCTTTTTCATATATTTGCAGAGTTCATCTATCGTCTGTACATTTGCTTCTCGCAGATAATTACATTCTTCCATTACCCGGTTCCAGTGGGAATCGATCACATCCTCCAGATTTTGAAACATCTGATGAGTAACCTCTTCCATCTGATTCAATCGTTCCTCATAGATAATATTCTGAATATAAGTTTGATACAAGAAAAAGAATGCCAGAAGCATCACTATACCAGTCATACAACAACCCAATATTAAGTTCCGGTAATCGTTTTCCTTCTGCATTCTTTTCCTCCAATCATTTCCATTCAGCGTCCGCTTCACTTAAAGTCTTAAACTTTCCAAAAAACTCTTTTGCGGCATCTATACCTACAATACCACTGTCTGTTACTTCCATTTCTGATTTTAGTTTATCACTGATTCCGGAAATAGCAACCTGATAGGTCTTATCTTCTTCCAGTTTTATCGGACTTACTAATATATAAGAGTAATTATTTCCTGTGCCAACTGCATCGTATCCCTCTTTATATAAATCTTGAATCTGTTTTCCTGTTAATCTGACCGTCTGGATTGTCCGCGACCAGCCTGTAGGAATAATAGTACTGAGATCATCAACAGTAATATCTTTTGTATACAATTTTCCACTGACACCGTCATTATTCTGGTCCAATCCATTTCCACTGATCCATGTTCCGAGAGAAACAAGCGCCAGATCACTGTTTGTTGCCTGTGCAAAGCATCTGCCTACCAATTTCGCACAGTTTTTCTGTGAAATATCTTCCGTTGTCGTAGTAATAACTTCCGGTTTATTATTTACCACACTTTCCTGGTCATCTTCAAGCTGCTTTACTACATCTTTTATTGTTGCTTTGTTCTGCATATATTCCAGCATCTTTGTTCCTGTAGTAACCAGTGTATTTTCCCAGCCTGTGTAAATAAGCGGTGCTGTATTTCCTGCATTGATCGCCTCTGCAATATCACCATAATAGGTATCGTCTGCTTTTGCATCCTTAAATGGAAGAAGACTTGCTTTTAGTGATTCCTCTGGATAAAGGGAAGATGTTCCTTCCACCGTAGACAACACTTCCATCACCTTTAACGCATCTTCAAGCTTCTGTGAATCGTTCTCAAGCTGTTTATTCAGTCCATAATAACGACCCACCGATAATATGTAGACATTCTTACTTCCATCTTCTGAAAGATACGGCATCAGCCCGAATTCATCTGTTGTAGCATCTGAGTCTGTAATACCATTCTGTGAGCCAAGCATGAACAGCGTATTTCCTTTGATAAAATTCTCTCTTGTTACTGCATCATCAATTGGATCACTGTTACTGCCGTCGAGCATACCAAGATTTTTCCATTTCTGGATATATTCCATGCTGTCCATCATGCCCTTTGTCGTACTGACATTTGCTTTTCCTGACAAATAATCCTTCTGCCACTGTCTTCCATCTAGAGAACTTAAAAATCCTGTGTCTGCAATATTGCATAAATACTGAAAACCATATCCCGGATACTGAATCTGGGGCAGGCATAACTGAACCCCTGCTTTCTCTGCCTCTTTTGCAAGCTGTTTAAGTTCCCCAAAAGACTGCGGAAGTGTCCATCCATGTTTCTTTAACAATGTTTTGTTATAAGTAATACCGAAACAGTTATACGCAGACGGAAGCATATAGATTGCCCCGTCATCTGATACCTCTTTGAGACGAGACTCTACATAATTATCCGTAAAAGCATATCCTGAAAGATCAAGCATCTTGTCACTGAGGTCCTGCTGTTCCGGGTCATAGAGCGTAAGCGTACAGATATCCGGCAGATCATTTTCCTCCATGATTGTATTTAGGTATACCGTTGTATTTGCCCCACTGTATGGAACTACTTTAAGATTAACCTCTGGATATGTTTTATGCACTTCTTTTATAAAGCTATCAACATCCATATAAGGGGCCATGAAGGTAATAGGTTCATGTTTCTTTGAATTCACATCTTTTTTCCCACATCCCACAATCCCAGTTACTGCTATACAGAGCAGAACGAGACATACCCTTCTTATTTTTTTGATTTCCATACTTTCTTCCTCTCATTTTATCTTCCAAAAATCTGATCCAGATTCTCCAGAATTACATCCGAACTGATTGGTTTTGCAATATGACCATTCATACCTGCTTTGATCGCCTTTTTACGATCCTCCTCAAAAGCATTTGCCGTCATCGCGATAATCGGTATATTCGCACATTTGGAATTATTCAATGTACGTATCTCCCTAGTTGCAGTATATCCATCCATCTTTGGCATCTGAATATCCATGAAGATCAGATCATAGTTGTTGCCTCTTTCAGATGACATGATATTCACAGCATCCGTACCATCCTCAGCAACATCCACATCCAGACCAATTTCCTCCATGATTGCTGTTGCGATTTCACGATTCAGTTCATTATCCTCTACAAGAAGAACTTTCTTCCCTGCATAGCTTGTCTGACTCGCTGCCTGAATCTTCTGATTCTCATTCTGAATGAGTTTTCTTTGTTCCGGACTCATCAGCACTTCCCGCAATTCGGAAAGAAACAGTGGTTTTGATACGAACGCAGTAACTCCCGCTTCCCTTGCCTCTTGTTCAACATCTGACCAGTCATAAGCAGTCAAAATAATAATCGGACTCTCCGGTCCGACTACCATGCGGATTCTTCGGACAGTTTCGATTCCATTCATATCCGGCATCAACCAGTCAATGATATAAACTTTAAATTCCTGATTCTGTTCATAAGCTTCTCTCGCACGAAGTACTGCCTCTTTTCCGGAAGTAGTCCAATCTGCTGTCATCTCGATCTCACGCAGCATCTTGCTTACACTCATGCATGTTTCCGCATCATCGTCCACCACAAGTGCTCTGGCACCTTTCAGTTCCGGAATAGGTTCCCTTTTTACCGTTACTCCTGATGTTTCGCATTCAAGTATAACTGTAAACTCTGTTCCTTTTCCAACTTCACTTTCAACCTGAATCGTACCTCCCATCATATCCACGATATTTTTGGTAATCGCCATCCCAAGACCGGTTCCTCCGATTCCATTCTCCGTAACAGTATGTTCTCTTGAAAATGAGTCAAACACTTGCTTACAAAACTCCGGTGACATTCCAATTCCGTTATCTTTCACACTAAAGATTACTGTTGTATATCCCTCTCTTCTGCACGGTTTCTCCGAAACGCGAATGTTAATCATCCCGCCGACTGGTGTGAACTTCACAGCATTACTGATAATATTCAGAAGTACCTGCGTCAAACGCAGCTTGTCGATAATAATATCTTCATGAAATACATCCTGTGTATCAATATAAAGATCCTGCTGCTTAGAATAAACAGATCCCTGAATGATTGTTCTTAAATCATGCAGAATATCTGGCAAATGTACCGTTGTATATTCAATCCTGACAGAGCCACTCTCAATTCTGCTCATATCCAGCACATCATTGATCAGACTAAGCAGATGTTGACTGGATGTTTGAATTTTTTTCAGATAATCCAAAACAAGCTCTGTACTGCCAATATGTGTTGTTGCAAGTGCAGTAAATCCAATAATCGCATTCATCGGCGTGCGGATATCATGAGACATATTATTTAAAAACGCTGTCTTCGCCCGGTTCGCATGTTCAGCGGCTGCAAGTGCATTTCTCAGATTCTTATCCTGTTCTATCTCATGTTCTTTTTCTTCTGTCATATCACGGTTCGCAACCAGAACAGTATTCAATTTTCCATCTTTATCATATCCTTGCGGTACAATGATTATCGTCAGCCATCTTTCATCTACTGTCTGCGCTGTAAAACTCAACGTTTCGTGTTCTTCCAGACGCTTTGCCACCGTACTCATATCAACAAATTCCCAATAGGCTTCCTGAAATGGTTCTGCAATAACCTGCTGTATCAGTTCTTCCAGATGTGCTTTAGAGAGTATGTCCCCTTGCTGATCCGGCTTCATATCTTTTGAAGATTTTACGATTTCTATTTCCTCTGTTTTTAAATTTACAAGAGAAATAGAGGAATAGGCATGACCAAGTGCATTGATCACGCGAAGTCTCTTTTGATCCTGAAGGATACTTCTCTTTTCTGTTCTGTTCCTTAGCACTCGATAAAATAAGAAAATAAGCAGTGCAAGCAGCGCATAGATCACGCATATTGTATTGCGTGTAATGTATACCTGATGTTTCGGAAAAAAAACGTATGCATTATAGTCTTTTATCTTCTCCTGGCGCCCGTACCAATTTCCATTCTTTGAACGAAGATGGACGATTCCATTTCCACCTGACTTAAATTCATTTTCATACAAAGACTTTGCGCCCTCTACAGAACTAGAAACAAGGTTCTGTTTATTTGTACTGACAATCTTATCCTCATCACAGATTGCAACACATCCATTCATTTCAAAAGGAAAATTTGAAAACAACGATGCCATCGTCAGGTCTCCGTTTATCTCATTTACTTCCTCTTTCTGCTCATATGCAATTAAGATACCTGACGCATCCTGCCTTGCCACCGCTACAAAATCATAGAGTTTTCCTTCATTTCTCAGACGGGTCGTATACGTTTTTTCCGGATGTTCGACAATATCACGTACATAATCACTTTCAATCAGCTTCTGCCACAACGGCATCGCATCTCCATCTCTCGTAGTCTGTTCTATCACCTTCAGCTTCTTATCTAGCACAAGTATTCCTGTCAGACGCTGTTCTTTTGCATACTTATCTAGCATTTCTGCTCTGAAATTTCCTTCCTGCGCTATGACACGGCTCAATTCTGTTGTTTTATCCATAAGACGTACCAGACTCTTCACCTGATCATTCGTATTATAAATCTCATAACTTTCGATCCGCGTTTTTACAAAGTCAAATGTCTCATTCAGTGTACGATTTAGCTTCTTATTATCACTTGCTGTCAGCAGAGAAAAGATTAGGATTCCGACAAAAATCAGCGTAAACACTAGTAAACATGCATTTCTATCAAACTTTTTTTTCTGTACCTGAGGCATCTGCGACCTCATCTGTCTACTCATTTTGTTCTCCTTCCGGCAAAATTTCGTCCGCATCCAATCCATATTTTGTAACTATTTTTTCTGTAATTCCTTCCCTCTGCAATTTTTTAAGTGTTTCTGTAAGATCTGCTGCAACTTCCTCGTGCGTTCCTTTTTTAAAAGCCACTCCAAGTTCTGATTTATAAATACTTTCATCCAACATTCGGTAAGCATCCTTACCTTCTTTCACCAGACTGCCAAGCATTGCCTCATGCCCGGCAATCGCATCCACATAACTTTTTCTAAGTGCCGCATAAATTTCATTCGTTGTAGAAAAACAGTTCACCTGCTGCATCTGTGGAAGATCTGACTTAATATTATGAAGAAAAAGATCCTCTGCCTTTGTAGTTGCCTGCACTGCAATCCTCTTTCCTTTCAGATCCGAAAGTGTTTGGATTTCGCTCTCATTTTT
>OLPH01003332.1_pt1 | contig 11284 bp, 9 predicted proteins | sample 1672951 | NCBI WGS metagenome assembly OLPH01 (sample SAMEA3136740, study PRJEB25190) | human gut metagenome
TGAATTTAAAACGACTGCCACAGGTATCACAGCAGCAGATGCCATGGTAAAGACATCTGAGGTCGAGATTGTCGAGGCACAGACCGTATGTCCGGGCAAATATATTGCAATTATCACAGGCGATTTAAGTGCAGTAAAAGCTGCTGTTGACGCAGCAGTAACTACTTACGAGGACAAATGTATCGACAGCTTTGTACTTGGTAATCCTCATGAGTCCCTGTTCCCGGCTATGTACGGAACAACTCAGATTGAAGGAATCAGTGCTCTGGGAATCCTTGAGACATACGATGCTGCATCTATCATCGAAGCAGCAGACCAGGCAGCAAAAACAGCAATCGTAGACGTTATCGAATTACGTATTGCAAAAGGTATGTGTGGAAAATCCTACATGCTTCTTACCGGAGAAGTTTCAGCAGTAGAAGCTTCCATCGAAAAAGCAAAACAGCTTGTAGCATCCAAGGGAATGTATCTGGATTCTTCAGTAATTGCTCATCCGGATCAGAGAATGATCGATTCTATTCTTTAATGAATTAAAAGAAATAAAATAAATGTTCTCAAAAGGGGGCAAAGTAAATGCTGGCATTAGAAAGACGAAATTTAATTCTTGAGAAATTACAGGCTGAGAAACGGGTCGTTGTAAGCGAACTCAGTCAGCTTTATGAGGTTTCTGAAGAAACAATTCGCCGTGACCTCGACAAGCTTGAAAAAGAGGGACTGGCCACCAAAAGTTATGGTGGTGCTGTTATAAATGAGGATGTAAGCATTGACTTGCCCTTTAATATTCGAAAAAACCAGAATGTAAGCGGCAAACAGCAGATGGCTGATCTAGCAGCCTCTCTGGTGCAGGAAGGTGATCATATTTTTCTTGATGCGAGTACCACTGCAGTATTTATTGCAAAGGCACTGAAAGAAAAAGAAAGACTCACCGTGATCACCAATTCCATGGAGATCCTTCTGGAATTATCTGATGTTTCGGGATGGAATATCATTTCCACCGGTGGCGTTATGAAAGAGGGATATCTTGCTTTTCTTGGGTCAAAGACAGAAGATGCGATTCGTTCCTATTATGTGGACAAAGTAATCATCTCCTGCAAGGCACTGGATCATGAATGGGGGATCATGGAATCGCAGGAAGCTTTTGGCACGACCAAAAAAGCAATGATTGCGTCCGGCCGTGAGAAGATTCTGGTAGTAGACAGTACAAAATTTGATCAGACCGCATTTTCCGTTGCAGGAAAACTGCGGGATATAGATGTGGTTGTAACAGACAGGAAGCCATCTGAGAAGTGGCTGGCACATTTTGCCGAAGAAGGCGTAGAGTGCCGTTATCCTGGTATGCAGCCATAGAAAGGAAGCAACAGATATGAAGACCTTTGGAATGAAAACAGTCATTCATTTTGGAGATAATGCTCTGGATCGTCTGAGAGAGATTCCATACAAACGAGTACTCATCATTACAGATCCTTTTGTAGTACAGAGCAAAATGATTGATCTGATCACAGAGCCGTTGGCAAAAGGCGGCATTGAATATGATATTTTCAGCAATGTAGTACCGGATGCGCCTGTTGACAAGATCGCAGATGGAGTTAAGAAGTTCTTAAGCTATCAGCCGGAAGCAGTTATCGCTGTTGGCGGTGGTTCTGCTATTGACTCTTCTAAAGCAATCCGTGAGTTTGCACTGAAGATCAATAACTACGGTAAAGTAGGACTGATTGCCGTTCCAACTACCAGCGGAACTGGTTCAGAGGTTACATCCTTTGCGGTCGTAAACGATACAGAAGCAAAAGTAAAATATCCACTTGTTTCACCAGACCTTACAGCAGATGAAGCGATCCTGGATGCAGAATTAGTTAAAAGCGTACCGCCGGCTATTACAGCAGATACAGGTATGGACGTGTTTACCCATGCGCTGGAATCCTATGTTAGTACAGGCCATAATGAGTTTTCAGCAGCACTTGCAGAAAAAGCGATGGAGATTTGCGGCGTATTCCTTCTGAGAGCTTATCTTGATGGAAGTGATATGCATGCAAGACAGAAAATGCATGTAGCATCTTGCCTGGCAGGTCTTTCCTTCAATACAGCGGGACTTGGAATTACACACAGTATGGCTCATCAGCTTGGTGCACAGTTCCATATTCCTCATGGAAGAGCTAATGCAATGCTTTTACCTCATATCGTTGAGTTTAATGCAAATATCAACAAGAGAAGCAGAAGCCAGAAAACATATCTTCCTGCAGTAGAAAGATATGCATCTGTAGCACATATCCTGGGACTGAGCAACTACAACCAGGTAATGAGCGTTCGTTCTCTTGTAAACTGGATTCAGTTTATGCAGAAGGAAATGAACATTCCTATGACAATCCAGGAGATTGGAACTATCAGCCCGGACGAATACTTCGGAGCAATTGATAAGATGGCAGATGCAGCGCTTGCGGATGCGTGCACGCCAAGCAATCCAAGAACCCCGACCAAAGAGGATATTATGAAGATTTACAAGAAACTCTGGTCTTTCTAATTTTATAAAACATGACTTTTCCAGGAAGGTAGACCTATGAAAAGATCGAAAAGAATAGAGGTTTTGGATCAGAGACCGGTCAACAAAGATGGATTCATTGATGAGTGGCCGGAAATGGGATTCGTGTCAATGCACAGCCCATACGATCCAAAACCTTCTGTAAAAATAGAAGATGGTATCATCACAGAACTGGACGGAAAGAAACGCGATGAGTTTGATTTCCTGGACCAGTTTATTGCTGATTATGCGATCCGTGCGGACCGGGCGGAAGCATCCATGGCAATTCCATCACTGGAGATTGCCAGAAAGATCGTGGACATTCATGTATCACGTAAAGAAATACTGGAAATCGTTTCCGGTATTACACCGGCCAAAATGGTTGAAGTAATTAATTATCTGAATGTTGTTGAGCTGATGATGGGTATGCAGAAAATGCGTGCCAGAAAAGTACCTGGAAATCAGGCCCATATCACGAACCTGAAAGATGATCCGGTACAGATCGCAGCAGATGCAGCAGAGGGAGCCCTTCGAGGCTTCAGTGAAGAAGAGACAACAATGGGTGTTGCCAGATACGCTCCGTTCAGTGCCATGGCACTTCTGATCGGATCCCAGACAGGTCGTCCGGGTGTCCTGACGCAGTGTTCTGCGGAAGAGGCAACGGAACTGGAACTTGGTATCCGAGGCCTGACAACGTATGCAGAAACACTTTCTGTATATGGCACCGAGAAAGTATTTATTGATGGTGATGACACCCCATATTCCAAAGCATTTCTGAATTCTGCTTATGCGTCAAGAGGTCTGAAGGTACGTTTTACCTCAGGTGCCGGATCTGAAGTCCTGATGGGAAGCAGTGAAAAGAAATCCATGCTTTATCTGGAATGCCGCTGCCTTTATGTTACAAAGGGCTGTGGAAGCCAGGGAATCCAGAATGGTTCAGTAAGCTGTATCGGTGTTGCTGCCGGTGTTCCGGCGGGTATCCGTGAAGTTATGGGAGAGAATCTGGTTGCAGCGCTTCTCGGACTCGAGTGTGCATCTTCCAATGACCAGAGTTTCTCAAACTCCGATATGAGAAGAACAGCAAGAACCATGCTGCAGTTTATGCCGGGAACAGACTTTATTTTCTCCGGATATGCAGCAGAACCAAACTACGACAATATGTTCGCGGGATCCAATTTTGATGCCGAGGACTTTGATGATTATAATGTTTTGCAGAGAGATATGCAGGTGGATGGCGGTCTTCGTCCTGTTACAGAGGAAGATGTCATCCGTGTTCGTCATGAAGCAGGCAAAGCTGTTCAGGCAGTCTTTAAATATCTGGGCCTTACAGAAGTGACAGATGAGCAGGTTGAAGCAGTTACCTATGCGCATGGAAGCAAAGATACACTCAAACGAGATGTGGCATCCGACCTTATGGCTGCAGATGACATGATGAAGAGAGGTATCACAGGAATTGATGTAGTCAAAGCGCTTGCGGAGAGTGGCTATACTGTTCTTGCAGACAATATTCTCAACATGTTGAAACAGAGAGTAATCGGTGATTATATGCAGACGGCAGCAATCCTGGATAAAAATTTCCAGGTAATGTCCGGAGTAAATACACCAAACGATTACATGGGACCGGGAACCGGTTATCGGGTTTCTGGTAAGCGTTGGGAGGAGATCAAAGCGATTCCTCACAGAATCAACGCAAATGATATTTAAGGAGGTGCACCATGGAAGTAAATGAGCAGCTGGTACGTGCCGTAACACAGGCAGTCGTTGCACAGCTTATGGCATCCGGTGCACAGCCTCAGAATGTGAGCAGTACACCGGCACCGGCAGGAACAGGAAGTTTTGCCGGAAAAACAAGAATGCGTCCGAAACATTCTTATGAAGGTGCGGTAAGGGCCTCAAAGGGCACTGATCCGAAAGAAGTTGTGATCGGAGTCGGCGCAGCATTCCAGACAGAGATCACCAAGACGATGAGTGGCATTCCACTGGAGGAAGTTCTTCGCAATATCTGTGCAGGAATCGAGGAAGAAGGTATGACATCAAGAGTTGTCAAAGTGTTGGATACTTCAGATGTAGGATTTATGGGACTGGAAGCAGCGAAGCTTTCCGGATCCGGAATCGGCATTGGTCTGCAGTCAAAAGGAACAACTGTCATCCATCAGAAAGATCTGTATCCACTGTCCAATCTGGAGCTTTTTCCACAGGCACCACTGATGGATCTGGATACCTATCGTAAGATTGGACGTAATGCTGCTAAATATGTAAAAGGCGAAAAGGTAACACCGATCGAATGTACCAACGATCCAATGGTACGTGCAAAATATCAGGTAAAAGCAGCACTTCTTCATATTATTGAGACAGAGCAGCTGGATCCGGAAAAAGGCATGATTGAATGGGAGGGTACAAAATGAGCAGCTATCCTTTAGGACAGAGTGAAGCGGATACCATTACTTCAAGAACCGGCAAAAAGCTTTCTCAGATTACGCTGGATGAAGTAAAAAAAGGAAATGTCACAGCCGATGACATTAAGATTTCCGCTGAAACATTAAAAAAACAGGGACAGGTTGCAAAGGAAGCAGATAACCCGACAATGGATGCAAATTTCCAGAGGGCAGCTGAACTTGTCAATGTACCTGATGATATTATTCTTGATATGTATAACAAACTGCGTCCGAATCGTTCAACCAAGAAAGAACTGATTCTGATGGCGCAGGAACTTCTTCAGAAATACAACGCTCCTCATTGCGCCAAACTGGTACTTGAGGCAGCAGAAATTTACGAAAAAAGGGGAATTCTTCGTTGAAACTGATTGCAGGTGTTGACATAGGAAATTCCACAACTGAAGTATGTATTGGAAGCGTAGGAGAGGATGGAAGTTTCCGTTTCCTTTCCAGTGCTTCACGTATTACCACGGGAACAAAGGGAACGCTTCCAAATGTTCACGGAATCAAGGCAGCTCTTGAGGAAGCCATGAGTGCGATTGGCATACCACTGGAAAAGCTTGATCTGGTGAGACTTAATGAGGCGGCTCCGGTCATTGGTGATACGGCGATGGAAACGATTACAGAGACGATTATCACTGAATCTTCTATGATCGGCCATAACCCATCCACGCCGGCTGGTGCAGGTGAGGCAGTGGGCAGGCTTCTTTTCATAGAAAATATGGACAGAGGTATGCATAATACACCATATATTCTGGTTGCATCCTCACAATTTTCTTACGAAGAAGTAGCTGCGAAGCTGAATCAGTATGAAGAGAGACTGGATATCCGTGGACTGATTCTTCAGGCAGATGAGGCAGTCCTTGTTGAGAACAGATTAAACAAAAAAATCCCGATCGTCGATGAAGTAAGACATATCGACAAGGTGCCGGAGGAGAAACTTGCAGCAATTGAGGTCGCACTTCCGGGTACGAGTATCCGGATGCTTTCCAATCCATATGGAATTGCGACACTTCTGGGACTGGATGCAGATGAGACAAGAGCAGTCACACCGATTGCAAAAAGTCTGATTGGCAAAAGAAGTGCTGTTGTGATCCGAACTCCGAACGGGAATATAAAAGAGAATATTCTTCCTGCAGGTGAAATTGTTTTTCATGGACAGCAGGAATTATCCATAAATATAGATCGAGGCGCTGACGAGATCATGGACAGACTGGCAGAAGCCGGAGAAATCCGGGATATCGATGGTCAGCCCAATACAAATGTAGGAAATATGCTGACGCGTATCCGGACAAGTATGGCGGATGTCGCAGAATCTGAGAATCACGATGTGCGGATCACAGATATTCTTGCTGTTGACACACTTGCTCCTGTAGAAATTTCCGGTGCACTTGCCGGAGAAACCTGCATGGAAAAAGCGGTTGGTATTGCAGCAATGGTCAAAACTGCGCATCTTCCAATGCAAAAGATCGCAGAGCGGTTGGAACAGGACCTTCACATCCGAGCAGTTGTTGCCGGTGTAGAAGCTGTTATGGCATCCCTTGGAGCCATGACGACTCCTGGAACAAAACTTCCGCTTGCTATTCTGGATATGGGAGGCGGTTCTACCGATGCAGCAGTTCTGGAACCGGATGGCAGAGTACGTACTACACATCAGGCTGGTGCCGGTGAACTGGTAACTATGCTGATCCAGACAGAGCTGGGACTTAAAAGCCGGACAACGGCCGAACAGATCAAGAAATATCCGATGGGAAAAGTGGAAAGTCTTTTTCATTTACGGCTGGAAAATGGAGCCATGCAGTTCTTCGAGGAATCCATTGATCCAAGATATTATGGACACGTAGTTTTGCTGGCACCGGATGAAATGCTCCGTATTGAAGAAGATATTCCTATGGAGCGGATTCTGGAAGTACGAAGAGATGCCAAACGCAAAGTCTTTGTACGAAATGCAATTCGTGCGCTTCGTCAGGTCGCACCGGAGCATGATCTTCGCTCTATTCCAAATGTGGTACTGGTAGGTGGCTCAGCCGAAGATTTTGAGATACCGGAAATGCTGATGCAGGCACTTTCTGAATACCGTATTGTATGCGGACGCGGAAACATCCGCGGAACAGAAGGGCCGAGAAATGCAGTTGCAACGGGCCTGCTTTTGTCTTATATCGGAAGTACCCAGGAGGGATAAACGTGGTTGTAAATAAGCCGACGATTATTATTTATACACAGGAAGCTGATTCAGATCTTCTTCACGAGGTCTGTTCAGGAATTGAAGAAGAGGGGCTGTTGTTTGAAGTGCATGAAAAATCCGGGGAGCTGGATGAACTGGCTCATGCGGCAGCAGAAGATTCCATGCTTGGATCGGGGATCGGAATGAGTGGTCAGAGGATTGCCATGCAGATGAGACGGCTTCCAAAAGGACATAACGTATTTGAACTGAATGCACCACGTTTCTGGCAGTGCCGAAATCTGGGGGCAAACAGTGCAAGAGCAGTTAAAAAGATGCCATTTAAAGCAATTTACAGGGGAGAATAACCTGTTGCATATTTTATTTTTCGAGAGTAAAATAGTTACCAGTAAACAATACAGGAGATGCCAAGATGAACATTTATACAAAAGGCGGTGACAAGGGAACGACAAGCCTTGTCCATACAAAAAATGTCTCCAAGTCAGATGACCGCATTCAGCTGGTGGGAACCATTGATGAACTGACCAGCCATCTGGGCCTGGTTAAGACCATGCTGAAGGATGAAGACACGATACAGTTTCTGGAGAAGATCCAGCGTACACTGATCACGGTCATGGCAGGGGTGGCAGATCCTTACAAGAGAGACTACAGGATTGACGACGTTAAAACAGAATATCTGGAAGACGAGATCAACCGGATGGAAGGCCTTTTTCAGAGACCGAAGGAATTTATCCTGCCGGGCAAATGTCGTCTGTCTGCTGAAATGGATGTAGCCAGAACGGTAGCAAGAAGGGCTGAGAGAGCACTTGCAACAGTCAGTGTGAAATTCGGAGCGGACAACGGAGCCAAGAAATATATGAACCGGCTGGCAGATTATCTTTATATACTTGCCAGATATACCGATGCAAAGATGGAGGAAATGTCTGCCGAAGAGGTGGATAAACCGACAGAAAAAACATCGGACGGTGGAAAAGATGAGGTCAGAACCATGCCAGAGAACCAGAATCAGACAGGAGCAGTCAATGAAGCTGTGATCCAGGAAGTTTTAAAGAGAATGGGCATTCAGGGAAGAATTACACTTGCCAGTGCCAAGCGTCTGATCGAGAAGATCGAACAGGAAGCAGAACGTCGCGGTAAGAAGGCTGTTATTGCAGTCTGTGGACCGGATGGAAATCCAATCGCCGTCCATGTAATGGATGGAGCGTTTCTTGTAAGCTTTGATGTGGCAACTAAGAAAGCCTATACATCTGTTGCGGTCAAGATGTCCACAAAAGAATTAAGCGTTCTGGCTCAGCCTGGTGGAACTTTCTATGGCGTAGACAAGATGGATAATGGCAAGATCGTAATCTTTGGCGGTGGAGTTCCACTTAAAGTGGGTGATACCATCATCGGCGGACTGGGAATCAGCGGTGGTACTGGTGAAGAAGATCACAGCCTTGCAGAATATGGATTATCTGTACTGAATGAGGTACTGTAATACAACTGTTTTAAATGTGATAATAAAAAAAGAGCTTTGAAGATTCGCGCAGGTGTGAGTCTTCAGAGCTCTTTTTCTATGCTATGCTTTTTTATATTTCCCGGGAGTGATCCCCTTATATTTCTTGAATGTCCGGATAAAATAGCTCAGATCGTTGAAACCATTTCGATATGCGATCTCCGTGATCGAGTCATCAGTGGTGGAAAGCTGATAACAGGCCTGTTCGATCCGCTGGTGATTCAGATAATCCATTGGAGTCTGATGTGTCATCTCGGAAAAGAAACGACAGAAGTATTTCGGTGACATGGATACAGAGGCAGAAAGCTGCTGCAGTGTCAGTGGAGAAGCATAATTGTGCTCGATGAAATCCAGGACCTGCTTCAGCTGCAGGATTCGTTTGTAATCGCGGCGTGCGCGTGTGACACTCTCCAGATAGTAATGATTACCAAAAATCAGACCAAAAAAGTGGTAAAATTGTCCAAGCACAGACAGCTCATAACCAGAAGGTTTCTTCCATAATGCGTCAAAAAGACTGTTTACAGTTGCACAAATGTCCACATATTTCGGAGTGAAATGATGATAGATCAAAATCTCCTGATGAATGATCTTCTGCATGTATCCGGCGCAGACTGAATTATTTTTGAGAAAAGTGTTTCCATCAAAGACGATACACTGATAGACACAATCCTCAGGAATTCCACTGTGGAGGATTCCACTATGCACAAAAATGATATCTCCGGCAGTAGCAGTAAAACTTTTTTCGTCTAAAGTGACAGTGAGTGAGCCATCCAGAATACGAATAATCTCATATTCGACATGCCAGTGATAGGACATCACGTAGCGGGGATGATTGTGGTCGATATGATGAAATTCAAATGGAAAATCATAAGTTCCTCTTAAACGGTCCTCGTTGCGGTCCAGATCGTGCAAAATAAGTGCCTCCTTATCATAAGTTCACAGATTTTTTACAAAATAATTAAAAAAAGTGAATATTGTACTGTTTTTTGCTATTATAACACAAGTAATTAACGTTTGGCAATTGTATACTATGAAATATAGGAAACAACGAGATTTTTTAGTAAAAACTTCTCGTATAATAAAGTACTTAATTAAATGGAGGTAATGAATCATGGCAAAGAGCAGATTAGTAGGCAGCTATCCGGTTATCGGTATCAGACCAACAATCGATGGACGTAGAGGAGCACTCGATGTCAGAGGATCTCTTGAAGAGCAGACAATGAACATGGCTAAATCCGCTGCAAAACTTTTCGAGGAAAATCTGAGATATTCCAACGGCGAGCCAGTTAAAGTTGTTATTGCTGATACAACAATCGGACGTGTAGGTGAAAGTGCTGCATGTGCTGACAAATTCCGTAAAGAAGGCGTTGACATTACACTTACAGTTACACCATGCTGGTGCTATGGCGCAGAAACAATGGATATGGATCCTCAGACAATCAAAGCTGTATGGGGCTTCAATGGAACAGAAAGACCAGGAGCAGTTTACCTTGCTTCCGTACTTGCTACACATGCACAGAAAGGTCTTCCGGCATTCGGTATCTATGGACATGATGTTCAGGAAGCTGATGACACATCTATCCCGGCAGACGTTGAAGAAAAATTACTCAGATTCGGACGTGCAGCAGTTGCAGCAGCTTCCATGAGAGGCAAATCTTACCTGCAGATCGGTTCCGTTACAATGGGTATCGGCGGATCTATCATTGATTCCGATTTCATCGAATCCTATCTTGGAATGCGTGTTGAATCCGTTGATGAGGTTGAGATCATCCGTCGTATGACAGAAGGTATCTATGATCACGCAGAATTCGAAAAAGCTCTGAAATGGGCTAAAGAAACCTGCAAGATCGGCTGGGACAAGAACCCTGAAGAACTGCAGTTCTCACCAGAAAAAAAAGAAGAGCAGTTTGAATTTGTAGTTAAGATGGCAGTTATCATCAAAGAACTGATGAACGGCTGTGATAAACTTGATCCGAAATTCTCCGAAGAAGCAATCGGACACAACGCTCTGGCAGCTGGTTTCCAGGGACAGAGACAGTGGACAGACTTCTATCCAAACGGTGACTTCGCAGAAGCTATGCTGAACACATCCTTCGACTGGAACGGAGCTCGTGAGCCATACATCCTCGCTACAGAGAATGACGTTCTCAACGGTCTTGGAATGATGTTCATGAAACTCCTTACAAACAGAGCTCAGATCTTCGCTGACGTTCGTACATACTGGAGCCCAGAGGCTGTTAAGAAAGCTACAGGATATGACCTTGAAGGCGTAGCTAAAGAAGCTGGCGGATTCCTTCACCTGATCAACTCCGGTGCTGCTTGCCTCGATGCTAACGGCGAAGCTAAAGACGAAAACGGCAATGCTGTTATGAAACAGTGGTGGGATATCACAGAAGAAGATCAGAAAGCAATCATGGATAACACAGAATGGTGTATGGCTGACAACGGATACTTCCGTGGAGGCGGATACTCCAGCCGTTATGAAACAAAAGCTCAGATGCCTGCAACAATGATCCGTCTGAACCTTGTGAAAGGACTTGGACCGGTTCTGCAGATTGCTGAAGGATGGACAGTAGCTCTTCCGGCAGAAGTATCTGACAAACTCTGGAAACGTACAGACTACACATGGCCATGTACATGGTTCGCTCCAAGATGCGATG
>OLPH01003338.1_pt1 | contig 11265 bp, 11 predicted proteins | sample 1672951 | NCBI WGS metagenome assembly OLPH01 (sample SAMEA3136740, study PRJEB25190) | human gut metagenome
GTGGTGGCTTCCCGGCGGCGTCAGGGGATTACGGTGATCTCCACGCACATTGTCAGTGACGTGGAGGCTGCCTGTGATGAGATCCTCATTATGAATGACGGAAAATTGCTCACTGTGGGGACTTCGCAGCAAATCGCGCAGATGGCCCAGGGCAAAGTTTACAGTATTTCTGAAAATCAAGAAAAAGACTTGCGTGGAGACTTTTTTGTGAAAGATCGGGTAGAAGAAGATGGGGCCGCTCAGCTGCGTGTGCTGTCATCTGCCCCACAACCGGGAAAGCTGGCTGCCCCAACTATGGAGGATGGATACTTATGCGCCATCAAAGGGTACTAAATGAACTGTCCATATTCCGCCTTACTCTCAGAAAAATGGGCCTCTTATACTTTGTCCCCCATGTTTTCTTATATGTTTTGATCCCTCTCTTGGGGATAGGCTATCTTCTGTATCATGGAGATGGCGCAAACGCGCGGGGTCTCATTTTCTATGATTTTCAAAAGTTCATCCCCTTTCTGAGTGTCTGGTGGATCCTGTTCGGGTTGGACGACTATGTGGAAGGCGACGCTAGCGAATTGCTGAGGGTGTACAAGCGGTCCCTATTGCCAGAGTTCTGGCTCATGCTTATTTGGTATCTTCTCCATGTTACCGTGCTTTTCCTTGCATTCGGGGTGCTTCTGGAGAATTATTGGAGAGATTTTCCTCTGATCGCAACCCAATCTTTGGCGTTTTCCAGTGTTGCGTTCTGTTTGCTGTGCGCTACGCGAACTTTGATGGCCCCTTTTCTTATTACGCTTCTGTATGAGGTATTTGCCATCCTCTCCAATTTCGGAGTGCTGGGACAAGTGAATATGTTTTCGCTTCAAAGAATGCAAACGATATCCGATTATTTGCTGCCCTACTCCGTCATCTTCTTTGTTTCCTGCGCGCTTCCCTTTTTAGGGAATTGTATCTATAAAAAAAGAAATTAGGAGGAATTGAAAATGATGGCTTGCGAAGTAATAAAAGATTTATTGCCTCTGTACTATGATGGAGTCTGCTCCTCCGATTCCTCTGACTTCATTACGGATCACTTAAAAAAGTGTAAAGATTGTCGGGAGTTATTTTCTAAAATGGTTCAAGCGGAAGTAATCTCAAATACACTATATTCAAAAACGATTGAGAGGAAGAAGGCATTCATCTTCCAATCATTTAAGAGATCTCTTAATCGGAAATTTGCTTGTTACCTGGTTGCAAGTCTATCACTGATATTTTTTGGAGGCATAATTGCTTTTATTTTCTTATTACCGTAGTATAGTGAGAAAATAATAGACATGAAAAGGCTAAAAACACTTTATTTCAAATGGATGTTTTGAAACCAATACCAAGTAAATACAAATTCGATGAATCCGCTCCACTATCCCGCTGTCGTTCTTCAATTATAAGAAAGCCCTCCCGGACAAGATCCCGGAGGGCTCTTCTTATGGTGCTCTCTGACATTTTCAACTCCCGCGCCATAGTGGGAATGGCCGGCCAGCAGAACCCCTCCTTGTTGGCCCTGCCCCGCAGGTAGAGGTACACCGCAATAGCCCGGTTGGGCAACTCGCTCTGGTATAGTTTCTTAAGGTCTGTCATCTTCCTTCTCCTTTCCTGGTGTCGTTTTTCGCCTGGTGGGCGCGTTGGCGTGGACTTTGGTATCCGGCTGTTTGGACTGCGCAGGCTGGGGTGACGGTGTTACCTTTTCCGCTGGTTTCGGCTGCGCTGCCCACACTTCCACCGGGATTTCTTCCAAGGGAGGCTGCTCCTGCTTGGGCAGCGGGAACTTTTCCCGGATGGCCTTCACCAGGGTGTTCTTCCCGGCATAGGCCACAGGCCGGTTGCCTTTGTCCGAAACCGTGTACGGCTCTCCAAAAGTGATGCCCCACTTGAAAAATAATTTGAGTTTGACTTTCATGGGGTACGCCCCGGTTTTCATCACGATGAACTGGCCCTTGGGCATGGACTTCAGCTCGTCCGGGGTCATGAGGGGCCGCTCGATCATCTGCAGGGACTGGGAACCGCTGTCCTTGCCCTTGCTCACCGATCCGCTCTGCACCGTCCGGCTGCCCAGGGATTTGCTCATCACCTGGGCGGTTTCGCTGTTGGGGGCGAAGCCGCCGAAGATGGTGACCTGGGTGTTATCGATGATAATTTCCGCTCCTTCTTTGCCGTAGTTTTTCTCCAGCTGTCCCAGGCTCTGGATGATGGGGACGATGGAGAGCCGCCGGGACCGGCTGGCGGAGAACATCATCTCGGCGGACTCAATCTTTGGCAAGGTGCCAAACTCGTCGCAGTAGAATACCGCCCGGTTGGGGAGTTTCCCGCCGTTGTCATCGGCTACCGCTAGGATCTCCCGGTACAGCTGCTGGATGATGAGGCTCACCATGAAGAACTTCGAGGGATCTTCTTCCGGCATCACAAGGAACAGTGCTGACTTTTCCTTGCAGAAGGTTTCGGCATCCACTGCCGTATCGAAGCAGAGCAGCTGCTCCATCTCCGAATCCAGGAAGGCGTTGAGCCGGGCTAGGGTGGTGGACATCACCGATGCCATGGCCTGGTCGGCAGTGGAGGTGGCCGCCCCGGCAAACCACTTGGCTTTGTGGGTGTCCGGCAGCATGGAAAGCAGCACCTGGAACTGGGTCTGCCCTTTAGCCTGACTGGGAGCCATCAGCTCCTGGATGATCTTGAACACGGACACGATGTGCCGCTGGGTTGGGGGACAGAACTCTGCCACCAGCAGGATGGTGGCCGTGAGCAGGCCCTCGGCGGCGTCGTAGAAGAACTGGTTTTGCCCGAAGTTCTGCCCGTCCATCCCCGCCGTGATGATGGTCTTGGAGATGATCTTGGCGTAGCGCTCCGCCTTGGCTTTGAACAACAGCGTTTCCGGGTGAGCCTTGAAGGCGTCCATGTACTTGCTCACCAGGTGCAGGAGGTTGAACCCGTCCGAACGTGTGGGGTTCCGCAGGTCGATGACCCCCACGCGGTAGCCATAGCAATTTTTGGCAATTTCTCCGTAGTTCCGCACCACGTCCCCCTTCGTGTCCGTTGATAAAAATGACATTCCCGAAGCCAGGGCGTACTCTAGACAGGGATACAGCCAGTAGGCGGTTTTGCCCACGCCAGCCGCGCCGATCATAATGGCGTGGACGTCGCCCGTATCCACCAGGGCGGTGGTGGCTTTCTTACCCTCACAACCCACGATGATGCCCTGTTCTTTGGGCAGGTGTTCTCCTTTTCGCCATAGCTCCGGCTCAAAGGGGACGTGGAGATATGTCCGCCGGATTTCTCTCCTGGTGGCCCACCGGGCAGTGCCATGCTGGCCGTGGCCCACGGTCTTGGCCTTGATGTTCAGGTTGTACATTCCCGACAATCCGGCAATCACCGCCAGGGTCCCGAACATGATGCCTCCCGCGAGGATCAACTGTGCAATTGGCTGCATATCCGTCAGCTCCTTTTTGGTTTTCAACAATCCTTGAGGCAGAAAAGAAAAAGGCGGCGGGAATCTTCCATCCCGTGGAAAACTCCGAGCCACCTTCTCTTTTCCAGCTTGATTTCTAGCTTACCGGTAATCTACCAGTAACTCTCTTAGACTTTTTCTTTTCTGTCTATAGTTCACTTGAACTAGTTCCCCTTCCCCTGTCACCATGACACCCTCCCCCTGGCAGGAGATGGGCAGAGTAACCCCTTGTGAGTAAAGTTGTGTTTTGCTCAATGGAAGGCCCCGTCCGGTAAAATCACATGGACATGGTCAGCCCTTGATTTTCCTCCTGATGAAAAAAGAGCAGCTCATCGTTCCAATCCTTGAGCGTGGAGAACTCAGCGGACACTGATACATTCCACTCCCGCAGCAATTCCGCGGCAATGCGGCGGGCGGCTTTGTGACCGGCTTCGTCATTGTCCAGGCACAGAACAACTTCCTGCAGCTGGGGCTGGTCCTCTAGCAGACGGTGGATGGGGGCAGCGCTCACCCCGCACAGGGCCACATAGGTGTGGTCCTGCCACCCCTCCGGGTGCAAGGAGATGTAGGACAGCAGATCGATGGGGGCTTCAAAGGCGTACAGTTTCCCGCTGGTACCTGGCCAGTGGAGGCTGTATTCTTTTTCGCTGCCCGGCAAGGTCTGGCGAAAGTGGGAGCCTGTCAGCGTCCCTCTGGCGTGGAGGTGCCGCACCTTTCCCAGCTCATCCCGGCCCACAAACACAGCGTTGTGGTGGTCGGCGCTCTCGTAAAGCAGACAAGCATGGGCGAAGGCGGACACCACCTCCGGGTCAATGCCCCTGGTCTGGCACAGGTAAGCGAACACCCGCCGCATATTGCTATGGGCGGGTGGAATCTCCAGAGCTTTCTCTCCTTTATCTATGGTTGGTGCGGCCCGTGGCGGGGAGCGGGATGTCAGTTTCTCCAGATCTGCCACGGAACAGTTTAAGAGCATGGCCGCTGCCTGTTCCTCGGACTCCCCGTAGAAGTAGCGGAAGAAGTCCACGGCGTCGCCGCCTTTTTGGGTGTACTGATTGAACCACACGTTGCCCCGGATGGTGACCCGCTCGTCATGAAATTTCCACTCCCATTCGCTGCCCAGTTTCTTCAGGATTTCCCCACTGGAACGGAGTAAGGCCACCAGGTCCGTGTGTCCTGCCAGATAGCGTTCTTTCTTTGTCAAGATAATCTCTCCTTACATTTCCAGTTTTTGCCCATGGGCCAGCTTCTTCTCCGCGATCTTTTGCCGCAGTTTAGAATCTGTTAGCCGGGCCACGGGCGGATCTATCTGAAATTGGCGTCCAAAGATCTGTCCCACTTGGCGGAGCAGACGCGTGGCCATGGGGAACAGGGAGGTGGCATAGGAGTCCTGTTTATCCTGGGCAAGATGTTCCAGAAACCGAACGGCCCCCGGGTGGCCCTGCTCCGCCGCCTGCCGGATGTACTCCAAGCCTTTCTCCCGATCCTGCTCCACGCCGTTTCCATACAAATAGATTTTCCCCAGAAGGTATTGGGCGTAAGGGTTCCCCGTTTCCGCCACTGTGTTGAGCAGTTCCAGGGCCTTCTCCATGTTCCGGGGCAGGACGGCCCCCTGGCCATAGGCCCTCCCCAGCAGGTAAGCGGCTTGGAGGTTTTTGTGTTTCTCCCATGACTCCCACAGATAGCGCTCCCCCTCCTGGGGTGAAAAGGTGGGATTCCTGTTGTCCAGGCACAGCTTGCCCAAGGCGTACAGGGCGTCCTTGTTTTGCAGCTTCACCGCCTTTTTCCAGTAAAAGCAAGCTGTTTCCGGGCTGGGATCTATCCCGATCCCGTGGAGAGCCATGTACCCCAACCGATACTGGAGCCGGTCATCCGGGGATATCTTTTCTATAGAGACAAAAGCCTGGTAGGCCCTCTTGTTCCAATGCTCCGCCTTGGTTTCGTCGATTTCCGTACCGATGCCCCTGCGGTACATTTTCCCAAGTTCGTACATGGCGTAGGTGTTGGGCTGTTTTTCGTGCTCCGCCGCTGTGAGGAACAGTTCCAAGGCCCGCTGCTCGTCCCGCTCCACCCCCTGCCCCCGGAGATAGAGGCACCCCAAAGCGTAGGCGGCGAAGGGGTAGTTATTGTGCTGGACGGCCCGCTCATACCAGAGAGCAGCCTCCAGGCAGTCCTGCTTCGTGCCGTAGCCCATGGCGTACATCTTGCCCACCCGGTATTGGAAGTAGGAGGGCTTCTTTCCGGTGGAAGCTGCCTTCTGAAATCCAGCAAGGGCCTTTTGAAACCACCGCTGGGCTTCTCTCTCGTCTGTCTCACAGCCCATACCTTTCAGTCGGAGCACGCCCAAATCGTGGGCGGCCAGGGGGTTTTCGTCCGCCAGCTGGCGCATGAGCCGCACCGCCAGGGGCAGGTCTGGCGGTGTTGCCTGGTCGCCGAACATGGCCTGGCGAGCCTCCAGGTATTCCTCTGTCCAGAAAGTCTTTTTCTTCCCACGGCCGCGAGAAGACGCAGGTGGACTTTCAGCGGGCTCGTTGTCCTCGCCTGGGGATGGTTCGCTGATTTCGGGCTCTGTCCCGTTCTCCACCATGGAGAGCGGCGCAGGAGGGAGCACGATGGCCGCCTGCACCACGGCGTTTCGCACAGGCTTGAAGTCCGGGTTTTGGGACAATGGAACCCGCTCTATGGGCCGCTCGTCATACACATTCCGGGCAGCCTGCTTGTCCTGATACCACAGATCATAGAGCTGGGCGATGGGTTCCTCCTTGGCAAGCTCGTCCACGATCTGGTTGACCAGGGCCTTTAACTCGGGCCGCAGGTATCCGTACACCTTCTTGCCCTTGACCTTGGAAAGCCTCCTGGCCAGCTCCCGGAGGAGCAGCTCCACCTGGGGATTTTCGCAGCCACCCTGGTTGATTTGCCCTACCAGGGCGGCAATCTTCTCCCGGCTGACCCGCCGCAGCTCGTCCCGATGGGCGGTCTGCTGCTCATAGGCGCTGACCAAGTCCTGGGCGAAAATTTCTTGTGCCAGCGCCGAGCGTATTTTATTCATGCCCTGCTTGGTGAGGAACCCCTCTCCCGGTTTCGTGGAGTAGGCGATGAGATGCACATGGGGATGGTGGCCCTCGTTGTGAAAGGCGGCGTACCATTTCAGGTGGTTGGGCGCTATCTTCAGCCCCTGGGCCAGCGTCCCGGACTGGGAACGGAGTAAGTCCCTCCAGCGGGCAGCGGAGTCAAAGCCAAGCCGCTGGGCGTCCTCCCGGCGAAGGGAGAGGATTAAGGTCCAAACAGGCCCCTGGTGAGCGTCCAGTTCTTGGGCGACACGAGAGAGAACTACCGGCTCCCCGACGGTAGTAAACAGGCCATGGCTTCCCTGTTTTTCCACCCTGGGGCGGGTGGCCATGTACGCCATGTAGCCCTCCACCCCAGGGGATTCCGCCCCCTCACGTGTGGCAATGTACTTGGCGTACCCGCCACGGGAACGTGTTTTGTTGTCTTTCAAGTAACCAAATTTTGTGATGAATTGTGCCATTTTGTTTTACTCTTTCTGCCACCCCAGTGCTTGCTCAAAGGACAGCATCCCGTTGGTCCTTTTTATCTCCTGAACGCATTGCCCACGCAGGCGTTTTAGTTCCTGCTGATTTACATCGCAGACAGCTGCTAGAATGTTGGATATCACAGCCTGTTCCACCGCCATCTTGAACAGCAGCCGCCCCATGCGGTTGGAGCTCTCGTCCACAATGCCTTTCACGGTGGAGGGGATGACATCGGCCAAGTAGTCCTGGTTTTCTTGGCAAGACAGGTATCCCAGGTAGAACAGAATGGCTTTTTCAATGAATTCACTTCTGCTGGCGCAGTTATCGCTTTGGTAATACTGGTCAACCAACTCCAATGTGGAGGGTTTGATCCAAAGCTGGACCCGTCGTTTTACCTCTTGCTTTTCATTTTTTTGTATTTCCATGCAAAATGGCTCCTTTCGTTCATGGCACCAGGAAGAGCACCGTGCCAAAGCTGGTGTTTTCTAGGTGTTTGGGGAAACCCAGCACCGCAACCAGGCACCCAGGCCCCAAAACCGGCACCGTCTTTTCCGTGAGAGAAAATCCCTCAAAAAGCCCGAAGCGACCGGCTCTGCCGGGCGCTGTGATCCGGGAAGGGGCCGTCTTACGGCACCATCCCTTTGTCCTGCTATACTATCGACAGTGGGTATCCGCCGCATAAAAGGTGGATATCCATACGGGGAAGGTTAGTCTGCTATTGTCCTTGACAGAGCCTTTTCTTCAAGCAGTTTGGCTGCCTTTCCCGTCCCTTTGAGTTTACACCAGCCCTGTTGGATATCTCATTTTACTTTCGATTCGGAGTTGTCCTCCGCAACACTGCGGGTGTGATATAATCTTTTCACAGGCAAGTTTTCCCACAATTTCATCTGTGGCTTTGTCCACTGTCAGCTGCGTGGGATTCCTCCCCCTTATGGAAGTTCATTGATCAGCCGGATGTCGGAGCTCTCGCTTTCTTCTCATTTCCCAGCAGGATATGATTCATGGGGTTGGAGAGGTGCTGCCTGGTACTCTTTTTTCTGGGGGTCTTTATCATGTTCATCGTAGGTGTCGACATCGCCAAGCGCAGTCATGAAGCCATCGTGCTGGAGGATTCCGGGAAAGTTGTTCACAAGGCTTTCAGCTTCAAAAACGATGTTTCCGGATTCCAGCGGCTCTTGGACATTCTCTCCTCCCTCAGTCCAGACCCCAACAATTTTCTCATCGGTATGGAGTCCACCAGCCACTACTGGCTGGCCCTTCACTCTGCCTTGCGCAAACGGGGATTCTCCGTCTGCGTTCTCAATCCCATCCAATCCAACGCTCTGCGGGGACTGTACATCCGCCAGGTCAAGACTGACCAGCGGGACTGCCTCATTATTGCCGATGTCATCCGTTTTGGCCGTTACCAACAGGGGAATGTCCCGCCCTCTGAACTCTACGAACTGCGGGAATTGTGCCGGGCCAGATCGTTTCTTGCAGACTCAACAGCCGACCTCAAACACAAGGTCATTGCCTTGCTGGACCAGGCTTTTCCTGAGTACGAAACGCTTTTCACCAACATCTTCGGCCTGACCTCCTCCGAACTGCTTCTCAACTGCTCCACCCCCGAGGAGATTTTGGCCATCGATACGGACAAGCTGGTGAAGATCCTGGAAACACCCAGCCGCAAGCGCTTTGGCAAGGCTAAGGCGGAACAGATCAAGGAAACCGCCGCCAACTCCTTTGGCGTCATCCTGGAGTTCGGTTCCGCCAGTTTTCTCATTAAGCAGTACATGGAGCATATTCGTTATACGGAAGCTCAGATCGCCCAGCTGGAAGAAAAGATCGCGGAGATTTTCTCCCACTTTGACACCCAACTCACCACTATTCCTGGCATTGGCCCAGTCCTGGGCGCCACCATTTTCAGCGAGATCGGGGACATTTCACGTTTCCCCTCTCCCGCGAAGCTGGCTGCCTTTGCAGGGATTGATCCCTCTGTCAAGCAGTCTGGGGAGTTTCAATCCAGCCATGCCCATATGTCCAAGCGAGGATCTCCCTACTTGCGCAGGGCCATCTGGCAGGCGTCCGTAATTGCTGCTATGCACGACCCTGCTATCCGTGCCTACTTTGAGAAAAAACGTACCCAAGGCAAGTCCTACATGGTGGCCATTGGACATGTCACCCGCAAAATGAACAACATCATTTTCGCCGTCCTACGGGACAATAAACCCTACTATTCCTCTCTCGATTCATGATACTTGGCTCCGTATTTTTATTCGCAGATTTATTCATCTTTTTCTCGTTTTATCCTTGACAAATTTATAGCCGGCTGCTTGTTTTTCACACCCTCTCTGTCGCCCTGAACCGGGCCTTTTTCCGGAGGAGAGAAACCCGATGCTTTTCCGCAGGAAAAGACGGGTGCCGCACACCCGAGGGTTTCTCAGGGAGCGAGCCGTTGGCTCGGTTCCGCACACGGGGCCCACACGGGCCTTTTTTGGGTTGGGATGGGTACTTTCCCTACCCTGGGAAGAAACTCCGCACACAGGGCCACACGGGGCGCAACAGGCGGGACTGGTTTTCTTTCCGGTGGTGAGCACATCCGAACTGGTTTGTTTCGTTTATTCCTGGGCGGAATCAGTGTCATCCAGGAACTCCCGGACGGTGGGCGGCACGTGGCGCTCGTAAAGACGGCCCAGGGAGTAGATAAGTTCGGTGTCCACCGTGGTGTCTTTTTTGGCGAGAAAATGAGAGAGAGCCTCCAGCTTCTTTTCCGGAAACTCCAAAGTGATGGTTTTGTTCATGGGGCGCTCCTTTCCAAAATAGAGAAAGCCCCTGCCAGACATCTGGACAAGGGCTCTCAAGACTTGTCTGCTTATGTTTGTTGTAGTTTGTGGGGAATCCAGGGGGTTCTTTCAGTGAAATTGAAGATCCCACTGTGGTTTGTTCCCAATCTCCTGCCGGGTTTCCATCAGCGCCTTGTCCAACACAGTCTGGTCAAACCCGGCGGCCCGGTACCCCTCTCGGATGGTATCCAGGTAGAAAAGGGAAGGCTCGTTGCAGTCGAATCCCGGCTGCATCACATAAGCCATGGCAGTGACTGTTTTACCGTCCAGCTCCACAGGGAGGTTCACCTTGCCATAGTAACGAGGAAACCCTTCATACAGATCGAGACAGGCTTCATCCCGAACACTCACCTTCCACAACAGAACGGGGACATTGCCTCCCTCGCTCCGCTCAATGGTGGCGTGGGCATTGTGTGGTCTGCCCCGGAAGAGAAGGCGGTAACCTGGCAGTTCTGCCTTGCCCGCCATCTTAGAATCAGGGCAGCGATAGCCCATCTGGCCCAGGTTCAAGTTGCTGCCGTAGGCCAAGTAGAGTTTTGTTTTCATATTGCGTCACTCCTTGTTGTGTTACATCTGCATGGTGAAACTTTGGTATTCACCATGCTCAGCGTTTGATTCTTCTTCCACTTCCGGAGGGGATGGCGGAGGCTGTGGCGGCCGTTCCAGGGCAGCCTGTCGCATCCGTTCCCGCTGTTTTTGAAGCTGGGCGGGGTCACGCCACGCCAGGTTTCCCTCCAAGTTTTCCAGAAGATGTTTCCTTGCTGTGGAAAACTCATCCCCAATCATGCCCATACGCAAAAGCCAGGTGCGGAAGGTGTAGGCCGGGTTGGTGGTCTGAGTCTTGGTGTGGCTGGCGGCCCGCTGATTCAGCGCCTGGGCACAGACCGCCAGGCACAGCTGGATGTCCGCCTTCACCTTCCCAGCGTGCTCCACGGTGGAGTTGAACAACCGGAACTCCACTGTGCCGTGGGAGAACACGCTGTGGAGGTTCAGGGCGTGGTAACGGGAAGCGTGATAATGGGTGCTGCTGCCGTCCTCCCCGCCGTACCAGATCTTCTGAAAGGCCTGCATGGTCTGGGGCCGTTTGCGGTTGAGCTCCCGGAGAAAACACTCATCGGTGAGTTTGCAGTAACCCCAGCGGGACTCCTGTACCTGTAGGGCGGAAAATAGTAAATCTTCCTTGCTGTAAAAGATGTTTACCAAGTTGCGGAGGGTCCTGGCATTGAAAGCCGCCGCCTCCACGTGAATATGGATGCCGCAGGAGGTGTTGGAAAAAGCTCCCTTATGGCGAAGCTGCCGCACCAGTTCCTGGATGGTGGGAATATCTTCATAGGTGCAGATGGGGCTGACCAGCTCGGTTTTGTATTCGGCATCCGCGGATATGATCTCACCACGGCTTCAATTTTTCAAACATGAAAATGTTCAGACAAATTCTAAAATATTC
>OLPH01003347.1_pt1 | contig 11241 bp, 6 predicted proteins | sample 1672951 | NCBI WGS metagenome assembly OLPH01 (sample SAMEA3136740, study PRJEB25190) | human gut metagenome
GCATATAATCACCGGACACCTGATAGGCCAGCGCCGTTCCGTCCTTGCCCAGAAACAGCGAGGAGATCTGGGTGTGCAGGGTTTCAATGACCGCAAAGGCAATGACCGCAAAGCACAGGTCCAGCACCAGTGCAGCGTGGTAGCCTTTTTTGAGGCGGTCGATCTTCTTTGCACCAAAATTCTGGGAGATATAGGGCGAGACCGCATTGCCGATGGAGACAAAAATCAGCGAGAAAACATTTTCTACCCGCATCGTTGCTGCATATCCGGCAAGCGCCTGTGTGCCAAAGGGGTTTACCACCGCCTGCACGATCATCATGCCGATGGACACGGTGGACTGCTGCAAGACCGACGGCACCGCAATGCGAAGCATGGAATACAGCTCCTGCCGATCGAATTTATTAAAGGGGCTTTTATATTGCCGCATCCGGTGCAGGAAGATCAAAAACGAAAACACCGCAGAAATGCCCTGTGCGATCAACGTGGCAAGGGCTGCGCCAAACACGCCCAAGCCAAGCCCCGCCACCATCCAGAGATCCATAAAAATATTCAGGATGGAGGAAAAGATCAGCAGCCCCAGCGGGATCCTGGACTCCCCAATGGAGGTAAACATGGTGGAAAGAATGTTGTACATGAACAAAAACGGAAAGCCTACAAAATAGACCCGCAGATACAGCACCGCGTCCTCCAGAATGTCGGCGGGGGTCTGCAAGCCGCTCATCATAGCACGGGAAAAGCTAAAGCCAAAAACGCCAAGGACAACGCTCAAAACCAGAAAGCTGAGCAGGGACGTTGACACGATGGTTTTCATTTTGCCATAGTTTTTAGCGCCAAAATAGCGGCTTACCAGCACACCGGCACCCACACCGGCACCCAGTGCCACGCAAATAAAAACATTGGTCAGCGCAGCACAGGCACCGACAGCCGCCAGTGCCGAGGAGCCGACAAACTGGCCGACTATGATGGAGTCCGCCATATTATAGACCTGCTGAAAAAAGCTGCCCAGGATCATTGGCATTGCAAAAACCGTCAGCGCTTTCAGCGGCGCATCTGTGATCAAATATTCATCTTTCGACATGATCTATTTCCTTTCAAGCTGTGTTTCTCTCAATTTTTTTAAATTGCTCTGGCCAAGTATACCACGCTTTTTCCCTACTGAAAAGCTCCCGCTTGCATTCTCGCAAACTGCTTTTATAACGTCCCGTTTCCCTTTCTCTCGTCTTGACAAGCCCTTTTCTTCCGATTACAATACCAAAAAGAGCCGGCGGGCGGTCTTTTTGCTGCCTGCTGCCACAATCTTCCGGGAAAGGAACTTTTTCATGGAACCAAAAACAAAACAATCTCTGCTCGTTACCGTGGTAGGGGTAACGCTTTTTGTAGCGCTGCTGCGGCTTTCTGACGTTCTGGCCTTTGCCGCAAAGCTGATAGATCTGGTACTGCCCATTCTGGCAGGCGGCATTCTGGCGCTTTTTATCAACGTGCCCATGACCGGTCTGGAAAAGCGGCTGAACCGCCTGTTCGGCAAGGCCAAAAAGCAGCCCTCGGCGAAAGCCATCCACCTTCTCAGCTTTTTCATCACCCTGCTGGGCGTTGTGCTGGTGCTGGTATTGGCGCTGACTTTGCTGATTCCGGAGCTGGTGCAGTCCTTCCACAGCCTGTATGTGCAGATCGAGGCCAATATTCCCCGCTGGACTGCCTATCTCAACGCACAGGATGCTGACATGGGCTGGCTGATGAACTGGCTGGAGGGCATCAACTGGGAGCAGCTGCTGCACAAGGTCACCGCAAGCATCGACACGGTGCTGGTCAATGCGGTAGGGGCTGTCTCTGCCACGGTGAATATCGCGATCACCGCCTCGTTTGCGCTGATCATCTCCGTCTATATGTCCCTTAGTACGGAGAGCCTCGGCCACCAAGCCCGCACGCTGGTGTGCGCCTACCTGAAGCCCGCCCACGCCGCCGGGGTGCTGAAGTTCTGCCGGCTGTTCCGGCAGTCCTTTGCAAACTTTTTAACGGGACAATGCAGCGAGGCAGTGATCCTTGGCGTTCTGATGGCTCTTGCATTTTCCGTTTTCAAGATCCCCTACGGCAGTCTGGTGGGCGTGCTCACCGCCATCTGCGCCATCATCCCCTATGTGGGTGCACTGATCTCCTGCGTGGTCAGTGTGTTCCTTGTGCTGTTGGTAGACCCTGTGCTGGCGGTGCGCTGCCTGATCGTGTACCTTGCCGTGCAGTTTGTTGAAAACCAGTTCATTTATCCCCGTGTGGTGGGCAAATCCGTGGGGCTTTCGCCGCTATACACCCTTATTGCCGCCATGATCGGCGGAAAGCTTTTTGGCATCATCGGCATTATCTTCTTTATCCCCCTGACAGCGGTGGTCATCGAGCTTGTAAAAGAGGACACCTTTCGGCGTCTGCGCGCAAAAGAGCCCCTGCAATAAAACAGCGTGCCCGGAATACCATAACCCCTGATACCCTTCCCCGGTGTCAGGGGTATTTTTATGCCGTGCAGCTGCAAAGCACGCGGTTGTTCGCCCTTTTCCATGCAAAATCCTTCAAAAAACAGCTTGAAACACTTTTGTTACAATGATACAATATGATTGTTATTTTATGGGAAAATCGGCGTATGCCCCGTGCGGACAGGCCGCGAGCGTAGGGGTTCCTGTGGGGTGTGTAAGAATCGCTAAGGTAGCACTGCGCTCCTGCACTTGCGCAGTACTGCCTTCCGAAAATGTGAGGAAAGTATATTTATATGATAAAAAAGATCTCCCGCCGCTCCTTTTTGCAGGCTTGCAGCGTTGCAGCTGCCACGGCAGCGCTGACCGCCTGCGGCGGCGGCAAGGCTGAAAGCAAAACAGCAGATGCGCACGAAGCCGTCACCTTTATGGCACCTTATAAGGAGATAGAAGCCTTTATTGAGCAGGTGCACAGCGTTTACCCGGAAGTGAACATCGAGGTCGTGCCATACAGCGGCGATAACACCACCACCTGTTTGCAGAATATGTTTGCGGCAGGCGACCTGCCGGACGTCTGCACCTTGACCTACTACGACCCCCAGATCGATCTGGTCTCCGACAAACTGCTGGACCTTTCCGGCTACGATTTTACGGATAACTATGTGGAGTCCCGTCTGCAGGACGTGTTCGACAACGGTGCCATCTATCTGCTGCCCTCGGTTTACAACTGCTACGGCATCACCTACAACAAGACCCTGCTGCGAGAACACGGCTGGGAGCTGCCCAATTCTTTCGCTGAGCTGGAAGTGCTGGCTGCAAAAGCCAAGGAAGCCGGGGTCGATCTCTGCCTGCCGCAGATCCAGTACCCGGGCTACGGTTTCCAGTATCTGTGCAACATTGCAGATGCCGATTTCCTTGGCACACTGGACGGCAGACTGTGGCAGAAGGATTATCTTTCCGGCAAGGCAAACGTCAGCAACACCCCCGGCATGATGCAGGCGATGGCATACGTCCAGAAGTGGAAGGACATCGGGATGCTGAACGGCTCCGGCGATGCTCTTGACGACAACGTGACCCTGCAGAGGATGGCCGAGGGGAATACCCTGTTTTTGATCGGAAACACCAACGGCATTGTGGAGGCAGACGGCAACGCCGATAAATTCGGCCTGATGCCCTATCTTTCCGAGGACGGCACCCAGAACGTTTTTGTGCTGAATGTGAACCGCTTCTACGGTCTGAATAAAAAGCTGGAGCAGGACCCCCAGAAGCTGGAAGATGCGCTCAAGGTGATGCGTGTGCTTTCCACCGTTGCAGGCACCAGCGCTCTGCAGCCCGCAACGGCGCTGAAAAGCAGCCTGTTGCCCTTCAAGGGTGCAAAGGCAGACGGCACCTACTATGCCGACATCGCCGATACCCTGAACGCAGGCAACACCGCGCCCTTTATCTATTCCGGCTGGGAAAACACCTTCGTGACCACCGGCCTTAAAATGCTGGACTTCATGAAGGGCAACGCCACCATGGAGGATGTCATCCGTCAGCTGGACGAGGATCAGGACAGTGTGGTGAACAACACCCCGGATGTCATCACTACCGTTACGGAGGAGCTTTCGCAGCAGGACTGCGCCATGCTGGTAGGCCGCTGCTTTGCACAGGCTACCGGCAGCGACCTTGCGCTGGTCTCGCTGAGCACATGGATCCCCGGCAACCCCACCGAGCAGAACCACCACGGCGTAGCCGCCAAGCTGTACGCCAAGGGCATTACGGATTACGACCTTTCGGTCATTCTGCCCACCGGCTGGAACCGCACCATCCAGACCGTCACCCTGACCGGGCAGCAGATCAACGACCTGCTGGCCACGGGCTACGATGCCTACGGCAACGGCAAGGGCTACCCCTATGTGCTGGTAAGCCCGGTGCAGCCGGAGGCGGGCAAGACCTATCAGGTTGCCATCTGCGGTGTGAGCGACCAGCTGGCTGCCGAAGCAACGGTGACAGACAGCGGCGTGGTGGGCATGGATGCCGCAAAAGCCTTCTTTGGTGCTTACACCACCATCAGCCGGGCAGACACCGCATGGAGTTGAATAAAACGGACAGGAGATACTGGATGTGAACAACAAAATCTATAAAAAGCTGTTTGTGGGCTTCGGCTTTGTCATCATCGTGTTGATCCTGACCCTTTTTGTCATGAGCCAGACCTACATCCATAACCTTGTCTACCACGAGCGGCTGAGCCAGATGGAAGAGGTCACCCACCAGATGTTCCACAGTCTGGAGGATGTGATCGACAACCACTGGGACGAGGTGAATGTGCAGTGTAATTATTTGTACAACACCCCGCTGGAGACTGATACCGATCTCTACCGCTATCTGAAAAAGCTGTCGGAGCTTTCCAATTACCATGAAAAACAGATCGAACTGATCGCCGTGGATGCTGCCGGGCGTTATTATACCGAGTATGGCCGCACGGGTCTGCTGCGGGAAATGAACTATCTGGAAAACGCGCCGCAGCGGGTCAGCTATGTTTCCAATTCGCTGACCGTGGACGACTCCCGGATGGTGTTTCTGGAACAGCTCTCCACCCCCATCACACTGCAAAGCGGAGAGAAAGAGATCACCCTGCGCTACTTTGGTATTTCGCAGAGCATGACTCAGCTGAACGATTATTTCCGCTGCGACGCCTACGAAAATAACAACAGCGTCTATGTGCTAGACAACAACGGTTTCAAGCTGTTCAACGCCAATGATACCGAGCTGTTGAAGGGGCACAACGTATACACCGTGCTCTCCCAGATGTCCTATCTGCACGGTTCTTCCTTTGCAGTAGCAAAGGAGCGGCTTGCCCGCACAGGCTCCTGTTATTCCAACGCCGTGCTGGACGGGACTGAGTATTACTACGCCCTGAAGCAGATGGAAAACGCCCAGTGGACGCTGGCGTTCCTTGTTCCGGCAGAATATGTGGCCGTGAATACGCAGAAGCTGGTCAATATCGTCATGGTCGTTATTGTAGGCTTTGCAACGGTGTTTTCGATCATGGCAGTCATTGCTGGCTGGTTCCTTTTGCGGGAAAAGCAACGACGGGAGCTGCAGGCTGAAAAAAAGACGAACCTCCGTCTGGAGCAGTATAACATCCAGCTGACGCAGGCCAACGACGAGATGCGGCGGGCGCAGGATGCTGCCGCGGAGGCGCTGCAATCCGCCGAGCGTGCCAGCAAAGCCAAGACGGACTTTCTTTCCAACATGAGCCACGATATCCGCACCCCCATGAACGCCATCATCGGCATCACCACTCTGATGAAAAACGAGCTGCACGAGCCGGAAAAGCTTGCCGAGCATCTGGGCAAGCTGGAAAGCTCCGGTCAGCTGCTGCTGGGCATCATCAACAATATTCTGGATATGAGCCGCATCGAGAGCGGCAAGACCACCCTGAATGTGGAAAAAACGAATCTGCCCCAGCAGATCAGCCAGCTGGACAGCATCATCCGGCAGCAGGCAGGTCAGCGCAGTCAGAGCTTTACGGTAAGCACCAATTTGCAGCACGAAAACGTGCTGGCAGACCCCAACCGTCTGAATCAGGTGCTGATGAACATCCTCTCCAACGCGGTCAAGTATACGCCCACCGGCGGGCACATCCGGTTTGAGGTGGAAGAGCTGCCCCGGAACGAGCACTACGCCCGGTACCGCTTTGTGGTGCAGGATGACGGCATCGGCATGAGCGCGGACTACCAAAAGACCCTTTTCGACCCCTTTACCCGGGAGGAGCGCTCCGGCACCAACAAGGTGCAGGGCACGGGTCTGGGTATGGCGATTACCAAAAGCGTCATAGACCTGATGGGCGGCTCCATCAGCGTAGAGAGTGCCACCGGTAAGGGCACCCGCTTTGAGGTGGTGCTGGAATTCCCCATTGACACCGAAGCGGACACGGTGCAAAAGGCGCAGGCGCTCCCGGAGGAAGAAGAGACCACTTCTCCCCTGTCCGGCATGAAGTTCCTCTGTGCCGAGGATAACGCCATCAACGCCGAGATTCTGCAAATGCTGCTGGAAACAAAAGGCGCAAGCTGCACCATCTGCCCCAACGGTCAGGAGATCGTGGATGCCTTTGCCAGCGTGAAGCCCGGCGACTATGATATGATTTTGATGGACGTGCAGATGCCGGTGATGGACGGCTTGGAAGCCACCCGCCGCATCCGCAGCGGCGAAAACCCGCTGGGACGCACCATCCCCATCCTTGCCATGACCGCCAACGCCTTCCTTGAGGATATGCAAAAGAGTAAGGAAGCCGGCATGGACGAACACCTGTCCAAGCCTGTGGACATCAGCGCACTGGAACAGGTGGTAAAGCGCTTCCGCGTTCCCCCTCCCGAAAATAAATAGCGGTATACAGCGCTTTTGTCGCAAAGCGCCGCATAACCTTGCATAAAAAAACTGCTGCCCCTTTGCCCGGACGCTTTGGCATCCGGTACGGGGCAGCAGTTTTTTGCGTTATAGAAGGAGCTTTCCCCTCAGATGGGCATGGTCTGGTAGAACCAGTCCGAAATGGCCTTGCGGGTGTCGGCGAAGAACTTTTTCACCGGGCAGGCGGCATCCCGTGCTTCCTGTTCCAGATCCGTGCCTGCGGGGAAGTTGCGGATGACGGTATACGCCACCGACTGCGGCGGCAGCGACATCATCACAGCCGGGTCGTGCACCACGCAGATCTGCTCGCCTACCGCAAGGGTAGCGGGGTCGGAGGTGGTCTTTTCGTCATGGTCCTGCCAGACGGTGCTGTCGGTGACGATCATCTGATAGGTCTCCTGCTCTTCCGCAGTCACCAGAATAGACTCCACCTTGCCTTCCACGGTGCGGCTGACACCCTCTACTACACCATAATAGTAGAGCTTCTTGGAAAACAGCGCCGAAGCAGAGGGCAGCACGCTGACGCTGAGCAGCAGCACCGCAAGCAGACAAAAGAGCGAGCGATAGGTCTTTTTCATAGAAAACCTCCATTTTTCATGTTGCAGCGGAGCGCCCGGCGCTCCCGGATGCCTTATTTTACCATAACTACCGTCGGATTTCTATATCCGGGCTTAACCGGCCACGGAAAATCAGCTTTTACGCAAAAAGGACTGCCGTGCATAGCAGCGCACAGCAGTCCTTTTTATGCTTTTATCGGTTTACTTGCTGATGGAAAGGGTGCCGAAAGCAGTCTCTTCAAAGTGGCTGCTGTACAGCTCCTGCATCAGTTTGATGAGCGAGAGGGTATCCTCTGCGCCGGCGGTCTCGTAGCAGGAGTGCATCGCCAGCTGCGGCAGACCGATGTCCACGCAATTCATGGACACCTGTGCCATCGCCAGATTGCCCAGCGTGCTGCCGCCCACCTTATCGGAGCGGTTTGCAAAGTATTGCAGCGGCACACCGGCGCGGGCAGCCAGCTCCCGGGCAGCGGCAACGCTCATGCCGTCGCTGGTGTACTTCTGACCTGCGTGGGTCTTGATGACCACGCCCTTGTTCATGTAGGTGCAGTTGTTCACATCGGTGTGCTCCGGGTGGTTGGGGTGCACGGCGTGGGCGTTGTCGGCGCTGACCATAAAGCTGGAAGCCACCGCACGGTGGAAGTCCTCGTCGTTGCCGCCAAGGCTCTGGGCAATGCGGTGCAGCACATCGTACAGGAAGGTGGAAGCTGCGCCCTGCTTGGTGCCGGAGCCGACTTCCTCGTTATCAAAGAAGGCTGCCACGCCGATGGAGCGGGCGTTCTTGGCGGTCAGCAGACCTTTCAGGATGCCGTAAACGCACTGCTGGTCGTCCAGACGGCCGCAGGAGATGAACTCCTCGTTGCAGCCCCAGACGGTGGCCTTTTCCCGCACATAGAGGAACAGGTCGCTGCCAAGGATCTGCTCCTCGGACACCTTCAGCTCCTCTGCGATCAGCTTTTTCAGCGCGCCCTCCTCGCAGGCACCGCCCAGCACAGGCAGCATATCCACCTGCTTGTTGAAGGAAGCCTTATCGTTGACCTCACGGTTCATGTGGATGGCCACGCTGGGGATCATCAGCAGGTCGCGGTCCAGTGCCACCAGACGGGATACGATAGCGCCGTTCTCCTGCACCAGCACACGACCTGCCACAGACAGCGGACGATCCATCCATGTGGCGCAGATCATGCCGCCGTAGCCCTCGGTGTTCAGCTTGGTGTAGTTCTGCCCCATGTGGATCTCGGCGTTCTCCTTGATGCGGAAGCAGGGAGAATCCGTATGGGCGGCGGCAACGTTGAAGCTGTAATTTTCCAGCTGGTCGCCCATGCGGAAGGCGATGATGCTGGAGCCGTTGCGGCAGACAAAGTAGTCCTTGCCGGGTTCCAGCGCCCACTTGCGGCTTTCCAGCAGCTCTGCAAAACCTGCTTTCAGCAGGATATCCCGCACAGCGGCGGTGGTGTGGTATGCGGTGGGGTTGCCGTCGATGAAGGACAGCATTTCACGGACTTCGGATGCGATCATAAAAATAAACCTCCTAATTTCCTGAGAAAAGAGCCGGTCAGTGCTGACCGGCCCTTTTTAAGCATATTCAGGTTACTTTTTGGCAGCGGTCTGCTCGCGCTTTGCTAGGGCGGGCAGAATGAATCCCAGCACGGTCAGCACCACGGGGGTGATGACGTTCAGTGCAAAGGTGAAGGGGTCCTTATCATACATACCCAGCACGCAGCACACGGCGGTAACGGCAAAGCACCAGCCGCCGAAGAACTTGGCCACGGCCTGATTCTTGACAAAGCGGTACTCGGCGGGGATGGTATCGTAGGCGTTGCGCAGGGCGATGTAGGCGGCAAACACCCACAGATAGCGCATGGGCATGCACACAGAGTTCAGCTTGGTCAGCTGGCGCAGAACAGCGGCTGCACCGGGCACGAAGGACTGTGCCAGAATGATGGAGCCGGACAGCACCGCCACCATCTTGATGCCGTTGCTGTGCACGCCGTGGGCGTTGACCTTGTGCAGAGCCTGCGGGATGAACTGCTTGGTGTGCTCGTTATCCAGCAGCATACGCAGCGGTGCGTCGATGCTCAAGATCAGCACGGCGAGCTGGCTGATGACGTTGCACAGAGCGTAGATGATCATGAACAGATCGCCCACATGGTAGTACTGACCCAGCTTCTGGAATGCCCAGTAGGAACTGTTGGCGACATAGGCGTTGAAGCTCTCTGCACTGGCGTTGATGATGGCGGGGTCGAACATACGGCTCATGGCCAGCGTGCCCAGAATGGCGCAGGTGACCACCATGACGGCCAGCGCGATCATGCCGCGGGGGAAGCCCTTGCTGGGGTTCTCGACCTTATTGACGTAGGGAGAGATCTTCTCGCAGCCGCCCACAGCGAACACCAGAATGGACAGAGACGTGAAGTAGGTGACGTTGAAGTTGGGAATGAGGCTGCTGAAACTCAGGTTGGCGTGGACGTACTCTGCCGTGGGGTTGATGGCCGGGGCAGCGAACATCATCACGATGTACAGCAGGGACATGACGAAGGTGCAGGTGCCTGCGGCGGTGAGCAGCTTTTTCAGGGGGTTCAGACCCAGACTTGCAATGTAGCAGCCCAGCAGCAGGATGCAGAAGGTAGCCAGCTGGATGTAGCGGGTGGGGAAGGAATCGTAGGTCTCCGCGTTGCGGAAAATGGCCCAGCTCAGCGCTTTCAAAAAGCCGCTGCCCTTGCTGGCGATGTAGGTGATGTGGCAGGCCCAGTAGGTCCAACCGGCGTAGTAGGCCAGCTTGGCGTTGGTGGTCTGGTGCAGCCAGGAGCTGACGCCGCCGCCCTCGTTTTTAAAGGCAGAGCCCAGCTCACCCACCATCAGCGCATAGGGGATGAAGTACAGGACAAACATAAAGATCCAGCTGAAGATGACCTGCGGACCGTTAAAGTACACAAAGCCGTTGGTAATGTTGCCGAAGCCCCAGACCGTAGAAAAGGCCATGAAGGCAAGGGTAAGCCACGAGATCTTTGTGGCTTTTTCTTTGTTAGACATGCGGACAATTCCTCTCTTTCTTTTCCACACAGGGCGGAAGTTCCTGTAAGAAGGCCGATGTTCCGCATACATTTCGCAATTTTTACCAAAAATACAGCAGTACTCGACCGATCACTTTGATAGTATAGCATAATTGCAGATTGTAGACAATCTGCAATTTCCATAAAATGATTGGTCAAAATTTAGACGGTCAGCCAAATTCCCCTTATTTTGCTGCTTCGTCCGCTGCCTGTGCGGCGCTGTTTGCGCTGCGCATCCGCTCCATGGGCTCCATGTAGTGGGCGTAGACGGCGCGGCAGGCAACCTCGGTGTCGCCGCTTGCCAGCGCCTCGTACAGCTTGGTGTGAATGCCGTTCTGCCGCTGCGCCAGCGTCTCGTGGTTGGAGCCGCTGTTCGCCCCAACAAGCAGGTTGCCGTAGTTCAAGTCGTCCCAGAATTTCAGCAGTCTGGGCAGCCCCGCCCGCTGCACGATGACCGCATGGAAGCGGTTGTCGTTCTCCACGATCTGCGAAAGATCCCCCGGCCGGACATTGCGCATCTCCTCTAAGATGCCGCGCAGGGTGCGCAGATCCTCCTCCGGGAATTTGCAATCAAAATAGCGCAGTGCCGTCATTTCCAGATTTGCCCGCAGCAGGTAGATCTCGTAGGCGTCCTCCGGCTTTACCCGGCGCACCGAGCAGCCCACATTGCGCGAATACTCGACCATGCCCTCCTGTTCCAGCTGCCGCAGCGCCTCCCGGATGGGTGCCCGGCTGGAGCCAAACTCCTCGGCCAGTTTCTGCTCGGCCAGCTTTACGCCCGGC
>OLPH01003354.1_pt1 | contig 11221 bp, 10 predicted proteins | sample 1672951 | NCBI WGS metagenome assembly OLPH01 (sample SAMEA3136740, study PRJEB25190) | human gut metagenome
GGAAAGCGTGTATACCCCAAAAGGGTATCCGGGGTTCGAATCCCCGTCTCTCCGCAATAGATATTAAAAAGTATATTGCATAATAACAACACCCGGCTTTACATTCTTAAGTGTAAAGTCGGGTGTTGTTATTGTGAAATATTTCTTACTTTTGTTACATTGTGTGCCAAAGGGGTATAGCAGACACAATCGTGAATAAGTAAATTCTAACAAGTATACATATGGATAATGAAGATTTGTTAAATGCTGGAATGGGGTATGTTGCAGGAAACTCGATGATGAGAGGGATAGCGGACAATCTTCGCAGACAGCGTGAGGAAGTCGAGAAAAGATTAGCGCATATAACTACTGAAGAAGTGTTAGCCGTTGAGATAGCAAAATTTTTATTAAATGAAAATAGAAATGGAGCTTATGAATATCTTAATTCACATTTTAACGAGGAAATTATTGATGCTGCACAAAATCAAACCAATTATATATATTCTCTGGAAACTATCTTAAAAAAGAAAAAGGATAAATATACTCCTTTCTATGAGAAAATAGGTATGCAGATGCCGGAGAATTTAGTTTCAATTACTGCAGAAAAACTATGTCAGCTATTAGGAGTGGAAAACTTACATATAATTGATAGTATCGATGGAAAAACATCACCATCACTTGAATCAAATTCGGGTTGTACGGCAGAAATGATTATTAGTGCAATTATCATATTTGCAATGATTATGATTACAATCATTGCAACCACTTCTTGAAAGACTACAAAGGCATGGGGTGTTTGTACAAGGTTGTATTGACGATAAGAACAGTTGTATTTATTGTACATGAATATTTATAACCTGTTTATAGTACGCATGACCATTTCAAATAATTCTTGAGCATTATTGGTACTGCCTTGTGCCCCTTTTTCTTTGGCAAGTTCTTTATGTGTGGGTGAATTAGAGTTCGTATATATGAAGAAAGGTATTTCATTTTTCATTTTCCTAATTTCATCAAGTAGGATATAGCCTTCTTTGTCACTTTCTTTTCTTTTCATATCGGAGATAATTACGGCATACTTGTTATTTTTTAGAATTTCTAATGCCTCTTTTGTTGATAGAGCCAGACTAAAACTAAGTCCTTGTGCTTCAAAAGCATGTCTTTCATATACATTATTCTCTGGTCTGTCATCCACCCATAAAATTCTGTTATTCCACTCATTTGTAGAGTTTTGTTCTTTATTAGAAGATGTTTTAGATACTGTTTCAATTATAGAATCAAGTTGTTCTTGGATATCCCCATCTTTTTGCGTCTTTTCAAATTGTTTTGCGGACGCAACCGCTAAGGATGCAACCGATGACATTCTCATTTTAAAAAAATTATCCTCATTCTTGAAATCAGAAGGGCCATAGATTTTATCATGATGTTTTGATACAAGCCATAGAAATCCTACAAAAACAATCACAGGGAATAATATTAAAAAATAGACTAATAATACAATGGAATCTTTAAAATTATCTCCAAATGTAGCAGCCAATGTTGCAAATCCATATATTAAAACAATAAATAAAGCTATTATACCTAGAGGACTTTTTGTAAATCCTAATGCAGAGGTCTGAAAATCGTTAAACTTTGTATTCATAAGTAGTTTTTGGCTAATATAACTTTAAATGTATACGTTACTGTGATTCATATCGCAAAGTTAATCACAAAAAATACCTAACAATATATTTGCTGGTTGTTTATTAACATATTTGTTTAAAAATATATCTTTCTCCGATTATAACTTGTCAGAAGTTAGTTTTATGGCTGTGGAAAATGAAAGTTTGTGAGTGACGGAATAGTTATAATTTAGTTGTTAAATCGTTACAAAGAGAGTATAATCTTGAATAATAAGAGTGTTCGACGGAAAATGCTTATAACTACGTCTCTCCGCTATTTCTGTCTATTATAATCCCACTTCCCGGATTGTACCCCTCTCATTTGAGCATCTATATACCCGCTTTCCGCCCTACCTATATCGTATGTCTCATAAACTACATCATTTAACGACTCCACGGCTTCAAACCATTCATCACTCATATATCGGGTCTGTTCAAGTAGCTTTACGATGCTTACTATCTTATCAAAAGTACGGCTGTTAATAATAAACGGCAACTTTTTAAGATATTTGGCATCGGTATGCATGGTGAGTTTTGAATTGTTGTAGCAGAATTTCAATAGGAAATAGTTGCATAGTCTGGAATGTAAAATGCCCAGAATGTACCGGCACATGTTTTCGTCGCGGTCTGTAATTACAGTGACGGTTTCAGAGGCCTCTAAGTTTCCTGCAAAGCTGGCGATGATACCCGCCTCGGCGCTGTAAATATTCTGAATAAACACCCGATCACCTTTCTGGGGGACGGGGGCATTCTTTAGGGAGAACTTCCGGATGTCCTTTCCTGTGACGGAGGATGGAGATTTGGATTTGCCCCTGCCCACATAGCCTGTACAGATATCGCCTAACTTCTTATACGAGGATTCTAACCGCTTATATATGCGGAAATCCGTTTCATTCTCAAATAATAGAATCTCGTTGTCGTAAAAGCTCTGCGGAACTTCCAGACGCTTGATGAATTCATTGTTGCCGTAGCCGTAGATGCGGATATTGTGGTTGGGGACGTGGCTGTTTTTCAGGGTGATGATTATTTGTTCCCCTCTTACGCTTTTAAAATACACGCCGATGTCGATAATCGACAATATGGTCTTTTCACTCAATATCAGCTTCCTCAGCTTGCTGTATGAGGCAACATGCAGGAAATTTTTGGGGATGATGTATGAAATCACGCCGTCCGGACAGGCCAGTTCAAAAGCCCTGTATATGGCGGCAATAAATAAGTTACTGCCCGATTCTTTTACGCTTTTCAGGAACGGTCGGTCGGGAGTGTCTATGGTGATGTCCTTGTTGATAGGCACATAAGGCGGATTTCCTATCACATAATCTACGGGAGATTTTAAATGCAGCTCTCGTAGGATATCCTTGCCGTTGTTCGCTAAAGTATCCAGCACGGTGATGTTCTTTATGCCGCTTTTCCTTTGGCAGAGAGCTATCGCGTTTGCGTCGATGTCGGAACCATACACATTTTCATGGCCTGAGTTCCGTGCCGATACGATAAAGTTTCCCGTTCCGCAACAAGGGTCCAGTATATAGGCGCCGCAAGGAATCTCCAGGAATTTGATGATTCTTGAAGACAGTTCCATGTCGGTGTAATAAATACCCTTCCCTTTCTTATATGATGTATTGAGGGAGTTTTCGTATTCTTTGCTTTCTGTTGAATAGGTGTCTGTTGCCATACCACTGCTATGATGTGGCAAAGATACGTATTTTATCATGAAATCCGGCGGTATGCCTATATTCCCCTTTCTTTTTTTCTTTCCAGTTTCTCCTTCTTTCGCCACAGTGGAAATGTTTCATCAGGGTGTCTTCGTTGACTAACTCGTTCATGTCATAATCGGTGATATTTCCCGTCTCATCTGGCAGTTTATTTCTACGGAAAGCAGGCGGATGCTTTCACCGCTCAGGTAGTTGTAGGTACGCGGATCTTTGCCGATATCGGGTACGGGTAGGGAAAGAGTGAGGTTTCCGATGTCACGCCAAAAAATATTTTGAGGTCGGGGAGCGATAAGTTCGAGTAAAATGTGATAAAGATTGGTTCGTGGCTTAACTTTATGGTACATTCACACAGATGGTCATTGTAATGTCTGAATGAATAGAACTATGGGTAAAAGTGAATTTTATGATTTTATGTTATTTAAAACAATAAAAGCAGTTATTTCCTATTCGCTCTTATATGATGCAATCATAGAATTTCTTCATTATATACCTTAGCCTCATTCTATTTCCAGTAAGATACTTCTTTTATATCATGTGGGAATAATGGTAGCTTCATATAACTTTGTTATTCCATTGTTGCTTACTTCTTTGTACTAAGGTACTTTACAATATCCGCTCCTTTAAAGTAGATAATCAGTGAGCTGACAATAATCAACATACCCGCTACGGTACTGAATGTGGGGTATTCTCCCGCAAGCATAATCCAACTTAATACAGCTCCGAGAATCGGGTTGATGAGGCGGCACATATTGATGTCGCTGACTTTTGCTCCTTTGCTTTGTAACGCCATAAACCAGAAACTGAATGCAAAGACAGAAATGAATACAAGAATACCCAGACTGATATAGAACCCGGCAGGCTTGCCGATAAAAGAATGATAACCTTCCGTACTCAGTCCGATGATGTAGATAAGGGCGCCACCGAAGAACATCTGTACGGCATTCAGGAAGATAGGGTTGATTTTGCCTTTCTCCTCGGATACGGAGATGGCGGAGTAGCCTTGAAAAATGATACTGAGCAATAATAGTATGATGCCTGTAATGCCTTTCCAATCCAGCGGTTCGCCGTCGCTGCCCATTCCTACAATCAGCAAAAGTCCCGCAAGGCTGACGATGAGGCTGACTATCTTGTAACCGTTCAACTTGTCGTTACTTGCCAGCAAGTGGGCAAGCAATACATTGATAAGCGGTGTCATACCCATGATGATGGATGAGATAGCCCCGCTGACAAAGTCCACCCCGAAATAGAAGGCCGTATAGCCCATGAACATATTGATGAATATCAAGTTGAGGAACAGTTTGCGGTACTGCTTGATTTCCTGCCACATACCTTTGTGCCAGGTATAAGCAAAAAGCAGAATGCCGACACTCGTAAAACGAATACCGGCGAAATTCATCGGAGTAAAATCATAACTGAGCCCTTGCTTGATAAACGGGTTTACGATGGCCCATAGCACAGATGCCAATATAGCGTACAGCAGTCCTTTTTTCATGGTTGTAGAAAATAGTTTTGTAAAATCGGCTGCAAAGATACGCCTTTCTTTTGACAAATGCCTCACTCCGCTTTTATAAAAAGAACTTGAAAAGAGTGTTCCACAGAATGGATTAGTTTTCGTCTTTCTTAAAGTCGACAGTCATATAACGTTCGCCGTCGTACAAACTTTTTACGCGGATATTAAGTCCGGTTTTTCCGGATATCCGGTCGGCTATCTTATCCAGTTTGAAAGAAACAAGTCCTTGTCCCGGCATGAGGGGTTCGTCATCATAGGCGTTTTGGCGGAATTCCAGCGTGACATAACCTTCTTTATCGTTTTTGCCGTCGGATGTTTCGTTGACTATCAGGTTCAGCATATGTTTTTTGTCGTTACTGTTACTGTGATATAGCTGGTACTGAATATTCAGATAATTGCCCGTAATCCACATATTGGTTATGTTGATGCGGTCGTCACCGATACTGTCGGCTTTTTCGGCGGGCATGAAGTAGATGTCTTTGGTGAGAATATTCTCTACATGATTGATTTTGGCATTGTAATCGTAGCCATCCACCTTTTCGTCCAGCAAGTTGAAATATACAAAAGCGCGTTGTCCTTCCACCAGCGTATAGTTATTGACTTGGGCGGTATCGCCGGGAAACATTCTGGTTCCTTCATCGAGCGCGAAATAATAGTCTTTTCCGTCGATGATACGTACAGTGCCTATAGTGAGGGATGAACGCTCATCATCGTCCCAATCGTCCAGACAGGATTGCAATACGGGCATGGCAATGAGCAGTAGCAGAAATGCGGCTAATGTCGTTCTTAACTTTTTCATAAGTAGAGGTTTTGTTATTGGTTCTGTTTTAGATTTCGTATTCAGAAAATGCCGGGATTGTACAAATACTGCTTATAAGATTGTTAAAGAAGATGAAGAATGAATTTCTTATCTGCCGGATGCAGTATTTTTGCGCCTGTTGCATTTATAAGGTAAACACGTGTTAAAAGAGAGAATGGAAGAACAGGTATTGGCAGAACGCTGCAGGCAAGGCGACAACCTTGCCCGCAAAGAACTGTATGAACAGTATGCAGGGCGGATGCTCGGCGTATGTTTGCGTTATGCCGGTGACCGGGAAACCGCACAGGACTTGATGCATGACGGTTTCTTGAAGCTGTTCGATTCTTTCGATAAGTTCACTTGGCGGGGAGAGGGTTCTTTGCGGGCTTGGATGGAGCGTGTGATGGTGAATACGGTGTTACAGTATTTGCGGAAGAATGATGTGATGAACCAGTCTGCTGCCTTGGATGATGTGCCGGAAACGTATGAAGAACCGGATGCCTCGGCTGTGGATACAATTCCTCAAAAAGTATTGATGCAGTTTATCAGCGAACTTCCTGCCGGCTATCGTACCGTATTCAACCTGTTTATTTTTGAAGATAAATCTCACAAGGAGATCGCCCGACTGCTGGGCATCAATGAAAAATCCTCGGCTTCGCAGTTGGTACGCGCCAAAGCAGCTTTGGCGGTTAAGGTGAAGGAGTGGATGAAAAAGAACGCATAAATGAAGAAACGTATGGAAGATGAATTGTGGATGCGAAAGATAAAGGAACGGTTGGAGGATTATTCCGAACCGTTACCCGTTTCCGGTTGGGAACGGCTTGAAAAGGATTTGCCCGCTCCGAAGCCGCCGGCAGCCGGAAAACGGAGGATTATTCCTTTCCGCCGCTGGGCTGTAGCTGCGGCTGCGTCATTGCTTATCGCGGTGTCGTCAGTCAGTGTGTGGTTGCTTCAGAGCCCTGTGGGAGAGGAAATGAGGGGTACGGCTGTGCCGGCATTGGCAATTGCTCCGGACAGACTGCCGGAGCAACAGACACCTTCGATACGGACAGAAATAACGGAACCTGACTATCGCGCGCAAAAACAGGTCTCGTCAGCGGGTACAAATAGGCGTTCTTTGTTGGCGCAACAACTGGATACAGCAGGTGATGCGGAGCAGACAACGAAGATGCGGCCTTTGGATACGGAACCGGAAATTCAAGAGAGTGTACAGGAACAAACGGTTCCGGTAACGAAAAAAGAAGATGAGGTTGTTACAACCGGAAATAATAGTACGGAGAAACAGCAGGCTGAACGTCGTCGTCCGTCCGGTAGGGATAAACTGCAACTGCCGGTTGGTAATACGAAAAAAGAAAAGTCACGCGGCTGGTCGGTCGGGCTGGCTGTGGGAAATACGGGCGGACTGATTGCCGGAAACAGTATCGGTGAAAGCGGTTTTGTACAAAGCGATCCGGGGGTCGGCTATTCCGGCGGGAAGGTCGATTTGGCTACGGTGGCTAACGGTATAATGGATGTTCCGGAAGGACAGGAACTTGTTTTCAAGAATGGTATGCCGTATCTGATGAAAAACTCGGAAGAGATAGTGGATATAGACCATAAGCAGCCCTTGTCTTTCGGTTTCTCAGTGCGTAAAGGACTTGCGAAAGGATTCTCCGTAGAGACTGGTTTGACATATACGTATCTTGCTTCGGATGTGAAGTTTGCCGGAAGCTCGAAGAAGGTCAGCCAGAAATTGCATTATTTAGGTATTCCTTTGCGTGCCAACTGGAATTTTGTAGATAAGAAGTCCTTTATCATGTATGTTTCCGCCGGAGGCGCCATGGAGAAATGTATTTATGGTAAAATAGGCAGTCGGAGCGAAACTGTGAAACCGTTGCAATTCTCTGTGATGGGAGCTGTGGGTGCACAGTATAATATAAGTAAAAGGGTAGGTATTTATGTAGAACCGGGAGTGTCTTACTTCTTCGATGACGGCTCCGATATTCAGACGATAAGGAAGGAAAATCCCTGTAACTTTACGTTACAAGGGGGAATACGGTTGACTTACTGATTAAATTGAGAATTGAGAATTAAAAATTGAGAAATAGGCTGCGCTATAATAGTAAATAGCAAAATCGGGGTTTATACCGATAAAGAATTTATAGCGCAGCCTATTTCTCAATTTTTAATTCTCAATTCTCAATTTACCACTACTGTGGGGAAATACTCTTTGAAGAGCTTTTCGGCTCGTTCCAGTTGTGCGGGGGTATTCTCTACTACCTCTTTTAACTGATAATCCCAGCCCATGGCCTCGTATTTATGTACTCCCAAGCGGTGATAGGGAAGTATTTCCACTCGTTGTATGCTTTGGTATTTGCCAAGCTGCTTGCCCATATTACGTATATCTTCCTCAAAATCACTATATCCCGGCACTAGGACATAGCGCAGCCAGAATGGATGTCCTTGTTGTTCCAGCCAGGCGGCAGTGCGCAAGGTTTGTTCGTTGCTGCGCCCGGTTAAAGCACGGTGACGTTCGGGGTTGAACTCTTTGATGTCAAGCAATACCAAATCTGTCAGACTTAACAATTCCTCTACTTTGTCATTCCAGATACCACCGTTGGTGTCAAGGCAGATGTGGATGCCGTTGGCTTTCAAATCTCTGAATAAAGGTATCAATGCCTCGGCCTGCAATGTGGGTTCGCCACCGGAGAAAGTGATTCCCCCTTTCTTTCCAAAGAATGCTTTTTGGCTGATTGCCATTTGTAGAATTTCATTGGCGGGGGTGGGAGTACCGCCTTTTGCGTCTATGGTGTCGGGATTGGCGCAATACAGGCAACGGAAAGGACAGCCTTGAAGGAAAACGACGAGCCGTAATCCCGGACCGTCAAAGGTACCCATTGATTCGTATGAATGAACATTAATCATAATCGTATATATTATAAGTAAGAATGTATTAAGAAAAAAGCACGGATTACATGGAGCACCCGGATTGTTTACTTAATCCGTGAAATCCGCGTAATCCGTGCCTGAAGATTATACTCTTAAAGTATTACTTACATTCTTTCGTGGAAACTGCGGCTGATGACTTCCAACTGATGCTCGCGGCTCAACTTCACGAAGTTTACGGCATAACCGGAAACGCGGATGGTGAGTTGCGGATATTTTTCCGGATGTTCCATGGCATCTTCCAGCATTTCACGGTTCAATACGTTCACATTGAGGTGATGCGCGCCTTTGGTGAAGTAACCGTCCATCATGGTAACCAGGTTGTCGACACGCTCTTCGTCAGTAGGACCTAATGACTTCGGAACGATAGAGAATGTGTTACTGATACCGTCTTGCGAGTCACGATAACGCAGTTTGGCTACCGAACTCAAAGAAGCGATAGCACCGTTCTTGTCACGTCCGTGCATCGGGTTGGCTCCCGGAGCAAAAGCGACACCTTTGGCGCGTCCGTCAGGAGTAGCGCCGGTCTTCTTGCCATACATCACATTGGAAGTGATAGTCAGCAATGACAGGGTAGGACGGGCATTCTTGTATACGGGCAGCTTCTTCAGCTCTTCGCTGAAATAGTAAACCAAGTCTACGCCGAGATGGTCTACACGGTCGTCATTGTTACCGAAGCAGGGGAAAGAACCTTCGATGTCGAAGCCTTCCGTCAAGCCGATGTCGTTACGGCGTGCCGTTACTTTGGCGTATTTGATGGCGGACAGTGAGTCGATAGCGATGGAAAGTCCGGCTACACCATAGGCAAGATTGATGCGCGGGTCGGTATCGACGAATGCCATTTGGGCTTTTTCGTAGTAATACTTGTCGTGCATGTAGTGTATGATGTTCATTGCTTCGTTGTAAACGCGGGCAATTTCCGTCAGCACTTTCTTGTAGTTGGCCATTACTTCTTCAAAGTTCAGCGTGTCGTGGGTCAGTACGGGGATACCTTTTACCATTACGGTTCCGGTATTCTCGCAACGTCCGCCGTTAATGGCGAGTAACAACGCTTTGGCGAGGTTGGCACGTGCGCCGAAGAACTGGATTTGCTTACCGATGGCTTGGTAAGATACACAACAAGCGATACCGTAGTCGTCGCAGTTACGTACTTCGCGCATCAGATTATCGTTTTCGTATTGGATAGAGCTGGTATCCACAGATACTTTGGCGCAGAATTCCTTGAAACCTTCCGGTAATTCGGGACTCCACAGAACGGTCATGTTGGGTTCGGGAGACGGGCCGAGGTTGTACAGCGTTTGCAGGAAGCGGAAAGAAGTCTTTGTTACTTTCACGCGACCGTCATTGAAGCGTCCGCCGATAGCTTCGGTAACCCAAGTCGGGTCTCCGGCGAAGATGTCGTTGTAAGACTGCATACGCAAGTGGCGTACCATACGCAGTTTGATGATGAACTGGTCAATCAGCTCCTGAGCAAAAGTTTCGTCAATCTTACCGTGAGCCAAATCGTATTCGATGAAAATGTCGAGGAATGAAGATACATTACCTAATGACATGGCTGCTCCGTCTTGTTCTTTTACGGCAGCGAGGTACGCCATATATACCCATTGTACAGCTTCCTGAGCAGATGTGGCAGGGTGGCTGAGGTCGAGACCATAGTATTCACCCATGATTTTGATGTCCTTCAAAGCCTTGATTTGTTCTGATACTTCTTCGCGCAGGCGGATACGTGCCTCAGTCATGGGGCCGGTCAGGTTGCGTAAATCTTCCTGTTTGGCCTCGATGAGGCGGTCGATACCGTACAATGCCAAACGACGGTAGTCACCGATGATACGTCCGCGTGCATAGTTGTCGGGAAGTCCGGTAAGGAAACCCAGAGAGCGGAACGAACGGATTTCTTCGGTATATACGTCGAATACACCGTCATTGTGAGTCTTACGATAATGTGTAAAGATGTCTTTTACTTTATCATCTACTTCTACGCCATTCTCGCGGCATGCTTTCGCCACGACATTGATGCCGCCAAAAGGTTTGATGGCGCGTCTCAACAGCTCATCTGTCTGCAAACCTACGATAAGTTCGTTTTCCTTATCGATATAGCCTGCCTTGTGTGAAGTGATAGTAGATACTGTAGTATGATCTAATGAGCGAACACCGTTATTGGCTCTTTCTTCTTCCAATGCTTCCAAACAGAGGTTCCAAATACGTTTGGTACGTTCCGTAGGTCCTTGCAGGAAAGATGCATCTCCGGTGTAGGGTGCGATGTTTTTACTAACGAAATCACTAACATTGATTTCTTTGCTCCAAAGCCCGTCAATAAAGGTTTTGTTTAATTCCATAATATTCTTTTTTTGAAAGTGATTAGATATGTTATCCTTTAGAGCGCGCAAAATTACGGAAATATTTCCGTAATTGCATAATAAAATGCATAGTTTTTATGCTGAAGAACATAAAATAGATTGTTGTATCGGTTATTAGTTTGTACTGTACCACCGTAGCAATTTAAGGGAGAGAGTGATATTTATGCCGAGTTTGTTTGTTGTTTAAAAAAGAAGTATTATCTTTGCAGCGCTTTAAGAGAAAAGCACTTCTTGAAAAGGAAGTTTTGGAGAGGTGGCAGAGTGGTCGATTGCGGCGGTCT
>OLPH01003355.1_pt1 | contig 11216 bp, 8 predicted proteins | sample 1672951 | NCBI WGS metagenome assembly OLPH01 (sample SAMEA3136740, study PRJEB25190) | human gut metagenome
GTCGTCAGCTCGTGTCGTGAGATGTTGGGTTAAGTCCCGCAACGAGCGCAACCCCCGCCGCGTGTTGCCATCGGGTGATGCCGGGAACCCACGCGGGACCGCCGCCGTCAAGGCGGAGGAGGGCGGGGACGACGTCAAGTCATCATGCCCCTTATGCCCTGGGCTGCACACGTGCTACAATGGCCGGTACAGAGGGATGCCACCCCGCGAGGGGGAGCGGATCCCGGAAAGCCGGCCCCAGTTCGGATTGGGGGCTGCAACCCGCCCCCATGAAGTCGGAGTTGCTAGTAATCGCGGATCAGCATGCCGCGGTGAATGCGTTCCCGGGCCTTGTACACACCGCCCGTCACACCACCCGAGTCGTCTGCACCCGAAGTCGCCGGCCCAACCGCAAGGGGGGAGGCGCCGAAGGTGTGGAGGGTGAGGGGGGTGAAGTCGTAACAAGGTAGCCGTACCGGAAGGTGCGGCTGGATCACCTCCTTTCTAGGGAGATACATTCTTAGAGAGACAAACTTTAACTCGAATAGAGGGCAGGAGCCCGTCCGGTAGATGTCAGCCCGGAAGTCCCCGCAGCACCCGGTCCCCGGGGTCGCACCCGCGTACCTTGAGAGCCGCATAGCGATAGGAGAGAGATGGAAGATCAAATTCTTCCAGACTCGATTCTTTTCTGCGATTTAAAGACAGAATGATAGCAATCATTCATCCGATCCAAACAAGAAGAATTCACTTATATATGAGTGAGGAGCATCTGATCGCGAGCACAGTGAAGACACTGTGCCGCGGTATGAGATACCCGAATTGCGACATACGAGCGCTATTCATGATATCGATTAATTAATTTTAGCGACACGTGGATATCCCGCGGGCCCGATGCGGTCCCGCAAGATACCACGGGCGCACGGCGGATGCCTTGGCACAGGGAGCCGATGAAGGACGCGGCAAGCTGCGATAATCCCCGGCGAGGAGCACACATCCTTCGACCCGGGGGTCTCCGAATGGGCGAACCCATGCACAGCAGTGTGCATATCCCCTCGCTGAACACATAGGCGGGGGGAGGACAACCCGGGGAACTGAAACATCTAAGTACCCGGAGGAGAGGAAATCAATCTCGAGACTCCCCGAGTAGCGGCGAGCGAAAGGGGACCGATGGCCAAACCGTCGAGCGGGCATACCCGGCAGGGGTTCCGCCGACGGGGTTGCAGGGCCGCGCATCCGGGGGCTGCCGCCCCCGGGCGCAGGTCCGGCTGGGGAGCGGAACGGCATGGGAGGGCCGGCCGCAGCGGGTGACAGCCCCGTACGCGAACCCAGACCGGACGGCGCGACGCGGTCCCTGAGTAGGGCCGGGCACGTGAAACCCGGTCCGAACCTGGGTGGACCACCATCCAAGCCTGAGTACTACCCTGTGACCGATAGCGCACCAGTACCGTGAGGGAAAGGTGAAAAGCACCCCGGGAGGGGAGTGAAACAGTACCTGAAACCGTGCGCCCACGAGCAGTCGGAGCACCTTTATGGTGTGACGGCGTGCCTTTTGTAGAATGAGCCAGCGAGTCGCTGGCGCGGGGCGAGGTTAACCGAAAGGGAGCCGAAGCGAAAGCGAGCCTTAACAGGGCGACTTGAGTCCCGCGCCGCGGACGCGAAGCCGGGTGAGCTATCCGTGGGCAGGCTGAAGCGGGGGTAAGACCCCGTGGAGGGCCGAACGCACGTCGGTTGAAAACGGCGGCGATGACCTGCGGATAGGGGTGAAAGGCCAATCAAACCCGGAGATATCTCGTTCTCCCCGAAATAGCTTTAGGGCTAGCGTCGCGCGTTCACCGCCGGAGGTAGAGCACCGGATGGACGAGGGGGCTTCGCCGCCTACCGAATCCAACCGAACTCCGAATGCCGGCGGCCCAGAGCGCGGCAGTCAGAGCATGTGGGCTAAGCTGTGTGCTCGAGAGGGAAACAGCCCGGACCGCCCGCTAAGGTCCCCAAGTTCCAGCCGAGTGGCAAAGGATGTGCGTCCGCCCAGACAACCAGGATGTTGGCTTAGAAGCAGCCATCCATTCAAAGAGTGCGTAACAGCTCACTGGTCGAGTGGACATGCGCCGACAATACACGGGGCTAAGCTGGACACCGAAGCGGCGGGATTTTAATTCATTAGAATCGGTAGGGGAGCTTCCCATGGGCGGAGAAGCCGGAGGGCGACCGACGGTGGAGCGCATGGGAGTGAGAATGCTGGCATGAGTAGCGAGAGACGAGAGAGTAACTCGTCCGCCGTGAACCCGAGGTTTCCTGGGCAAGGCTAATCCTCCCAGGGTCAGTCGGGGGCTAAGGCGAGGCCGGTAGGCGTAGCCGACGCGCAGCAGGCAGACATTCCTGCACCGCGCACGCGGCGCTACGACCGACGGGGCGACGGATGGGGGTGGCTCGGCGGGGTTCTGGACGTCCCCGTGATGGAGCGCGGCCCGCGGACCAGGGAAATCCGGTCCGCATCAAGGGCGAGGCTCCGGACGAAGCGACTGAGCGAAGCGAGTGAGCCCGAGGTCCCTAGAAAAACCCCTAGGCAGGCGCGTGCGCGCCCGTACCGCAAACCGACACAGGTGGGTGGGTAGAACATACCGAGGCGATCGGGTCAACCATGGTCAAGGAACTCGGCACAATGGCCCCGTAACTTCGGGAGAAGGGGTGCCCGCGCGTACGTGAACCGGCTCGCCCGGGGAGCGGAGGCGGGCCGCAGTGGAGAGGCCCAAGCGACTGTTTACCAAAAACACAGGACTCTGCAGAAGCCGCAAGGCGACGTATAGGGTCTGACGCCTGCCCGGTGCCGGAAGGTCACGCGGAGGAGTTAGCCGATTCGGCGAAGCCCCGAAGCCAAGCCCCGGTAAACGGCGGCCGTAACTATAACGGTCCTAAGGTAGCGAAATTCCTTGTCGGGTAAGTTCCGACCTGCACGAAAGGCGCAACGACTTGGGCGCTGTCTCGACCATGGACCCGGTGAAATTGCACTGGTCGTGAAGATGCGACTTACCCGCGGAAGGACGGAAAGACCCCGTGAACCTTCACTGCAGCTTGGCATTGGCCGCTGGTCCCGCGTGTAGAGGATAGGCAGGAGGCATCGATCCGGAGGCGCCAGCCCCCGGGGAGCCGCCCTTGGAATACTGCCCTCGCGCGACCGGCGTCCTAACCCGAGGCCGTCAACCGGCTCGGGGACCGTGCCAGGCGGGCAGTTTGACTGGGGCGGTCGCCTCCTAAAGGGTAACGGAGGCGCGCGAAGGTCCGCTCGGGACGGTCGGCAACCGTCCTTTTGAATGCAAGAGTACAAGCGGGCTTGACTGCGAGGCCCACAAGCCGAGCAGGTGCGAAAGCAGGCTCTAGTGATCCGGCGGCCCCGAGTGGGTGGGCCGTCGCTCAACGGATAAAAGGTACTCCGGGGATAACAGGCTGATCTTGCCCAAGAGTCCACATCGACGGCAAGGTTTGGCACCTCGATGTCGGCTCATCGCATCCTGGGGCTGGAGCAGGTCCCAAGGGTACGGCTGTTCGCCGTTTAAAGCGGTACGCGAGCTGGGTTCAGAACGTCGTGAGACAGTTCGGTCCCTATCCTCCGTGGGCGCAGGAGAATCGATGGAGGCTGCCCCCAGTACGAGAGGACCGGGGTGGACGCACCTCCGGTGAACCGGTTGTCGACCAACGGCACGGCCGGGTAGCCGCGTGCGGCGCGGATAACCGCTGAAGGCATCTAAGCGGGAAGCCGTTCCAGGGATTAGTTCTCCTTCCGGTAAGGGCCCAGGTAGACTACCTGGTCGATAGACGGCAGGTGCAAGGCTGGCGACAGCCTCAGCCGAGCCGCACTAATCGCCCGAGCTCTTCCGGAACCGCACCTCGCGGCCCGCGGGACATGCGCTCTTAGGCGCGGTCCGGGCACGAGGATGCCCCCGAGTCGACTCCTCCTATGCGCCATGCGGCCCCCAGGGCACGCGAGAGAGACACCCGGACACCGTAACGGTGGGCGCCGCCCACCGGTCAGCGGCCAGAGCATGGGGGGCACGCCCGGTCCCGTTCCGAACCCGGAAGCTAAGCCCCATCGCGCCGAGAGTACTGCGGGGTCAGCCCGTGGGAGGCCAGGGCGCCGCTGACCGGTGGACGGCACCGAGCCGTACGCTTGAACTTGGAAGGGGGAGGCCTCGCGGCCTCCCCCTTTTTTGCGTTTACGGGCTTTTGTCTCACATAGTAGCTGTGTTTTATAACCCTCGTTTGTCGCATCTTCTGTGAACGGGCTACAATAACTTAGTCTGTGCGATATGGAGGTGAACATGGCTGAAGCTGGTATCGGCGTTGATATCGTCGAGATTTCCCGCATGAAATCAATTCTTGAAAAGACGCCGTCGTTTGCTCGGCGTGTGTTTACCGAAGAAGAGCGTGCGTATTGCGATGCATCATCGCGTCCCGCTGCTCACTATGCGAGCCGCTTTGCTTCGCGCGAGGCGGTACTTAAAGCTCTCGGCACGGGTTTTAGTCAAGGCGTGGGTCGCAAGGATGTTTCGGTTACGCGTGATAAACTCGGCAAACCGAAGGCGCTGCTTTCGGGCCGTGCTCTCGAGATCGCTCAAGAACTGGGTGTTGTTGAGGTCGCTCTTTCCATTACGCTTACAGGAGACTTGGCCGTTGCGAATGCCATCGCGATTACCGAAGATGCTCGGCCTAAGCCAAAAGAGGAAAAGGTGAGCACCAAGAAACGCGTAGCGCAGACATTTAAAGAGGCTCGCTCTGTTTTAGATGAGCTTGAGCAGCTGCAGAATTCAGCATTGACGGAGCACCTGGGCGATGCTTCGCAAGATACGCTAGGAGCATAGATGAAACCGGTTTTGAGTACCGAAGAAGTCGTTCGTCTCGAGGATATCATCGAACGCGAAGGGACTTCGAAGGCCGAGCTTATGGAGCTAGCGGGTGAGTTTGCCGCCAACGAGGTCTTGAAGCTCAATCCCGATCGGGTTCTCGTTCTGGTCGGTTTTGGTAATAATGGCGGCGACGGTTGGGTTGCCGCCGATATCCTGAGCCATAAGGGTGTGGACGTGGATATCGTTTCTCCGGTTGAGCCGGATGAGATTCCTGCTGCTCTGGCACGTCATGTTGCTCGTCGTACTGCCGGCCGCGATGTGCACGTTTGCGTCGGCCCCTCGCGTGACGAACTCGAGGTTTTGATCGATAAGGCCGATGTTGTTGTCGATGCCATTTTTGGTACCGGTTTCCACGGAAATCTGCGTGCGCCGTTCTCCATCTGGATTCCTACGGTCAATGAATGCGCCGATTGTGTCGTATCCATTGATGTTCCCTCGGGCCTGAATGCCGAGACGGGCGTTGTTGATGACGACTGCATTCGTGCCGAGCATACGGTGACGATGATTGCGCCCAAGATTGGTCTGTATAGCGCTGATGGTCCTGAGTATGCTGGCGATTTGATCTGCGGCAATCTTTACGACCGTCTTGACGAGGTCATCGATGATGTCGACCACGCCGCCGAGATTGTCGAGCCCGGTGACTTAGTTGATTACTTTGCCCCACTACCTACGAATATCGATAAGTATTCCCGTGGCTCTGTGCTTATTGTCGCCGGATCTGCGCAATATCCTGGTGCTGCCATTATGGCGGCCAAGTCTGCAGCTCGCGCGGGTGCTGGTTACGTGGCAGTCGCGGCTCCTGACGCCTGCGCCAATCTTATTCGCATGGCACTTCCTTCGATTCCCGTCTTTGCTATTCCGTCTGATTCCCGCGGCTCCTTTGGCGCCGCTGCGCGCATGACGGTGTGCGAGATTGCAAAGAAGTACAGCTGTGTACTGTGCGGTCCCGGTATGACGACATCTGCCGGCGCTATGCAGGTGGTTTCGGGCTTGCTCGAGCTTGATGTGCCGCTTATTTTGGACGCCGATGCACTCAACTGCCTTGCTAAGATTGCCATTGACGGTATTGATAGTAATCCCGAGATGTATCGTCGCGAGCAGCCGTTGGTTATGACGCCGCACTATCGTGAGCTTTCGCGTCTGGTTGCCGGTGACGAGGTGAACGACCTTGGTACCGCGATTGCGGCCGCGCAGAAGGTTGTCTGGGCTGCAGGCTCCGACAATCTGGTGGTCATTGCCAAGGGGCCGACGACGGCTATCTGTGGCGTTGAGCGTGTGTTGCTGCCGCTCTCGGGTCCGGCTTCTCTAGCAACTGCCGGTTCGGGTGATGTTCTCGCGGGTATTTTGGCCGGCACGCTTGCCACCATGCGCGACGAGATGGATCGTTGGGAGTTGCTGTATTCGTACGCCGTCGCACTTCACAGCTACGCCGGTTTTGCCGCGGCGACGGAGTATGGTGAGAAGAGCGTTATCGCGACCGATCTTATCGACTTGATCGGTCCTGCCATGGAGCTGGCGGCAAAGGATGCGCTCGAAGATCTGGGAATCATGGACGAAGGGTCGGATGACTAATCATGAATAAAGCCGATTTGACGCGCTGGTCCTGGGTCGAGATCGACCGTGGGGCGCTCCGTCGTAACACGAGGGCCTACAAGAACTTGCTGAATCCACGTCAGCGCCTGTGCTGCGTGGTCAAGGCCGATGCTTATGGCCATGGAGCTGTTGAGTGCGCCAAGATCATGTATTCGGCCGGTGCCGACATGTTTGCCGTGGCGACGGTTAACGAGGGCGTTGAGCTCCGACAGGGCGGGATTACGAAACCCATCCTCATCCTAAGCGAGCCGCCTATCGAGGCCATTCCGACGTTGCTCGAGTTTGATATCATGCCCTCGGTCTATACGTCTGACTTTGCTCTTGCGTATGGCGAATGTGCCGTCGCGGCGGGCAAAGTGGGCAAGTATCATCTCGCCATCGAGACGGGCATGAATCGTATCGGCGTTCACTACACGCAGGTGCTCGACTTTGTCCGCGGTATAAATTTCCATCGCGGTATTCAGTGCGACGGCGTATTTACGCACTTCGCCACGGCCGATGAACCTTCGGGCTGGGACTACAAACTGCAGTGTCAGCGCTTTACCGAGGCCGTTCAGGCCATTAAGGATGCGGGCTTTGAGTGCGGTATCGTGCACTGCGCCAACACGCCGTCCTCGATGCTCGACCCTTCGATGCATTTTGATATGATTCGCGCCGGCGTTGGCTTGTATGGAATGCAGCCGTGCGAGCTGAGTGGCCGCGTGATGCAGCTTGATCCCGTTATGAGCGTCCATGCGCGTGTGACGCGCGTGGCACACCCTGCGATGGGTGAGGGCGTGGGCTACGGTTTTACCTACCGCGTACCGCGTACGCGCGTTCAGATCTGCACGCTGCCGATCGGTTATGCCGATGGCCTATCGCGTACGCTTTCCAATCGTATGGATGTGCTGTATCGCGGCGAGCGCGTGCATCAGGTTGGCAATATCTGCATGGACCAGTTTATGGTCGCCATTCAGTCCAACCCGGCACACGAGATTCCCGAGGCCGAGTATGGTGACGAGATGATTATTGTCGGCCGCGATGGCGATGCCGAGATCACTATGGACGAGATGGCCCGACTGCGCGGAACGATTAACTACGAGGTCGCCTGCGGCTTTGGCATGCGTCTCGACAAGGTCTACGTGTAGGAGCCGCTATGGGCGTCATGCACATCCCCGGCCATACCCATCAGGCACCACGTGAGGTCGCACTCGAGGAAATTGAGGCCGTTCTGGGCGATTGTCACCTCTGCCAGCTCTACCAGTCGCGTCACAATATCGTGTTTGGCGTGGGAAACCCCCGCGCTCGTGTGATGTTTATTGGCGAGGCGCCGGGCCGCAATGAGGATTTGCAGGGCGAGCCCTTTGTGGGGGCGGCAGGCGAGGACCTCAACGGCATTTTGTCGCTGGCGGGGCTCAAACGCGAAGACGTCTACATTGCCAACGTGCTTAAGTGCCGCCCGCCGGGAAACCGCAATCCACGTCCCGAGGAAGTGCTGGCTTGCTCGCCGTTTTTGCGTGAGCAGATTCGAAGCATCTGGCCCGATATTATCGTGACGCTCGGCAACCCCGCGACGCACTTTGTGCTTAAGACCGAGATTGGCATTACTAAGCTGCGCGGCAGGTTCCACCAGATGGGGCATTTTGTAGTAATGCCCACGTTCCATCCGGCAGCAGCGCTACGCAATCCGGCGTGGCAGGAACTGCTGGAGGAAGACTTTAAGATGCTGGGCGACTATCTGGAGCGACATCCCGCACCAGAGGACGCCTCGGAATAATAAGGAGCATATATGTCCCTGGAGCGCCTGGGGGTAGGTACTTACAAAACGACTTGCGCTGCCGATACGGAGTACTTTGGCGAGCTAATTGCACCGTGCCTTGAGGACGGCGATGTGCTCATCCTGACCGGTGGCCTGGGGGTGGGCAAAACTCACTTTACCAAGGGCGTCTCGCGCGGGCTGGGCGATGAGCATATGGTTACGAGCCCTACGTTTGCGCTCATGGCCGTTCATGATCAAGGCCGTATTCCGCTGTTTCACTTTGATCTATACCGTCTGGAGCATGCCTACGAGCTCGAGGATACGGGCATTTTCGATGTGCTGGGCTATGAGGGTGCTTGCCTGCTGGAATGGGGCGAACAATTCCAAGACGAGCTGACGGATGAGTATCTTTCGGTGACGCTCAAGCGTGATGAGGGCGACAGTGATGTGCGAACGATAACGCTCGAGGCGCACGGTGACCGCGCAATGGAGCTTTCCCATTTGATTGATAAGGCTGTACAAGATGAGCTTGCATAACGACAACGCGCTGGTGGCGGCGCTCGATACCTCGACCGACATGCTTGCCTGCGCGGCAAGCTGGATTGATGGGCAGACGGGCGAGACGAAGCTCGTGAGTGGCGACCACATGTGTCGCCGTCACGCCAACGTTGAGCTCGTGAATACCGTTGATGGCGTGCTGGCTCAAGTCGGTCTGGATCGCAGCGATGTTGGTTGCTACGTGGTCGGCCGCGGCCCGGGGTCGTTTACGGGTGTGCGCATCGGCATCTCCACTGCCAAGGGCCTCGCGCGCGGTGCCAATGTTCCGCTGCTGGGCGTGTCGACGCTCGACGCTTGCGCTTGGACGGCGTGGAAGGCTGGCGTGCGCGGCAAGCTTGGTATCTTGGCCGATGCCATGCGCGGTGAGGTATATCCGGCACTATATATGCTGGGCGATGAGGGTCCCGAGCGTCAATTTGAGCGCGAACACGTGGTCAAGGCCGCCGTGGCGCTCGATGAGTGGCGCCGAGCAGCGGACTGGGACCAGGTTCAGCTGACCGGTGACGGTCTCGTGCGCTATGGCAAGCTGCTGGGTGAGGACGAGACCGCCCGCTGCGTGGAGCGCGACCTGTGGTGGCCTTCGGGCGAGGGCTTGCTGCTCGCGCACGCTGCGGGTGACGGCGATCCGGCTCGCGTCCTGCCGATTTACACGCGCCTTTCGGATGCCGAGGAAAACGAGCGCAAGCGTCTTGGTCTTGCCGAGAGTGCGCAGAGCGAAATTACGGGCGTTGCCGATGAGCTCGCCGGTCGTCATCTGCAGTTCCGTCCCATGGGCGCGGCGGATGCCGAGGGCGCGAGCGCGCTAGAGGCTGCCTGCTTTGAAGGTGCCGGACACGAGGCGTGGACGCCGGGCATGTTCCTGTCCGAACTGGGCGAGGACGTCGCTGCGCCGCGTAGTTGGTGGGTGGCACACGACGACGGCAAGCTGCTGGGCCTTGCCGGCGGTATGGTCGTGGACGGTGATGTGCAGATTCTGGATGTCGCCGTCGACTCGGCACATCGCCGTGAGGGCATTGCCCGCAAGCTGCTGTCGCATGTGAGCTATGATGCCCAGATGCTCGGCTGCACCACGGCTTCGCTCGAGGTCGAGGACGGCAACGAGGGCGCGATTGCGCTCTATGCCGCTCTGGGCTTTACCGAGGTGGGTCGTCGTCGTGGCTACTACGGTGTCGGCAAAGACGCCATCGTCATGACGGCCCCACTTCCCCTCGTACTTCCGGTCGATAACGCCTCGCCCGAGCCGACGGCAGCCGAGCAACGCGTATGGCCGCTGCCTGCGCCTGGGCGCTCCGAGGGGGAGCGCGCCGAAATTGAGCGCCGCCGCCTGGTGCTCGCTATCGAGAGTTCCTGCGACGAGACGGCCGTGGCGATTATCGATGCGGATGGCAATATGCTGGCCAACCAGGTGTCGACACAGATTGATTTTCATGCCCGCTTTGGCGGCGTGGTGCCCGAGATCGCCTCGCGCAAACACGTTGAGGTGATTGTGAGTGTCGTGGATGCGGCGCTCGAGGATGCCGCAGCATCGCTTGGTCTTGAGGGTGGAGCCATTGCTCCCAGCGAGCTTGCCGCCGTGGGCGTGACACAGGGTCCGGGCCTGGTGGGCGCCCTCGTGGTGGGCGTTGCCTTTGCCAAAGGCTTTGCCTACGCTGCCGGTAAGCCGCTCGTATGCGTCAACCATCTGGAGGGGCACCTGTTTGCCAACCTGCTGGCGCAACCCGACCTCAAACCGCCGTTTATCTTCACGCTTGTCTCGGGTGGGCACACCATGCTCGTGCACGTGAAGGCGTGGGGCGACTACGAGGTGCTCGGTGAGACGCTCGACGACGCTGTGGGCGAGGCCTTCGACAAGGTAGCCAAGGCGTTGGGTCTGGGCTATCCCGGTGGCCCCATCATTTCCAAGCTGGCCGAGACGGGCAACCCCAAGGCGATCGATTTCCCCCGTGCGCTTAACAGCAGGGGAGACTATCGCTTCTCGCTTTCGGGCCTTAAAACCGCTGTGACGCTCTACATTGAACAGGAGACCAAGGCCGGGCGCACGATTCACCTGCCCGATCTGGCAGCTTCGTTTGAGGCAGCTGTCTTTGACGTGCAGTACAAGAAGGCCAAAAACGCATTGCACGCTACCGGATGCAAGGAATACTGCATCGGTGGCGGCGTCTCGGCCAACCCGCATCTGCGCGAGATGATGATCAAGAAGCTTGGGCGTCAGGGGATTCGCGTAACGGTGCCGCCCTTGTCTGCCTGTACCGATAACGCCGCCATGATCGCGGAGGTCGCTCGCCGTAAATTCGACCGAGGTGAAATCTCGCCGTTCGACGTCGACGCCGATCCGAACATGACGCTGTAGCTGGTACGGCGCGGTCCCCGGACGGAGGGGCCGGATATAAGGTTTCCTGCTCTACAGTCCTGCGCAAGACGAAGGCCACATTAAGTGGCCTTCTTTGCGT
>OLPH01003362.1_pt1 | contig 11204 bp, 9 predicted proteins | sample 1672951 | NCBI WGS metagenome assembly OLPH01 (sample SAMEA3136740, study PRJEB25190) | human gut metagenome
TAAGAAGAGTTTGTTGTTTTATGAATCTACAATGTGTACTTTATCGGATGCTTACAAATCAACTACACCTTCATAAATTATAAAAAGACACACTGTCTATAGAATAAACTCAAAATAAGGATGTTCCAAAGAGTCAATATCCTCTTCTTGTATTAAATTATTATGAACCAAAAATGATTTAATATATAGTTTACGGGCAAATGTAGAAACGCCTTCGTAATCCACTTTTGTATAAATGCCTGTTTTAGGACGGTTTATCAGACCGGCTTCAATGTACATTGGCATTATACAATATAGAGCATTGGGCAGAGAACGATTGCTGGCGTAAATTGAAGACATTTTATTTAGTATGAGCTGTGTTGATACTTCATCCTGAACATGGAAGAATTTTCCAAGGACAACCATTGCATCATATCCAAAACTATATGCGGCATTAATTAAAGATGTAAAGATAATGGCTCTATCACTTTTATGCTTCATTGCTACATAATACTCATTCTTGTGTTCTTCAATAAAAGGGAATAAAGGATTACGTATAGATAATCTACCTATGATACTACGTGCTTTATTTATTCTGTTGCTCCCTTCATATTCTCCTGAAGCCAAATCTGCTGCAAATTCAGATGAATAACACCCTTCCAAGGCTGCTTTCATAGCCATCTCAATTACATTTGTACTTATTCGCTGATTGATTCCAACAGTCTTTCCCATATTATTTCTTTTTAATTGTGATGAAAGGTATTACTACTTCAAGAAAGTGAGATCCTCCATGAGTTATACATTCATTATTATTAAAACTATACAGATTTCTCCATACAGCACTATTATTAGTCCATTTATCCGTGCAGAGAAGTTGATTTTCAATATCATTATTGGATGATATAAATCTGTCAAGATATTCTTTTTTTGAATAAATCAAGTGCCGTTTGCCCCTGCTCTCTTTTTCAAAAAGAAAAGTTTTTTCTTGTGAAGTCAGATTTCTCCATGGAGAAGTATATACATTACCATGATCTGTAGTTATATATATATGATACCCATTTTCGTGTAATTCTTTTATATCTTTAGCTGTATCGTGTGCCCAATTTTCAGTAAGAAGATACAACTCTTTATTACAGGATGAAGAATGCATTTTTTCATCAAGATCTGTATCTACTAACGCAATTCTACGATACTGCATGTTATCCAGGCACAAACTGCCGTGAATATATCCTACTTCATAAGTTTGCAATCGTTTCGCAGCTTTTTGTTTTGAAGAAGTCCAGAAATCAATCCATAAACTACTTTCAGACTTTGGCGACTGATTATATTCAATAACAGGAGATTCACCTCTGAATATAGCCTGTCTTGATAATTTTGTAATGGATGGAATCCATGAAAGGATTTGATTATCATCAGTTTCTATTTCTAGAAAACTTAGTTCTCTCTTCAGCAAAAGATATTGCCAATAACTCATTCCATCTATGACTACAAGTGCAACTTTATCTGTTCTGGAGTGCTGATGTAATATATTAGGCAATATTTTATGTACCATTTTAGGCCTTTGAATGGCTGAAGAGTTAATCATTGAAGCATATTTACTGTCAATGAACTTTTGAAAATCCTCATTAATGGTTTCTAGAACAGGAACAATATTGTCGTATAAATTGTTCTTGATTGCAGAAAGTAACAAGTAAGATATTTTTTCTATTGTTTCAACCTTTTCCCATTTTAATGGAATTCTAGTCAACTCTTTTTTAAGTGTTTCTTCATCTGTACCATATATGCTATCGGTTTCTTCCAATAATTTAATGGTTTCCTGTGCTGTAAGTGTATTGGTAAACTTCTTTTTGTATATATAAGATGCAATATTGAATGTAAGGTTTTTTGCCTTGAGTAGTACTATCTCATTACATGCAGGAAGTAATTTAGATATCTTAAAAGTTGGTGCTACATAAATATGTATCATAATATCAGGTAGAATACTTTCCACATCGTCATAAATGTAACATACCTTGTTTCCGGAGTTTTTATCACTTAGTTCAAAACGTACTCTTAGTTCAATAGAAGACTCAATAGGGAGTAGGAGCAAACCTGACTCTTTGAGTATTTTCTCTTGTGTATCAGGTCTGCTTAAGAAACCATCCGGATTGTTAACGACACTAATCAGATGTGTTTCGGATGTGATGCAATCTATTATTCTTTGTATAAAACTATCCATTTACTCTAACTGTCAAAATCATTGTTACATCTGGGATAATACTTTTTGATTTTTCGAATGCGGCTTTCCAATTCTTTCTTTCTTCTTTTAGCCTTTTCAGTTTGGAATTTCTTATATTGCTAATACCAATTTTGCTAATTCTTTGTTCAGAATAATCTATTGCTCTAACCTTCTTTTCAAATATGCTTTTAAGATTATTTTCTATTTCACATTCCATCCTGTGAAACACTGCATGTAGATTATTCTGTAGAATGGAATTATTGTCAAAATCCAAATTATAAGGCATTTCACCACAATATTCAAATGCATCTTTGGTTTGTACAAGTCTGTTCCAAACATCATTGCCGTATGGAGCGTAAACTTTGCCATTATCTGCCACAAATTGAGCACTGTAGGTTATTTTAGTTTCATAATTGTTCTTGGCAGATATTTTCCAAACAGTGAGGAAACCATTAATGTCATTTCCATCGTGTGATTTTATAACCGGAATTTTCTTTTGGCTATTCCCGTCAATACCATCAAGCAAACGCTTGATATAGGGATGCTGCAAGGTTAAATGTTCACATTCAGGATTAAACCCTATTGATGAAGAATCAAAACATGCGTTTATCTTCTGTCCGTTTATTTCATATTCTGTTATACCTGTAAGTAACTTGTTTATTTTTCCGTTTTCACTTATGGCGTAAAGGTCCAGAAGCTCTTCAAGCCAAACTGGAAGAGGGCTGTATTTTACTTCTCCTGCACTTTCTTTCACAATATCTTGTTCTGAGAAAGATGGCAGCAAACCTTCTGTGGCCTTATAATCGTGTAATTTTTGCCGTATCTCATATAACCAACTCTCACTTGCAAATTCAAATCTTTTAGGGTCGAGTAATGATTGAAGGTAGAGATGATTTACATCTTTCATGTTTATTGTAGAATCCAGTACATCTCCACTTTTATCTATTCCCAGTTCATTCAGTATGGCATCAAGCTTTTCTACAATAATCTCATAAACTCGGGTATCAACAGAGTTGTTTGTCAACATATTATATGCAATGACAGGATGCTTTTGTCCAATACGGTCCACACGTCCTATCCTCTGTTCTATAGCCATAGGATTCCACGGTAAATCATAGTTAAACACGATATTACAAAACTGCATGTTCAGAGATTCGCCTGCAGCATCCGTTGCAATCATGACCTGAGCATTGTTTTTGAATTTTATTAATGCTTTCTGTCGTTCTTGCAAGTCCATGCAGCCATTTATGCCAACTGTGGTAAATCCTGCTTTTTCCAGCTGTTCGGTAAGATAGGCTTGTGTTTTTCTGAATTCTGTAAATACCAGAATCTTAAGATTGGAATCATTATATTTGTCTTGCATAGAATAGATGTTCTGAATCAATGCTGTAGTTTTTGCATCCTGTTCGTTTGCAAGGCAGTTTTGAGCTTCTGTAATAAGTTCTGCTAAAGCAGTTTCTTCATTTATATAGTTTGCATTCGGATATTCCACAGAATAATCTTCTGTGTTCAAATCCTCAAAATCTACAGTTTCTTCTTCATCATAATTACTGATGTCATCTACACAGTCGTTCTGCAAACGCCATAATCTGGTCTGCATGGCAGACAGTATGGCAGCGGTACTACTACTGGCCAGTTTTTGCATCATGACCATTACAAGACCAGTTGCATTTTTGTTGCCGTGCTTAGCTTTTCCAAAACAATAGCGTACGTATTCAGTTACATGCTTATAAAGAGCAATTTGTAATCTATGTTGGTCATTATCAAGATTTACATTGATTCTTACTGTATTTCTGGGTTGGAATAACTTTTTGCCATCATAGTCTACGGCATTACGTTTTTCAGAACGCATTATGTATGGCTCAATTTCTTGAATACTTGGCGTCCCCTCCCCAGTAAAAGCATCCGAATCAATTAATTGAAGTACTCTTCTGAAATGATCACTTTTACCGCGATGTGGAGTTGCTGAAAGTAATAGGACATTTGGAACAGAGTTACATAAGGTTTCTGCCATTTGATATCTTGACACTAATGCAGTAGAACCACCCATACGATGGGCTTCATCCAAGATAAGCATATCAAAATCTGCATTTACCACAGCCTCAAGACGGTACTTGTTGTATTCATCTATTTTATCCTGAGTCCATCCCTGTCTTACTATCAATGGCTTTAGGGCATCTGTAGAGACGATAATCTGATTATGCTGCTTCCAAAAGTTTAACTCTTCTTCGGCCTCAAAACTCGCGAATGTACGAGCCATACCGGAAATGAATTCACTGTCATATATGTAGAAGCTTTCATTGAAATGCTCCTTGAGCTCTTGTTGCCATTGAAGCATTGCCGACTTGGGAACAACAAGCAAGATTCGTTTCAGCTCACCTCTTAATTTCTTTTCTTTTATGATAAGACCTGCTTCAATAGTCTTTCCCATACCTACCTCATCAGCCAGAAGAAATCTTGTCTGTATGCCTTGCATTACCTTTTCCAGTACTAAAATCTGATGAGGAAGTGGTATCAGACTACTTTCGTATGGAGCAAGTAATCTTTTTTGTGCCATTTCCTCTTTTATTCGTGCAGCTATGGCTACATAACGAACGTATGACATACCGATTTTCTTATCATCAGTTATATCATCTTCAAGGTCAGAACGCAAAACTTGTACAAAGATGTTGTCCTCAAGAATATGAATCCATACTGTATCCTTTCCAAATAAAGTCTTGCTGCCTATTATTTCAACACTCTTGCCATTGTATTTCATTGTTTCTTTCTGTACTTTTGATTTGGACTGGTTGATGCATCAGGGTATTGTTTCTCCAATAGGCCAAGCTTCAGCATCTCTGGTATAATCCTTCCTCTTAAATATTGACGGCTTTTACCTGTTTTTTCTGATATTTCATCTATTGTAATCCAATCTTCACATAATTCAAGAACCATATTTATTAGTTTCTTTTTATTTAGACGTTGATTGGGTTCATTAGAGCTTGTATCATTAGCATCATGGCTTGTATCATTAGCATCATAGCTTGTATCATTAGCATCATAGCTTGTATCATTAGCATCATTAAGATAAAGATATAATGATACAGTATCAGGTTGAACATGTTCTACAAGAGCAGGAATATGCCATTTGTTATCAATAGCTCCTTTTACTATATAGTCAGCACCACTGCCAGCTTTTTCTCCATAACCTAATTGAATAAAGAATTTCTGAATAATAGGATTACGGCAAACACTCTGACTTCCTACATAAAAGTCATCTACAGAAATGAGCATTCTTCCCGGATTCCTGAATGTTATTTTGTCCTTCTCTCTAACAATAAGAATGTTACCTTGTTCTGCATAATTACAATGGACTATACAATTTACCAAAGCCTCTCTAATTGCAATATGTGCAGATGTCTCTTCTGTTCTTTCTATACCGTTTAATAAGAATGGAGCAGGCAGTGTTTGTGCCAGCTTGTTATATACCTTGAAGAAAAATTGATAGAGGTTAGCATTCCAGGAACCGTCTGCATATATTCTGTCCGACCACCTTTCATTGGTGTTATTACTTAGTTTTTCCTGATAATCTACGAAGTACCATGGACAGCAAACCTGGTCTGTAATGCTTTCTGTTTTACCAAACATCAGAATACCGGCGCGAGTGAATCCCTCCTGGCCGTTTTCTCTATCCACACGATATGCTCCGATTTTGCATAAGAAATTAAAATCGTCCAATTCGTTCCACGGATGATTGTCTTTACGGAGCATAAACCGTTGGCGATACCCTTTTAATGTAGCAGCATCAATATCATTCATCGAATAGTTCGGTAATATCTGATTGTCGAAAGGTAAAGTTGCATGGTGAGCATCGGCAAACATCTGACGAATTTCAGAATCAGTACAGTGGTAATCTCCTTCATGGTTTCTCTTAAAAGTATTTCCAAAAGGATTTCTTGTAAGATATACCGGTCGGATATCATACGATGCTCTTGGTATTCTGAATAAGAGAACAAAATTTCCATCGATGTCTGTTTCATACACATCACGTTCAGCAAGCATTGTTGCACTTACTTTTTCTTTGTTGTGCGCACAGTCCCAGAAACGTTTCTTATATGTATCAATTTGCTGCTTGTCAAGACCGTCGGGCATGAATATCCCATTCTTTTCCTTTATACCTAATACGATGATTCCACCGTTTGTATTGGCAAATGCAGAAAATGTTTCCCAGAAGCTTTCCGGCAATCCTCCTTTTGCTGATTTGAATTCAACCTCCGAGTTTTCGGAACCACTGATCAATTCCTTTATATGTCTTTTTATGTCAGATGTCATTTTTGCTTTGATTATTATATTTTATACCCTTGATGAAGCAATGTCATAGTACTGCAACAGAACTTCGTCTTCCTGTAGAAGTGATTCCAGAATATGGTCACCTACGGTTACTATAGCCTGATAGTTCTTCTGCTTGTAGCATTCTTTGAAACCATAGCGCAATACTTCCAGACGGGTATCTTTCATTCTTTTTGCTTTCGGTTTTTGGGCCTGTTCCAGATACATGTTGAATTCCTTCATCATTCTGCGATTTCGGATTATTTCAAGGTCGGCTGCCTTTTCAGGGTCCGGATTACGCCAATTACCTTCTTCATCTTTGATGAAATTTTCTTCAAGGATTGACATTAGTTCCGGAAGAACGTCTCCTTTTTTAGGAGGAAGCATATTCTTCATCCATTCTGGTTGCAAGTCTGAATATGTCTGTGGATTTTGGAGTTCTCTTTTTAACCATTCTATACCTTCTGCTTCACTGCTGATGAATAGTGCCATTGGTACAAAACCAGAACATTTTTCTTTTTTACGCTCATATTCTATTGCTTGTGATGCTGTGAAGAACATACCGTCTCTTTCTATAAATCGTTCTCGGAGCTGCTTTTGAAACTCTTGGGCATCCATAGGGATGGCATAGCCATGTTGGACATAATATGAAATTAATCTGTCATAAAGAATTTTTGGACTTCTTTCAATTGGAATGACAAAACAGGAGAGATGGAGCGGCAATCATATAATATGATAAAAGAAATAAAGTTTTGTGTTGATTTTAAAAAATCATATTTTATGGTGGAGGGTGGTGTTTCGAATATGAATATTGTAAAACAATCATTTCGAAATATGTTTTGGAATAGCTTTATTTATTCTTCAATAGATAAAACTCCATATGATTATTTGTTATTATTTCAGAAAGACAAATTACTTGTTGATATAGACGAGTTAACAATTAATGATTTCCGTTTCAAAGAAATATTTCTAGGAAGATATATAGCACGTTTAACTATGCCTATTTTAGATATTGAATTTTTGAGTAATTATAAATCTTCAATTTCAAAATCAAAAATGATTTTGAAATATATGGATGAGAATATCATCTTTACTGTTTCAAAAACAAATAATCTAACAATTGCTTGTAGTGAGAATGTTAAATTCTCTTTTTTGGAATATTTAATGTCAAAATTATATTGATATGGCTGAAAATCAAGGTGTAAATGGAGATATGTGGAATAATTGCGCAGTCAACTTATTAAAGTTATTTGGCTGGGAGCATATTGGAGATAAAAATATAGATTTAGTAGGTACAGATTCTCAAGAATATGGTATAGATGCATTAATGTGTTATAAAAGTCCAAGTATGGCTATAAAGCAAAGTTGTTTGGTGGAGTCAAAACGCTATTCACTAAATAGCTTAAATGCATCAATGTTGAAAAAATGGATAGAACGTTTGCGTCAAAAATTAGATGCATTATATCAATCTGAAGAATTAGTAATAGAATTTCCAACTATGTGTGATTGTTGTGCTATCAATTTAGGACTTATTATGTGCTGGATACATGATGCGCCTAATGAGGTATACTTTCATGACGATTTTACTAAATATCTAAGCAAGGCTATTATTTCGACAATGCCCAAACCTATGTCATATAAAAGAATTGTAGTATTAACTAATCCTCAAATAATTCGTTTATGTGCTGTTGCAGAACAGATAAGTAAAGGAGGATATCAATTTGTATATCCATCACAATTAATTAACGATCGACCATTAGTTCGTTCCAAAATTCTTTCTGTAGAGTATGCTACGTCTAATACAATTTTAGCAGAGAGAATAAATAAAGATAAATATGAATCTGTTATTTTTTATTTTGGATTAATTTCAATTGATGCTTTTCGTTCATTGTATGAATCTCTTATCATGTATAATATTTTAGAGTGTGAGAAAAAAGTAATGATATATTATTATGAGAATAATATAAAAATAAGAGAGATAACTCCAGAAATTAAAAAGATTTTTAAGGATGTTGATTTGGAATTAAAAGCTCTTACTCATTATACAATATCAATAGAACCAAGCATAATAAAAGATTATGATGACGAACAATAAACAAATTATTACATATCCATCAGCGAGAGATTTAAAAACAATTCTCTCTGAAAATGTGAGAAAGTCCGATCTTTTATCTTTTTTAAGGACAAAAGGTATATTCTTTTTTAATATTACACCAGATGAACTTGCAGGAAAAGTATCGGAAATGATTCTTGATATTAACGATTTACAGAAACTTAGGGCTTTGGCATACAAAAATACGAATAAACAAATCTTAAATGGGTTCTCATTAATTTCTGATGGAGTTTTTGATTTGAGTAATATTTATGAAACCATTCGAAAACAAGGCGATTTTGATGGATATAAATTAAATAGTATTGTTAAAAAGAAAACCTCATCGGGAGATATTTATGAAGCTTCATTGACTTATACTAAGAAAATGCCTGGACGCATAGAATTTATACGATGTGAAGAACGTGATGTTTCATTTGTGATGAAACATCTAGACGAAAAACACTGGCAGGTGGAAGTTGATGGTGGTAAGTCAAGTGATGGAAAAACAATTTATACAATGCTTGAGAAAATGATTAAAGGACGTAATATTTCTATTAGTATGTTACGTATTGATTATCTGACTAGAGCAGAAACAATTGATTTTTTTGATCAACTTGCACAGGAAGGCTTAGGAGAAAATTGGGAAATTGAAGATATTAAGCGCATTACCTTGAAACAAAATGCAGGAAACACAGATGATTCATCTGAAAATGAAAAAGAGGCAACTCCAGAACAACTTTCAGGCATTACTCAAGCTATTTTAGAAGGTAAAAATTTACGTGAAAATAATTTTGTAAAACAAGCTGAAGAATCGGGTTATGCATTTACTTCTATGACTTATATCTTTTTTAATCCCAAGGAGACTAAAAAGGTGGAGTTAAGAGCTGAATTTAAAGGAAATCCTAAAATGTTTGAAGTTTGTCTGGAAACATATTTAGAACCTTCACTAGATAGTAATGGAGAATATGAAGAGTCTTTGTCCCATCTTTCTGATAACGATAATATAAATATTCGTTCAACTTTTTGGAATAACGCAAAAAAAATATACAATACTCTTATTAAGCATCAAAAAGAAAATGGTGTTTAATATTGATTTAAGAGCGTCTTGCAAAAATTATATATGCCTTTTTCTATATTGAAAAGATACTATATTTGATGGATAGATAGATTGACTTTTATGTTCCTTTTGGACTAATTAAAGCGCTATCTAAAATTTTGTGAGAAAAGATTTAAAAATTTGTTCGTAAGTCCCATTATAAAATTTAACAAATCACTATGACTACAAATAATAGAGATGATTTTTCAGCAAAAATTAAAAGAATATTAGCAGAAAGAGTTGGTTTTCTTTGTTCATGTCCTTCTTGTAGAGTCTTAACAATTGGCCCTCATTCAAATTTGGAGAAATCAGCAAATGTTGGTGTTGCAGCACATATAACTGCTGCAGCAATTGGCGGTCCTCGTTATGATGCAAGTCTTTCGCCAGAGGAGAGATCTGGAATTTCAAATGGAATTTGGCTTTGTGAAAACTGTGCTAAAATAATTGATAAAGATCCTGAGAATTTCCCTGTAGAACTTTTACGAGAATGGAAAGCTGTTGCTGAAAAAGAAGCAAAAGAAAAAAGAGGAAAATTAGCTTTGTCATCTACCGTTTCTCCGATTTTAGAAGCAGAGCTAATTTATAATAATTCAGGACGCGTTTTTCATGGTTACACAAACGAGATATTGAATAAATATGCTAATAATGTAATAGAAATGGCTGAAGTGAAAAATCTTCCTATGTATTATAAATTAGATTGGAACTATGAACTTGTATTAGTGAACAATTCTGAAACTCCAGTATATAATGTATCTGTAGAGTATGTTCAGTGTGCAAATTTTTTTCAAATTGAAAGTTTGCCTAGAATTAATAATTTGAAACCTTTTGGCAACCTTATTTTAAAGATTAATGTAGTTAATTATTTTAAAGGGACGTATCAAAATGCTGATTTGCAAGTTTCACAGAAATACCCACCTCTTATACAAGGCTCTATTATTCGTATTAGATATCAGGATAATGGTAGAAATAAGCATAGCAACTTATTAATAATAAAAGAAAATGGAATAATAGAAAGTCAAAAAGAGATGTAAACAGAATCATATATTAACCCCATTTCTAGGTTTGCGTTTCATCCCCTTAAGTATTTGTGCGGATTGTTCCTGATAGGATAGAGGTTGGCTTTGTTTTTTGCCAGCCTCTATCCATTTAAGGAGCTCGTCTTCATAGAAATATAATTTTTTACCACGTTTATAGGCTGGGATGAGACCTGTACGAGCAAGTCTATATATTGTCGGTTTTGATTTTTGGATAAGTATGCTAGCCTTATCTATGTCAATTAGTTGATGCTGATGATCAAGTTTCTGTGGTTGTAAGGTTTCAACCAATTGATAAATTTTCTCTACTTGTTCTGTTAAATAGCTTACAGCCTGCGGAAGTTTGTCGAATGTGATAGGTTCTTTTGTCATACTATCTGTTTTTGCTTTTGAGGATTAATACTTGTTGATGCAGTATTTATGTAAGCATCCGATAAAGTACACATTGTAAAGCCATCCACTCTTCCGTTACTTTGC
>OLPH01003370.1_pt1 | contig 11186 bp, 7 predicted proteins | sample 1672951 | NCBI WGS metagenome assembly OLPH01 (sample SAMEA3136740, study PRJEB25190) | human gut metagenome
ACACGCTGGCCCACGCCATCGGCCGCACCGACGGCAACCCGCTGTTCGTGATCTCCCAGAAGTCGCTCACCGGCCATGCCAAGGGCGGTGCCTGCATCTTCCAGGTCAACGGCCTGACCCAGCTGTTCAAGTCCGGCGTCGTTCCGGCGAACGCGGCCCTCGACTGCGTCGACCCGAAGCTCAAGCGCGACGACCACATGGTCTGGCTGCGCGAGCCGCTGAAGGTCGGTTCCGTCAAGGCCGGCCTGGCCACGTCGCTCGGCTTCGGCCACGTGTCCGGCTTCGCCGCGATCGTCAACCCGGGCGCCTTCGAGGCTTCCGTGGCGAACACCGCCGGCGAGGACGCGCTGAACGAATGGCGCGACCGTGCCAACGCGCGTCTCGCCGCCGGCCAGCGTCGCCTTGAAGAGGGCATGATGGGGCGCGCCGCGCTCTACGAGCCGATCGACAACCGCCGCTTCCACGAGGACGGCCGCGGCTACGACGCGCACGAGGTGGAGAAGGCCATGCTGCTCGATCCGAACGCGCGTCTCGCGTCCACCGGCTATTTCGAAGCGTGAGACGGCTACGTCGAAATCTGTCCTAAATATGGGCAAATGATGACGGACTGATAAGAAAAGGGCGATACTTCTGCACAGATGTATCGCCCTTTTCCATATGACATGGTCGGGGCATTCCCGGGGTAACCCCGATTAATAATTCCTAGGAAGGCGGAGGAATGCTGGGTCTAGGGCATGACGTCGTTGACGTGCCTGCGTTCGCCAAGCAGCTGAATGAGCCGGGGACGCGTATGCGCAATCTGTTCTCCATGCGCGAGATATGGCAGACGGCGCAACGGTCGCAGCTCAAGCATGATGACGAGGCGGTGCACCTCGCCGCCCGCTGGGCAGGCAAGGAGGCGTTCCTGAAAGCGTGGTGCGCGGCCATTTCGCGGCATGCGAAAGACGGCGCCGAAGTCGCATATCCGTACACGCTCGACAACTTCCCATGGGTGCGCATCGAAATTCTCGACGATTCCCACGGCGTGCCGTGCGTCATACTGTCCTCCGAAGTGCAACGCAAGGTGCAGCAGTCGTTGGGCCTGCCGTTGGATCCGGTGCGCCAGTCGTACGATATCTCCATCTCCATAAGCCATGACGGGCCGATCGCCTCCGCCGTGGTCATGCTCGAAATCTGAAATGCCATTCCCGCTTGCAAAAGTTGGTGGGATGTGTATAATAGCTCGAGTCGTTTCGTGTCGGCTTCGGACGTAGCGGCAACACGCGGATGTAGCTCAATGGTAGAGCCTCAGTCTTCCAAACTGATTACGCGGGTTCGATTCCCGTCATCCGCTCCACAACAGCATCAGAGAAGAAGAAGGCGTGCCTCAAGGCACGCCTTTCGTATATCCGTATGCCCGGGCATACGATTGCCCGGGTATGCTGGAACGGGCCGCGGCGTGCGGCGGCGCAATCGCAAGATATCGCAATATATACGGAGCGGAACATGGGTCAGAAGGAACGCAACAAGGCAACGGAAGTCGTGGATGGCGTGGTCGAGACCGTCGACGTCTCCAAGCACCCGACGGCGTCCATCGAACCGTCGGACCTGTCCTTGGCCGACATCGAACGCCGCAAATCGCATCCGGTCCGCTGGATTCTGTTCATGGCATTGGTGCTGCTGGCCATGATCGCGCCGTACTGGTGGGGACGCGACATCGCGGTGCGGGACGCCTCATGGATGGTGGCGAACCTGAATTTCCTCGATCCCAAAGGCGTGGCGCTGATTTCATGGACGGTGACCATCGTGGCGCTCACCGGACTCGGACTGATGGTCGCGGACGCGAAGAAATGGCTGTGGGGGACCATTTTCGTGATCGGCCTTGCCGCGGAGCAATTCGTCGCCGGCATGTGCCTGCTGAGCTTCAACTTCTGGAACGCCACCTACGTGATGTACGGTGAGGCGGCCGGACTGGCGAATGCCGCGAATCTCGGCATCATCGCCGCCGGTTTCGGTGTCGCGGTCTACGCGGTGCTCTGGGTGGGCCTGCTGGTGTGCATCAAGAAGGAATCGAAGCTCAACGTCCTCACACGCAGCTGGGCCTCGTTCCTATTGTTCTTCGCAATCGAGCTCGTCGCGCTTGCCGTGGTGTTGTTCGGAGGCCTGCTCGCGTCCATGGCGTGACGTGAAGAACGGCCGTCGGCGGGGGACCGGAAATATCGGCCGGCGATTTTGGTCCGGACGTCGTGTAAGATGTTCCCTTGGCGTGTTTCGCCCGCGGATAGAGAGCGCGTCGGTATTGGGCCGGCAGCACCGCGCAGCAATATAAGGAGGATGCCGTGGCACTTACGGCTGAGGAAAAGCAGGAAATCATCAAGACCTACGCAACCCACGAGGGTGACACCGGCTCCCCGGAGGTCCAGGTTGCTCTGCTCACCAAGCGCATCGCTGATCTGACCGAGCACCTCAAGGAGCACAAGCACGATCACCACTCCCGTCGTGGTCTGCTGCTGATGGTCGGCGACCGTCGTCGTATGCTTGATTACCTCAAGCGCGTTGACATCAACCGTTACCGCTCCCTGATCGAGCGTCTGGGTCTGCGCCGATAACATTCTTCCGCCCGAGCGTCACATGGCGCCCGGGCGTTTTTTGCATGACAGCCGAGTTCAAGGAACAGACAGTTTGAAGGCCCGAGGTTTGGGGCGCACGAGGTCTAGAATCTAGAGATGAGGAAGCGGCGGAGGCAACGCCGCGTCACGCATGTAGGAATCGGTTGGAGTCCGCTGAAGAGGACTGCCGATAGTAGGTACACAAGAAAAGAAAACAAAGGAGGAACCCTATGGAGGGTCCCGAAATCAAGGCTGTTGAAGCCGTAATCGATAATGGTTCATTCGGCAAGCGCACGCTGCGCTTCGAGACCGGTCGTCTCGCCCAGCAGGCGGATGGTGCCGTCGCCGCCTATCTTGACGATGATTCGATGATTCTGTCCACGACCACCGCCGGTTCCAGCCCGAAGGAGAACTACGACTTCTTCCCGCTGACCGTGGATGTGGAAGAGAAGATGTACGCAGCCGGCAAGATCCCGGGCTCGTTCTTCCGCCGCGAAGGCCGTCCGAGCTCCGAAGCCATCCTGGCCTGCCGCATCATCGACCGTCCGTTGCGTCCGCTGTTCCCGCACACCCTGCGCAACGAAGTGCAGGTCGTCGAAACCGTGCTCGCCGTCAACCCGGATGACGCATACGACGTCGTCGCACTGAACGCCGCCTCCGCCTCCACCATGATCTCCGGCCTGCCGTTCGAAGGCCCGGTCTCCGGCGTGCGTCTGGCCCTGATCGACGGCCAGTGGGTCGCCTTCCCGCGCTGGAGCGAGCGCGAACGCGCCGTGTTCGAAATCGTGGTCGCCGGCCGCGTTGTCGAGAACGGCGACGTCGCCATCGCCATGATCGAAGCCGGTGCCGGCAAGAACGCATGGCACCTCATCTACGACGAAGGCCAGACCAAGCCGGACGAGGAAGTCGTCGCCGGCGGTCTTGAAGCCGCCAAGCCGTTCATCAAGGTGATCTGCGAGGCCCAGGCCGAGCTCAAGAAGATCGCCGCGAAGGAAACCAAGGAATTCCAGCTCTTCCCGGAGTACACCGAGGATCTGTACAACCGCATCGACGAGATCGCCCACGCCGACCTCGACGAAGCCCTGTCCATCGCCGAAAAGCTGCCGCGCCAGGACCGCATCCACGAGATCAAGGAAGGCGTCAAGGCCACCCTCGCCGGCGAGTTCACCGACATGGAAGACGCCGAGAAGGACAAGGAAATCGGCAACGCGTTCAAGGAGCTGCAGCGCCAGATCGTGCGTCGCCGCATCCTGACCCAGGACTACCGCATCGACGGCCGTGGCCTGCGTGACATCCGCACCCTGTCCGCCGAAGTGGACATCGTGCCGCGCGTGCACGGCTCCGCACTGTTCCAGCGTGGCGAAACCCAGATTCTGGGCGTCACCACCCTGAACATGCTCAAGATGGAGCAGCAGATCGACGCGCTGTCCGGTCCGCAGTCCAAGCGTTACATGCACAACTACGAGATGCCGCCGTACTCCACTGGTGAGACCGGCCGCGTCGGCTCCCCGAAGCGCCGCGAAATCGGCCACGGCGCCCTCGCCGAGAAGGCTCTCGTGCCGGTGCTGCCGAGCCGCGAAGAGTTCCCCTACGCCATCCGACAGGTCTCCGAGGCCATCGGTTCCAACGGTTCCACTTCGATGGGTTCCGTGTGCGCCTCCACGCTGAGCCTTTTGGCTGCCGGCGTGCCGCTGAAGGCTCCGGTTGCCGGCATCGCCATGGGCCTCGTGTCCGGCGACGTTGATGGCAAGCACATCTTCAAGACCCTCACCGATATTCTGGGTGCCGAGGATGCCTTCGGCGACATGGACTTCAAGGTGGCCGGTACTTCCGAGTTCATCACCGCCCTGCAGCTCGACACCAAGCTCGACGGCATCCCCGCCGACATCCTGGCCGCCGCTCTGCAGCAGGCCAAGGAAGCCCGCGCTACGATTCTCGAGGTCATCAACGAGTGCATCGACGGCCCGGCCGAGATGAGCGAGTTCGCTCCGCGCATCATCACCACCTCCGTCCCGGTTGAGAAGATTGGCGAAGTCATCGGCCCGAAGGGCAAGATGATCAACCAGATTCAGGAAGACACCGGCGCTGAAATTGCCATCGAGGATGACGGTACCGTCTTCATCTCCTCCGAGGGTGGCGAGGCTGCTGAGAAGGCCAAGGCCATCATCGACCAGATTGCCAACCCGCACGTGCCCGAGGCCGGCGAAACCTACAACGGCAAGGTCGTCAAGACCACGTCGTTCGGCGCTTTCGTGAACCTCACCCCCGGCACCGACGGTCTGCTGCACATCTCCCAGATCCGCAACCTCGCCAACGGCGAGCGCATCGACGCCGTCGAAGACGTGCTTAAGGAAGGCGACACCGTTGAGGTGGTCGTGCAGGGTGTTGACGATCGTGGCAAGATCTCCCTTGCCATCCCGGGCTTCGAGGATCAGGAATCCTCCGCTCCGCGTCGTGACCGTGGCGATCGCGATGACCGCCGTGGCGGCCGTGGCCGTCGTGACGACCGACGTCGTTCCGATGATCGCGATGATCGCGATTACGACGATCGTCCGCGTCGCCGTCGTTCCGACCGCGATGATGATCGTGATTATGATGATCGTCCGCGTCGCCGTCGTTCCGACCGTGACGATCGCGACTACGATCGTGACGATCGCCGTTCGTCCCGTTCCGATCGCGATGATCGTGATTATGATGATCGTCCGCGTCGCCGTCGTTCCGACCGCGATGACCGTGACTACGATCGCGATGACCGCCGTTCCGACCGTCGCCGTGGTAGCCGTCGTGACGACCGCAACCCGCGTTACGCCGCCGACGAGAACTACGACGAGTACCGTGCCGATCGCGAAGAGCGCTCCGAGCGTCCGCGTCGCCGCGTGCGCCGCGACTTTGATCCGTTCGAAGACTGATGACACCTTCGCGCGGATTTCCCGCAGCATAAGATGATTATCTGAAAGGCCCGCCCCCGTGGGGCGGGCCTTTCTGCATTCCGACACGCTTGGCAAAACATGATGTCAATCGTTTTACGGGTGTATGCGCGCCGTGGAATGGTGCAGTCCTCATGAGAACATGATGGCAATAGAAGCAACGAAGCAGAGAGGAAATACGATGATCGTAGCCATTATTATCGTCGTCATCATCGTTCTTGTGCTGTTGTGGGCAATGTCCGCCTACAACGGGCTGGTCACGCTGCGTAACCGGGTGAAGAACGGCTGGGCGCAGATCGACGTGCAGCTCAAGCAGCGTGCCGACCTCATTCCGAATCTGGTGGAAACTGTCAAAGGCTATGCTGCCCATGAATCCAACGTGTTCACGCAGGTGACGCAGGCTCGTGCCGGCGTCATCCAGGCTGCGCAAAGCGGTGATGTGCAGCAGCGCATCCAGGCCGAGAACCAGCTGAGCCGTGCGCTGGTGAACCTCCAGGCCACCGCCGAGGCATATCCGCAGCTGCAGGCCAACCAGAACTTCATGGATCTGCAGGGGCAGCTCAAGGGGCTCGAGGAGAAAATCGCCTACGCCCGCCAGTTCTATAACGATGTGGTGCAGAAGTACAACACCAAGATCGAGGTCGTGCCGACCAACATCATCGCCGGACTGTTCCACTTCGAGCAGGCGGCGTACTTCCAGGTCGACGAAGCGGACCGTCAGGCTCCGCAAGTCAAGTTCTGAACGTTTCCATACAAGAAAGGGGAGCGCTGACGAGGTGTGATGTCTTGCCAGCACTCCCTTTCCTGTATTACGGTCCGTTGACGCCGAGACCATGCGTTGGTGCTTGAGGACCCTTGAGAGAAAACAGAGATACCGCCGATGAATATCAGACGTACGTTGGTCAGTCTGCTGTCCACGATTGTGGTCACGTTGACGATGTTGGGCATCGTGCTCATCAATGCGCAGACCTCCGATGAGGAACCCGATTTAAGCTACCGCACGCTTGACTACGACGTGGCGGTGCAGAGGAACGGCGATCTCAAAGTCACGCAGCATATCGACATGAGGCTGAAGGACCGTGGCCGTGACTGGAAGCAGATGTATCAGCGGTATACGCTGAAATCCAAGAATCTCACGGATATCAGCGATATTGGGGTCAAGGACGTATCCAACGGCGAGACATACCGCCAGGGCGACTTCGTCTTCCCCGACAATGCCGACAACTGGAACGACGAGCATGCGGGACGGTGGTACATCGTGGACGTCACTGAGGATGAGAACGATCCTCAGCCGTTCAATCCGCAGACCGATGGGTTAAGTGATGACGGTCAGGCCGACAAAACACTTGAAATCGGTTGGAATATTCCACAAACCGTATCCGAGGACAGTCTCAAATTCGATGTATCCATGACGCTGCATGGCGTGAGCATCGCCTATGACGACGTCGTCTCCTTCCAATGGGAGCCGTTCGGCGAGGAAAACCAGATTCCCATCGGTACGGTGACGGGCAAAGTCACATTCCCCAACGGCATTAACGGCAAGAATTCGTGGGCATGGCTGCACACCAAAAATACCTCCACCACGAACCGCGGCGATAATGGTTCCCTGATGTTCTCCGCCAATGATGTGCGCGCCGGCGACTATTTGGATGTCGTGGCCATGTTCGATGCCTCGCAAGCGCAAGGCGTGGCACGCACCAAGTCCGGCGCATACAAGCAACGGCTTATCGACGATGAAACCAAACAGGAACGGGAATGGAGGTCCAGTCAGCATACGAAGGCCGTCAAACGGGTGGCCGGCTGGATATTCGCGGCGTTGATCGGCATCGCGCTTGCTGTGGCGGCGCTGTATTTCGCCATCGTCAGCTTCCGCAAATCGCAATACAAGGGCGATATCGAATACTGGCGGGACCTGCCTGACCTAAGTCCAGCAGCCGCCGCGAAGATGGAGGATATCATGAGCGCATCCTCCTCGATATTCGGTTCCGGCAAGACCAAGAACGCCGACAAACTGGCCAACAGACAGATGTCCGCCACGGTGATGTCGCTTGCCTCGAAAGGCGCGATCGCCATCTATCCGGGGCCGGTGGACCTGTATAACGGCATTGATTTGACCACGACGAGCGCGGCTTCGGTGGCTGGCATGCTCGGTTCCAATGCGGCGTCCGCGCGCAAACTGAAGAAGACCAGCACCATCGCTATCATGCCGGTGGTGTGTGACGACATCGGTTCGTTGCTGCTCAGTTCCTCCGAAAGAGCGGTGCTTGACATCCTGCTTAAAGCGTCATCGCGTCTGCATGATGCGCAGGTGTTTGATTTGAAACAGATGAGCAAGGCCTTCAAACACTATTCGAGCGGTTACAAGCTGTTGGAAACCTTCGACAACGCGTGCTCCATGGAATTCGATGACTTACATGCCGTCAAGCCTATGGGATTGCTCAGCTATCTGTTCAGTGGGCTGGGTATTGCGTTCGCCTTCTTCCTGGCGTTGAAATACGTGCAGGACGGTGAGCTTGCCGTGGCGCTGGTCGTCTGCGTTCCGGTGGTCGCGCTTTGCGCTTTCGCCGCAGCATACGGGAAACGCTATGTGCTGACCGATGAGGGGCAACGCTATGGTGGGCAAGTCGCCGGATTGAAACGCTATCTTACGGATTTCAGCGATTTCACCGACCGAGGCGTGCTCGACATGACGTTGTGGGGCCGGTACATGGTGTATGCCACCGCGTTCGGCATTTCCAAGAAGGCGATGGCCCAGCTAGCCAGAGCATATCCCGAAGTGGCCGATCCGCAGTGGTTGGATGAGCATGCCGGCACCTCGTACATGTACATGCCCTTGCGTTCCAGCAGCCTGCTTGGCGCATCCGTCGGCACGTCGCTTGGCGCCTCCACGATTGATCCGGCCGCATTCAGCGCGAATTTCGGCGATCTCGGTGCGCAGCTGAGTTCCAGTTTCGCCGATGTGCGCAGCACGATCTCCGCGGCGGCCCCATCCTCCTCATCCGGAGGTTCCGGAAGCTTCGGCGGTTCCGGTGGTTCCTTCTCCGGCGGCGGTTTCGGAGGATCGTCCGGCGGCTCCGGCGGCGGTTCGTTCGGAGGCCGATGAAACAGACGTACTGGCAAACGCACCATGGCCGCATTGGCCAGTCGTAGAGAGCAGGAAGGGGTGAACAATGAACGGTAAACGGTACGGACGCGGGCTAATCGCCGCGTTCAGTGCGCTGGTGGCGGTGGTTGCCATCATCCTTGCGGTATTCGTCATATCCGGCGACGAGGCGGACCTGAGCTACCGCTCCGTCGACTTCGATGCACGGCTCCAGAGCAACGGCGACATTAGATTCACAGAGCATCTGGACTACCAGCTGGAGCGTCGCGAGGACGGCAACGGTGACACCAAGCCGTGGAAACAGCTGTATCTGACGTTCAAACTGCGCAACCAAGATCTGACGAACATCACCGACATCTCCGTGACCAACGCATCCACAGGCGAGGAATATACGCAGACCGATCCACAATTGCCATCCGGCATATCCGACGGCACATGGGACTCGACCTATGCCGGCCACTGGTACATCGCCGACACCACGGCCGGTTCCGACTCGCCGCAGCCGTTCGATCCCACTACCGACGGCATCGACCCGAATGGTTCCGGCGAGCAGAAGAACATCGAGATCGGCTGGAACATCCCCGCCACCGTCAAACAGAGCAGCCTCAAGTTCGATGTGAGCATGACGTTCCATGACATGGGCACGCGGCATAGCGACGTGACGAATCTCATGTGGGAGATGTTCCCTGAAAACAACCAGGTGCCGGCCGGCAAGGTCACCGGCACCGTGCGTTTCCCCAAAGGCATCGCCTCCAACAATTCGTGGGCGTGGTTGCATACCGAAGCCACCTCCCAGACATCGCGCGATGCGGACGGCACATTGCATTTCACCATCAGCGACCTGCGCACCAACCAATATGTCGACCTCGTCGCGGCCTTCGACAACACAGGCGCTGCCGGCGTCGAACGTACGCAGTCCGGCGATTATCTCGACGAACTGAAATCCACGGAGGCCGCCAAGGAACGGCAGTGGCGTGACCGACAACGGTTGAAGGCGCAGCTCACCGTCGCAGGCTGGTTGATTTGTCTGATAATCGGAGTGCTATGCTGCGTGCTGGCGATTCGTGGCGTGCTGTCGGCGAACCGCGAGGCCCGTTACCAAGGCGGCATCGAATATTGGCGCGATCCGCCGCAGGTCAGCCCTGCGGCCAGCGCGTATCTGATCGACGTGGTGGACGAATCCGTAGGTGACCGATCATCGCGTGCCATGACGGCGACGATACTGGCGTTGGTGGTCAAGAAGGCGCTTGCCGTCTACCCGGGGCCATCCAGCCTGTACCAAGGCATCGACCTGAGCCAAGCCAACGCCTCCGACCTCGCCCGCATGATTGCTTCCGATCCCAATCGAGCCAAGGCCACGGCTTCCACCAGCACTCTGGTGATCATGCCGGCCGCGCTTTCCCATCGCAACACCCTCGGTCTGAGCCAGTCCGAGGAAGCCTGTCTGGAACTGCTGATCGGCATCTCCATGCGCGTCGGCTCGCCGGTGTTCGACTTCAACCAGATGGACACGGCCTGCTCCGACTGGGAGGAGGGCTACCAGTCCCTGAATCGGTTCAAGGGCGCCTGTGACCTCGAATTCGGAGCGCTTGGCGCGGTGAAGAGCGTGAACGGACGGTGGTTGGTGCCGAGCCTATGTCTGATGGTCATCGGCGCTATTGGTATATTCGCCAACGGTGCGAGCAATATCGCGATGGCGCTGTGCTTGGGCGTGCCGTTCATCTGTATCGGCGTCTTCTGCATGGCCGCGGGCCAATCGGAAGGCATCACCGAACGCGGCCAGCAGTATGCCGGCGAATGCTTGGGACTCAAACGCTATATGGAAGATTTCTCCAATTTCTCCAATCGCGGAGCCCTTGATTTGACGCTATGGAACTGGTACATGGTCTACGCGGCGGCGTTCGGCATCTCCGAGAAGGTAGCGAGGGAATTCGCCCGCGCCTACCCCGAAGTCAACGACCCGCAATGGCTTGACGCCTACGGTTATGACTCCTTGGGCTATTGGACCTATCGTTCCCAGGCGTGGAACGGTCCGATCAATACGAATGGCATGATGCCGGGTGGTATGTATGGCGGTACGCAATTCATGGGCGGCATCGGTGACATCGGTTCGCAGATCAGCTCTGGATTCGCTTCGGTGAGTTCCACGATTTCCGCGGCCGCGCCTTCCTCATCCTCTGGCTCCGGCGGATCCTTCTCCGGTGGCGGCTTCGGTGGCGGCGGTGGCGGCGGTGGCGGCGGAGGCGGCGGAGGCCGATAGCCAAGGCGCCGCCGCGGCAGCGCTGTCTGCCCGTCATGCCGTTTCGTCATACGATCATTGGCATAATCAACGTGGCCCCGGCATGGAGAAGCCTACCGTTCGCCTATGGCGATTGGTAGGCTTCTCCATTGGAAACACACCTGAACGCTGACGTCGACCGGCTTGGCATGCTTTGCCGGAAAGACGCTTCGTGCATATGCCCGATGCAGGGCACGTGCCTGTTTGGAAGGACAAGACATGACGTTATTCCGCGATCTCGGACCATTCCATACCACCGCCATCGGCCACGGCGAGATGCCGCTAACCAT
>OLPH01003385.1_pt1 | contig 11138 bp, 15 predicted proteins | sample 1672951 | NCBI WGS metagenome assembly OLPH01 (sample SAMEA3136740, study PRJEB25190) | human gut metagenome
TTTATTTGAGTAGAAATGACTCAAATATTGGTGACAGTGTGACAGTGATATACATACTCTGTCTGACCGTCACACCGTCACTCTTATTCCGTTTCATCTCCTTGATATTCAAGGCGAATCTGTCTTGCTTTATTTTTTCTTGGAAGTATTTCGTATACGATATGCGCTTCCTTAAAAACTTGCGTATTGGACCGCATCAAAGCCTGTAAAGGTCTCCCTGTAATGTTCAATCCAATCTTAGATGCCAGTTGCTCATGAGAGCCTATAAACTCTTTTGCGACAACAATAAAATTAATAATCTTTACGATTCTTTCATCCCATACAACGTCACTTTCAGTTTCACAAACTTCGAGAGTGAGGTTCTCTTTTTGATGCAGTGTCATCAATGAATCTGGTGCATCTTTGGCTTGCGATGCAAACTGGATATATTGTGAGATATGAACCTTCTTATACATCACAAGAATCGAATCAGCCCCAGCAGTTAATCCGGTTGTACCATAGATGGCTTTGAAAGGATTATTGGTATCCAAATCCTTTCTTAAATGAGTTGTAGCTAAGATGGCAATTCCATGTTTACAGGCTAATTCATGAAAAATGGTAGATTCTTTATAGTCGTTTTCATAATCCCTATCTTTGATTTTTCGAATCTTTTGAAACGTATCAATGATGACTAGTCTTAGATCTGGATGTCTTTCTTTCACTTCTAAGACCCTGCCTTCCAAATCATAATTTTCATTTGGTTTTAAGACATCGATAATAAAGTTTTCTTTGGGTTCAACTCCCATTGTCTGCAGCCTTCTTTTCAACTTTGCTCTCTTGTCTTCAAAAGCTAAATATAACGAAGTTCCTTTTTGAACCTTTTTTTCTAAAAAGTCATTTCCGGAAGAGATTGCATCAGCCAACTGTAAACAAAAGAATGTCTTCCCTGTCTTCTGTGGAGCGCCTAACAAAGTAAAGCCAACAGTAATCATATCTTCCACAATATCTGGTTCATCGGCTTCCTCCGAATTCAATAAAGAAGCACTGGTATAACTACCCTCATACTTTGAATAAGAAACAGAATCCTTCTTATATTTGAAGACACTTTTAATGATTGCTTCTACTTCCTTATCTTCTAAAGGTGGTCTACATCGATTCTTGTTTTCCAATATTAAACAACTTTCAATTGCTTCATCACTGAGTCCACTTCTTTGAAGTGAACAACCCAACCGAAACAAAGTATCATTGCGCTGTCCTTGATATATTTCTGAAGTTTTTTGATCTCTTTTTTCCTTCTTCTGTTCTTTCTTTTCTATGAATTCATAAACATTTTCATCAGCCTGGGCAATTGGATAATCAGTAAATAATTCATATTTTCCATTGTCTAATTCACTGCCAGCTCCTAGAACATAACCATGCTCCCCACGAATATCGATACCTGGATATAAGTCCACTTTGTTGTGAATTTCTCTATCCACCCGATAATAAATATGAATTCCATTATTTGGTGTTTTTACTATTTTTGTCTTTGGAAATTCTTTCATAAATTTTTTAATGACAACCATACCATTCTTATGGTTCTTGTTATCTACATCAATTACAACTAAGCCATTTCCTGTCCTAACACCAACGTTGAATCGGGTATTTTCAAACCATTGATAAATCAAGTTCTCATCTGTTGATGCTTCATTTAACCAAGATGCTAATACTTGTTTGGATTTTGAATGATATTGAATTGGAAATACCTTATAATGTTCCTGAGCATAATTTAAAGCAGATTTTAAAATTGGATTCATTGGCGTGGCTCCATTTCTACTTTGATTTGTGCTCCTTTTTTTATAGAAATAATGATCTTCAATAAATATTCAAGAACTTCTATATCTTTGCATTCCCAATCTTTGATAAATGACTGTTTCTTGAGCAATTCAATTAATTCATTGATCTGTTTTGAGATTGCCTTTTGAACACGAGTATTTCGCCCATCAATAACGTAATCTCTTTGTGTGATGCAGTGAATCAAATAATCTTGTTTAGTCAATCCACTCAGTGCTGCTTTTCGGTTCAAAATTTCTTGTTCTTCTTCATTTACCCTAAAAGAAACTGTAATTTGCCTAGTCCTCTTGTACGGTTTCTTCTTGATCGTCATGAATTACCTCCTCCATTTCTCTATCTAATACATTAGCAATATCCTTTCCAACCGAAGGAAATAAATGAGCATATTTATAGGTGATTCGAATCGATTCATGACCAACTCGTTGTGCTATTGCTATAGCGCTGAAACCTTTCTGAATCAAAAGCGAAACATGACTATGTCGTAAATCATGAATTCGTATTCGCTTCACCCCAGCTGCTTTTGTTCCTCGATCCATTTCATGGTGAAGATAGGATTTTGTGATTGGAAAGATTCGATCCGTATCTTTGATGCCGTATAATTCATTAAAATAGTTCTGCATCTCTTCAACCAAGGCATCCGGCATATCAATATAACGGTTGCTGTTAACAGTTTTTGGCGTTGTAATTACATCCTCTCCATTGATTTTTTGATAGGACTTATTAATTCGTAACTTCTTATTTTCCAAATCAAAATCTTCTTTCGTAAGGGCCAATAATTCTCCTAAACGGATCCCACACCAATAAAGAACCTCAAAAGCATAGAAACTAATCGGTTTATCCATTATTTCCAAAGAGAACTTTTTATATTCTTCTTGCGTCCAAAACAACATCTCTTTTTTCTCTGGTTTTCCCATAGTTCCAACAACATTGGCCGGATTTTGTCTTAAACCATAATACTTAACCGCATGATTAAATACGGCACTTAACTGAGCATGAATGGTTTTCAAAGTCGAATTCGCATATTTTTCGTTATATTTGGTTTGCGTCTTTAAAATTTCATTTTGCCATCTCATTACGATAGCTGGCGTAACCTCATTCAATTTCAAATTACCAAAAAATGGTCTTATGGTCGTTTCAATAATCTTTTGTTTGGTTAGAAAAGTATTCAATTTTAGGTGTTCTTTCCTATCGTTGTAATAAACATCTATGAAATCATCAAAGGTCATATCCAGATGGCCGTGTTCTTTCATTAGAAAAGAATTCATATATTGTTTGGCTTCTCTTTGTGTCTTGAATCCTCTCTTAAATAATCGTTTATTATTACCCATTTCGTCTACATATCGTTTAGATACATAATAAGTTTTCGTCCTCTTGTCGAAATAAATACCTGGAACTGACATTAGCTTTCTTCCTCACCATAAATTCGCTTTTTGAAAAAGCTTCGATTCACTTTCCCTTGGATAGTGATATACCCTTCCTTAGCTAATTCTTTGTTAAGTTTTTGGATTAGCCTATAAGCATAGGCTTTTGAAGTTCCCAATAACTCCGCTACTTCCTGAGCATTCATAAACAAACTGTTTTCCATATTCATTCACCTCCGTACGTTAACTAATTTGTTCTCTTATATTATAGAGAGCATATTTGTTCTCGTCAATAGTTTTGTATAGAATTGTTAACCTTTTTGTTCTCTGTGCTATATCGACATGTTATACTTATTTTGTGAATGTGTGTCATGGAGGTGATGAAAATGAATATAGGCGAAAGAATTCGTTATGTTCGTCAGTTTAGAGGTCTCACTCAAGAAGAATTGGCTATTAAAGTAGGACTTGGTGAAGGAGAAAATGGCAGAACTCGCATTTCACAATATGAAACTGGAAAAAGAAAGCCTAAAGAAGATATGTTAGAAAAAATCAGCAAAGCACTAAATGTTCATTCGCTCTACCTGAGCACAAAAGAAAAAACTACTGCTTTAGATTTTGCCTTTTCATTACTTGAATGGGATATAGACAATTTGCCCATAAACATCATTAATGAAGACGGTAAACATTTAATACATATAGATAATCCTATTTTTGAAGATTTCCTTAGACAGTGGGCCGAAAAACAAAATGATCTTGCCGATGGCAAGATCACAAAAGAGGAATACATAGAATGGAAAATCAATTATGGAGTTCCAAGAGAAAAATAAATTATGAGTACCAATGCACTAATATTCATATCTATCGGACTTATATTATTTGTTTTAATTATATGCATATATAAAGCCAGAACAAATAAACAGTTAGATCAGCCCGACGATCAAGAGATTGATGACTATTATCAAATTCCTAACGAAATTGAACTTACCGATAATTACAAAATACTAATCAATCAACCCAAAGCAACTGATGATATTAATGATTTTCCAAAAATAACCGATACTAAAATATTAAAAAGAATCAATGCTTTAGTTCCACATGTAATAGATACAAGCCGAAACTTAACTCAAGCCCAGCAATTAATCAACACTGGAAAACAAATAAAAAATTTTAATGATAACATCCCTAAAAATATTGTGGAAGTAATTATTCCACCTAACGCAAAATTACATAAAAGTAAAGCAATGGAAGGCGCTTATAGAGGAGGTTATACAAACAACGGACAATTAGGCCAAGCAAATCTTAAACCTGTAGAAATTCAAAATCTCAAAGAAATCAAACCGTCAAAAATGCTAAATTATGCTGCAGACGCTATGAATATAGCTTCAATTGTTGTTGGGCAATACTATATGTCTGAAATTGACAATAAACTTGAATCTTTAAATGAGAACATTGAAGAGATTAAGGATTTTTTAGACAAAGAGCGACTCGCGAAAGTCCAAAACTTAATTGCTAATGTTTCCATAGTTTCAAAATATAAAGATGAGATTTTATCAAATAAGCAAGCTATATCCCAAGAACTATCAAAACTAAGTGACTACGAAGAAAAAGCTTCAGATATTTTAACCCATATTAACCACGAAATAGATGATATCTCTAAAAAGAACATCAATAGCTTTTCAGAATATAAAGGTGTTACATTTAAGCTGGAACCATTATTTATCCAACAAAATATTCTGGTTCAAACAATAAATCAAATAGCTTCATTAAAATACATACTATATAAGGGTTCTATGAGCACCGATTACTGTTATGAAAAATTCAATCAAATATTTGCTTATTCATGTGCTATAAGAGATGAGATAAAATTATTTCACAACAAGATTATACAGCAATTAAATGTGGACTTAGAAAATCATCGATATCTAAAGAACAACATATTGAACAATGTCGCTCGCCCAATTATCGAAGCCATCCACGATGAATGGAACTATGAAGATTTTGATGAAAATTTAGTAAATAAAATCAACGAACAAAAAAGCAAAGAGATTGATTGTCTAAAATTATTAAATGTATTCGATCAGGAAACAAAGCTAATAATTCATGATGGAAAGGTATTCTATTCACCAAATTAAAAAAAGTGGTAGCAATTTGGTAGCAAATCCATCCTATAAACGCGAAAAACGCCTAATTTAAGGCGTTTTCTTATGCTTGTTTACTATTCGAACTCCTTACCTTCCTTATTTTTTACCCTATTTATGGTATAAATCATAAAGATTTAAGGCTATTTCCAGTATATTATCCGCTCGTTATTTTATTTATCAAATTTTTCGTATCAATATCTGTATCAGTTATTTAAAAAGAATAGTCCCAAGCGGCTTAGATGTTTTTAAGAGAATTTTCAAGTCGCCATTCTTTATACATTTCAGATAAAACACATCCAGTTCTCAGTCGCTCTATATAAATATCTTTTCTTAAAGTTTTATCAGCTAAATCCACTGTAAATTTCCTATCAAGCTCTTTGCGGCGTTTTTCAAATTCCTCTCTATTCTCATTTATATAGACTTCGAATTCTATTCTTTCCTTTTCTGATTCATAAAACAAAACAACTTCTTTATAATGCCATAATGCAAATCTATGATCGCTGTTTTCTTGATCGTATAAAAACTGGAAAATTTTATACCTTAAGCTATCTTTCTCATAATATTTATAGCTGTATTTTTCATTAAACCCATTTCTTTCACGAATTACATCTCCCCATATTGGAGCAGGAACAAATAGTCTTCCACTATCCAGAACTACAATCTGGTATGATTCCAAAAGCGTTTGGTGACACTTAATATCAAGAATTTCATACGACGTGCGATGATTCGGCATTACAAACGCATAGAACTCCGGAGCTTTATTATCATTATCCTCATCCCTTTTCATTTCGATTGTTAACTCTGGATGGTAAATGTTATAAAACGACTCCTCAAACTCGTTCCATTCTGTTTTGTTAGCTAAATGGTCATAAATATATTCCAGTTTGGACTTCATTAAACCAAATCTTTTGCGCCAAAGATTTTCTATATCCGTCATATCAGCATTACCATTATCTGGTGTATTTTTATCGCCAATTCTTGTATAGATACACCCTTGTCTCATTTGTCCATAGTTCTTTTTTAGATAAATTGGGGTTTTCTCAACATTAAATACCTTCAAAACATCAATGTCATTGTCTTCGATATTCACTGTTGTAACTTCAATTTTAGGATATATATCTCCAGCGAAAACTAAATTCGATATTGCATCAATAATATCCGCTTGTTTTTTTCTAGTTTTAGTCATTCCAGTAACTGTTAAATCATCAGCGATACCAAAGATAATATAGCAATCCTTGCTGTGTACTGTATTTGCAAAACATATAATATCTTTTAGCAAATCTTCTATTTTTTCGTGCCATTCCTGTTTAAAATCCCAATAATCTCCTTCCTTTCCTTTCTCTAGTAAGGAAAAGACTAATTCATGCATTTCGATTTTTTCCATTAATATTTTAATCTCCTTTTGATTCGAAGTGATTCAATATCTATTTCATTTACTATATATTTATTTTATCAAACACAGTTTAGCAATCCTAGTGACTTATAAAAAAATGGCCCGTAACTAAATTGCTACAAGACCTTTTTCATTTATGCCATGTTCTTTTGTATTTCATCATCTGGATAATATAGACCATTAGCAACATCTAATATAAGCATAATATTATCCATCAACTCATCATTAATGTTATCAAACGAGTCAATTTGCTTTAGCTGTTCCAACACCTCGGTCAATCTATCAAATACTGCACGATGTATTTTACAGTTCCCTTTAACATTTATCGTTCTATCGAGCAACTTGCTAATAATAAAATCCTGCTTAGTCATCCCTGTTAAAGATACAGCAATGTTTAATAACTCATCTTCTTCTGGAGATACTCGAAATGCAATTGTTTTAGATCTAAAGCGATTGTGATTATCCTGATTTCTCTTAGACATTTTAGACACCTCTTCTCATTTTATTTAAATCACTGGCGATAGTTTTTTGTACACCATCAAATAAATGACCATAAATATTTTGTGTTGTAACAATGGATTTGTGTCCGATTCTTTTAGAGACCTCGAATATATCATATTTTCTGCTAATCAAAAGAGATACATGAGAATGTCTTAATCCATGGATCGTAATTTTCTTTAATTTGTATTGCTCTATAATATAATCAAGATTTTTATTTAATAGAGTTCGTCTATATCTAAATAATCTTTCATCTGGTTTTAGATTGTAAAGCAATCCAATGTATTCTTTAACTTCATCCACTAAAAAATCTGGCATACTGACTTTCCTATAAGAGCTTGGTGTTTTAGGTGATGTTATAACATCTTCCCCATGCATATAATGATAGGTTTTTGTGACATTTATCGATCCTTCTTCTAAATCAATATCTTCTAGCGTTAAAGCTAAAAGCTCGCCAACTCTTAATCCACACCAATATAAAATTTCATAAGCATAATAATATCTAGGGTAATTCATTGCGTGATATGCAAACTGTTCATATTCTTCCAGTGACCAAAACTGAACTCGTGCCTCTTTTGTTCCCATATTTTTGATATCAACTAAGGGATTCGTAGTCAGATATCCTTTATTATTTGCATAGTTGATTATGGAATTAAATTGACATTGAATTGTTCTTAGATATGACTGTGAGAAGGGCTTCCCGTTCGGTTGGATTGTTTCCTTTACTCCTTCTTGCCATTCGGCAATAATATCTTCATTTATCTCATCAATTGGCATATCTTCAAACACTGGAAATATATGTTTATTGAAGATATTAAATTTAGTTTCAAGGGTGGACTCCTTAATATCTGAATGTTTATGTGACGTAAGATATTCTTGAAAGACATCCCCAAAAGTTTTAATAATTATCTCTTTATCTTCTTCTGGTATTGTTAGACTTTCTATAAAATTTTCTTCAAACTTTTTAGCATCCCTTTTACTGTTGAACCCTCTCTTTAGTTTAGACTTTGTTTTCCCGTCAATCGGATCAACATAGTTAAATTTTGTCATCCATTTAAATCCCTTGGACACAGGATATTTATACTGCGGCATATTATCCTCCCTTATCTACATATATTTTTTCTTCACTTGGAAAATACCTCTTCTCCAAATACAATGAATCAACCTTACCTGGAATGGTTAAATATCCAGCTTTTCTTAATTCACCGTTAAGTTGGTCAATGATTTTATAAGCATATGAATTTGAAATCTCTAAAATTTCAGCCACTTGTTTCGCAGTTAGCATCTTTCTTTTTTCCACTTCATTCTCCTTTCTCGGATCTACTCAAATCATCTCCTTTCGCCCATATTTTAAAATCTATGGAACAAGCAAACAATTGTGCGATTTGAACGATCACATACTTGACAAAACACTTTTTCATTTAATTCACCAATATTAAAGTACTTCGTTGCTTCTTATATATATTTTTCCTATAATGGAACCTATTTTCTATTCATAACTATCTATAACATCCTCTTATTAAATTAATTCTGATTATTAAAATTAACTCCACAGCTTCTCATTACCTTTCGATCGACGATCCTCATCATCCTGGGTGAAAGTTGTCCCACCTTATGAATTAAGCGACATTTGTCTATTACACGAATCTGCTCCAGTAATACGATTGATTGATATTTAAGACCTAGATTATCAGGTAAATAGACATGTGTAGGAAAGTATTTTTTGGTTCCAACACGACTGGTTATACTCGCAACTATCGTTGTAGGACTGTATTTATTCCCCTTGTTGTTTTGAAGAATCAATACAGGGCGCACCCCTCCTTGTTCAGACCCCATATTCATACACATATCCGCAATATAAATTTCTCCTCTTCGAATTCTCATGAATCACTCACTACCTCTCCTTATGTAATTAGGCCAGATCAAAAGATCTGGCCTATCATTTTATGAATCTTGACTTTCTATTTTTTCCTGACTACCGAAAATCAAAAGGATACCATTTAACAAGTTTTGGCAAACTTTCACGAGAATTTCACTCCCGCAAGGTTCTCTTGCGGCTGCTCCCTTTGCGTGATCCTGGTTGACAGGGCTGAGGCTGAACAGGAGTATCATTGTCATCATCAGATATCATGGCCAAATGACTGCCACATCATTTTTATAGTTCAGTATGTAATCGCTCGATCATTCGATGTCATCGCGTACTTACTAAAAGGCTCATCTGATGAATAATGTATCAAATGGCTGTTATTCAATTTTCAAAGATCGGACTAACAAGGGGAGGTTGTTCACCTCTCACCATATAGGCATTTAAAACCCTTGTTTTGTCCAAATCTTTTTAAATTTTTTTTATTTTTTCTTTCAGTATATGGATTCGATAGTATATCGATGATCTTGGAATCCCTGTTATTTTAGAAACTTCATCCATTGTATAGCCTAAAATCCTTAACAAAAGAATATTTAACGTTGTACGATCTGTATTTGACAAAATCATATATAAATCTTTATCATTGATTTCATTCAGAAAATCTTCGACATCAATAATATCTTTTTTATCAAATGTCGGTCTGACAACAAAAAATATTTCTTTAGTGGGAACTTGTCTGGATACGATGCTTCGTTCTCTCTTAAATTCATTCCAATCATAGGTTCTTAATTCTTTGATCGTACTTTCAGGTACTTTAAGAGTTCGTAACAGTTCTTCCTCTTCTTCTTTCCATTCCAGCCATTTTTTATATTCTTCCGCGTAATTAAATCCCATTTCAGCTTCTCCTTTCAGTCAAGAAAGTCAAAGCCCGGCGGTGGTCTGGGAGGGGATGAAGCAGCAATTTTCATCATCCCAGAAACCTATTTTCGATATCTTGAATAGTTAGAATGCTCACATGATGTTGATCACAGAACATCTTAAATTCCATAAACAAATCTTGATAAATCACCAACCTTGTCCAGTCGTAGATCAAGAGCACATCAAAATCTTTTCTTCTTACATGAACCAGAACATCTCTGATACCCTTTGTATTTAGAGTGCTTCCCTTTGTTATTTCATGTACAAAGCCACAAACTTCAAGATTCATATGTTCTGCCAAGCTGCATAACAAATCCTTCTGATAAAAAATTAAATTTCTTTGAGTCGGTTCAGATACACGTGCATATATCCATACTTTTCTCTTTCGCATAGTTTCCTCCTTTAAAGGGCTATCCCTTTCACTTAAAGAAGGGAAACTATTTCTATTTTTCAGCCATTATTTTTCTTAATTTTTGAAGAATCTTATGTTTATGATTATTCAATGTCTTTTCTGGAAGTCCCATCCTTTCTGCTAGCTCCCGTTCAGAATGGCCTTTATAAAAGATTTCTTGGATGATGTATTGTTCCTGATCATTGAGTTTGCTTAATGCTTGTCTTAATTCATATTTTCTATACCATCCGTTTATTTTCACCTCTTCTGAAATCTTGTTAATTTGATATTTTTCAGCTTGTGAAAGATCAGAAAAATGGCATATGTTCTTATCATTCTTTGAATCTCTGAGCATCTTCCGATAACTGTTCTGACATACTAAAAACACCTTTCTAGGTACCCGCACTTTTTTGTCCTCCACTATCATGTAATATTCAAGTTTTTCATCATGTTTTTCTGTCCAAAAATCGTATCGATTATAATCATTCTTCACCTTATTCACTCCTTTCTTTTTTGAATAAAAGAAAGGAGTGAGGAGGATCTTTATTTGAAGTCTTGATATGCAATTCAAAAGCACATAAAAAAAGAGCAAGTTCTCTTACAAACTCGCTCTCTAAATTTAGAAAATATAGAATCACATAAAGATTCAAATCGATTTTATTATTTATAGATAATAAATATAAACACATATTATGATTGCAAAGTTAAATACATATTTAGATGAATATATGACTCATATAAAAAAACTCCTTCCAATTAC
>OLPH01003390.1_pt1 | contig 11123 bp, 10 predicted proteins | sample 1672951 | NCBI WGS metagenome assembly OLPH01 (sample SAMEA3136740, study PRJEB25190) | human gut metagenome
CGAACCCACGTATCCAGCTTGGAAGGCTGGTGTTCTACCATTGAACTACACCCGCGTCTTAAAGACAAATAATATGATATCACATCTCAGAAAAAATGCAAGCCTTTTTTTTATTTTTTGATCACTTTTATTACTTTTTGTCCACTTTATTTTCTGACCTCTATTTTATCTATTTCGGTTCTTTTCCTTCCATTTCCACATATATTTTATCAATCACCTGTTTTCTATCCGATCGGAGTTCCTTTTATGTTTTCCAGATTAAAATCAAAAAATATTATACGGATCTGTTTTCTTTTCCTTGCGGCTTTCTTTGTGGGAACCGGCGCTGCATTTCTGCATGATCATTTCTTTCCAGCCGCTGTTCCCACCTCTTCTGAAGGCAACTGGGGGCTCAGCTTCCAAACGGATGGGGATCCCCCTGTCGGCAATGCCACATTTGACGAGTTGAAAAAATTTGATGCCTTTTACGCACAGGACACCGGCGAAAAGGTAATCTACCTTACTTTCGATGCCGGTTATGAAAATGGAAATACACCGGCTATTCTGGAAGCTCTTACGAAACATCAGGCTCCGGCAACGTTCTTCGTCGTCGGCACACTTCTGGAAAGCAATCCAGAACTTATCAAACAGATCCTCGCTGCCGGTAACACCATCGGCAACCACACCTGGCATCACAAAGACATGTCACAGATTTCTACAATGGAATCCTTTTCTGAAGAAATCCAGACAGTTGAAAAACTGTATCAGCAGATCACCGGACAGGAAATTTCCAGATTTTATCGTCCACCACAAGGCAAATACAGCGAAGCCAACCTGAAAATGGCACAGGATCTTGGCTATCATACCTTCTTCTGGAGTCTCGCCTACGTCGACTGGTATCAGGATAGCCAGCCATCCCACGAAGAGGCTTTTGAAAAGCTGCTTGGGCGGATCCATCCCGGTGCCATCGTTTTACTCCACAGTACATCCTCTACAAACGCTGAAATCTTAGATGAACTTCTCACCAAATGGGAAGAAATGGGTTATCATTTTGCTTCTCTTGATGACCTTATAAAAGCTACTGCATCTTAGGAATTTTTCTCTGTCACTTTATCGGAGGATTCTCTAATCGATCAGTCCATATTTCTTCATCGCATAAGCAATTCCATCTTCTTCAACGGTCTTTGTAACAAATTCTGTATAAGGTTCCAGCACCTGGTCATGCGCGCCCATCGCAATCGCATGCCCGGCATGCCGGAACATGGCCAGATCATTGCTGCTGTCTCCAAATACATATGACTGATCTCTCGTCATTCCAAAATGCTCCAGTACCCAGTCAATCGCAGTTCCTTTTGTATAGCCCTTGAGGATACATTCAAACGTATTACTTCCACGGTCGATTACTTCCATATCATCTTTGATAAATTCAAAAAATGCTTTTACATCACTTTTTTCATCCGTATAAATAAAGATTTTATCATATGGACATCTTCTCTGCTCCATATAACGCTCGATTCCAAGTCCACGGTTATTCATGTATTTTTTTGTATTTTCCAATCTGTCAAATCTTGAAACTCTTGAAGTGAAATACACATCTTCTGCTCCCTCAAAAATCCCATCAATCTGACATTTTGTCATATAATCAGCGATCTCATCGCCCCTCTCCGGATCCAGATGCTTTTCAAAAATAATTTCTTCATCAAATGTAAAATAAATCCCACATCCACACAAATATCCATCAAATGGAAGTTTTTTCAGTTCCACCGGAACACTGCAGTATGTTCTTCCTGTATTGATAAATAAAAAATGTCCTGCGTCGTGTGCCCTTTTAAGTGCATCTACCGTACTTGCTGGAATCTCTTTTGTAATCTCACTGAGTACGGTCCCATCAATATCAAAAAATAATGCTGCTCTATTCATTCTATCTTTTCCTCCCGGTTATACTCCAATTACACGATACTCATTATACTCATATCTCACCATTATGCGCAACCCTTTTTCATTTTCTGCAAAATATCTGTGATAAATACCATTTTGACTTCTCCATATAAAAGTAATATAATAGATGTTGTACAATTTGAAAAAGGGGTAATAATAATGAATAAAAGAATCGATAAGAAAAAACAGAAAAGAACACTTGAATCAGCAGTAACTGCTACAGCTACATCATCAGCACCGGCTACAGCAACTCCTGTTGTAGAGATAAAAGAAGTTGTAAAAGAAGTCAAAGTACCAGTAGAAGTTCCTGCCAAAAATCCTGCATTCTATGTTCAGTACCAGAGTGCAGAATATACTGTAGCCGCTATCACAGAACGTGTGATCGCTGACTGCAATGCAAAGGGACACGCTGTAGAAAATCCGGAAGCTCTCTCCATTTATCTGAAACCAGAAGATAAAAAAGCATATTACACCCTTGGAGGGTTCAATGGATATATTGAATTATAAAGGAGTATTTTATGGCGCTTAACTTTCAACAGCTTGGAATGCTTGCAAAACTGAAATCCGCATTTTCCACTTTTCAACAGCAGCATCCTAAATTTATGCCTTTTATTCATGCAGTAAAAGGAGATGCATGCCGCAAAGACAGCATCATCGAAATCTCCGTCAAATCTCCGGAAGGACGGAATTATACCACTAATTTCCGTGTTACCGAAAAGGATTTGGAACTTATCCAGATGCTGAAAGATATGCAGGAAAACCAATAAAGTAAAAAAAGCAGGTAAGAAAGGATAAAATTTCTTACCTGCTCTTTTTCTATCTTACTTTAGCATTTCTTTGCTAATACAAAGGAATGGCCTTCCATTTTTATTGCCTGAAGGCTGACTTTTTTACCGGTATATAAATCCATATACTCTCCCTCTTCTTCGATCCAGGCTGTCCGGTCCTCTTCTGCGAAATTAAAAAGTGCTGTCATCTGCTCGCCCTCCAGCTCCCGCACAACTCCAAGGATTCCATTTTCCCAGGTATCAAGCGTCCATACATTTGCCGATGCGTCAAATACTTTTTCCTTACTTCGGATGGATCTAAGTTTTCCAATTCCATCAAACAGTTCTTTTTGTACCGTTCCGTTTCTCTTTCGTCCGTCTGCCAGCTTCCAGTCAAATTTTCCTCTGTGGATATACCTGGAATCAACCCGTTTTTCCGGATCATTTTTATAAGTATAATCATTTACCTGACCAATCTCATCTCCACTGTAAAGCATTGGAATTCCGGATTGCACCATCATATATGCATGCAGCATCAGATCAAATCTGACTGCTCTTTTTTTCTTTTCTTCATTTTGTTCAAATCCGGCACTTTCAATTCCACACATGGAAGCTGTCGTTGCACAGAATCTGGCATCTCCTGTTATCGGATCTTCATTATAAAGTTCCCCGCGGCTCACACTTTCTGCGATTTTTCCTGTGAAAAAGTCATTCAGATATCTTTTGTGTGGGATTTCCTGCATTCCCCAACCAGAAAGAGTCTGGAAATCCAATCCCCATCCAATATCATCATGACATCTGAGGTAATTTAAGAAAGTATACTCTTTCGGAAGGTTGTTCATAATATCAAGCTGCATCCGTAAAAGTCTGGTATCTCTCGTCGCAACCGTATTCCATGTAGTAGCCATCATGGTTACATTATAAAGCATATGACATTCCGGCTTTTCTATGGTACCAAAATATGGAACTACTTTTTCCGGTTCCATCACGACTTCCCCTAATAATACAACCGACGGACACACAATCTCCCCGATCATACGCATCATCCTGACTATCGTGTGTACCTGTGGAAGATTTCTGCAGCTTGTCCCCATTTCCTTCCAGATATAAGGAACTGCATCGATCCGCAGAATGTCAATCCCCTGATTGACCAGGAAAAGGAAATTATACATCATTTCGTTAAACACCCTCGGATTCTTATAATTCAGATCCCACTGGTAAGGATAAAAGGTAGTCAACACGTAGTGTCCGATTTCAGGAAGCCAGGTGAAATTCCCCGGTGCAGTTTCCGGAAATACCTGTGGCACTGTTTTCTCATATTCTCTGACATAGTTTTCATTGTCACAGAAAAAATACCGGCTCATATATTCGCCTTCACCCATTCTTGCCTTCTGTGCCCATTCATGATCTTCGGAAGTATGGTTCATTACAAAATCCATACACAGATTCATGTCTTTTTCATGGCAGGCTTCAGCCAGATCTGCAAGGTCTTCTATGGTTCCAAGTTCCGGCTTTACTTTTCTGAAATCCGCAACCGCATAGCCTCCATCGGATCTTCCCTTTGGCGAATCGAGAAACGGCATCAGATGAACACAGTTTACACCACATTCTTCCAGATACTTAAGCTTTCCTTTGACTCCTCTTAAATTTCCGGCGAAATTATCAATATACAGCATCATTCCCAGCATGTTTTTTTTACGATACCACGCCTGATCCTTTTCCTTCTCCAGATCTCTCTTTCGAAGTTTCGCATTTCTTGCATGATAGTAATTCTGCATCTGTTCACAGAGCTCTGCAAACATTGCTTCATTATCATATAATTCCATATAGAGCCAGCGAAGCTCATCCATATGCTTCGCCAGTCTCTTTTCAAAAATATCATTTGTTTTTCTCATTTTTATTCGACCATTTCCAGATAAATCTGATATGCTTTGTACTCACCAAATTCAAGCGGCATCGGAATTCCAACTTCCATCAGCGCCTCTGCCGGATAAATTTTTCCGGTATTTGAATCTTTATAGAATTGTCCGGCACACAGACCTTTCATTTTTACATAATTTACTGTCATGTTTCCATGGATTTCAAGCATAACTACATTTACAAGTACTTCTTTCCCATCTTCTGATACAAATTCCCATGCGCCGATTTCTTCTGCGAATGGATTACTCAGTCGATAGTAAAGTCCATTTTGTACAAGCTGTGCATATTTTTTGTATTCTACTATCTGTTCCCTGATCTCTTTGCGCTCTTCATCTGTCATTTTCGCCGGATCCAGTTCATAGCCGAAGGTTCCTGCCATGGCACAGACACCTCTTGTATGGAGTGATGTCTTTCTTCCTGTCTGATGATTCGGAACTGCAGATACGTGAGATCCAACTGCAGATACCGGATACCCAAAGGATGTTCCGTATTGGATCCTTACACGATCCACTGCATCGGTATTGTCACTGCACCAGATCTGTGGTGTATAATACAGCATTCCCGCGTCAAAACGACCTCCACCACCACTGCAGCCTTCGATCAGAAGGTCTGGATAGCGGCTTATAATACGCTCCAGGAAATCATAAAGTCCAAGCATGTAGTCATACTGCACACTGCCCTGTTCTTCTGCTGTCATAGAATATACTTCTGCCATACTTCGGTTCATATCCCATTTTACATATTCGATATTTCCCTGATCGAGCACCTGACACATCTGCTCATAAACAGCATCCACAACTTCTTTTCTCGAAAAATCAAGGAGCAACTGGTTTCTTCCTTTTACCGGTTTTCTTCCCGGAATCTGAATTGCCCAGTCCGGATGTTCACGGTAAAAATCACTGTCTTCATTTACCATCTCCGGCTCAAACCAGAGCCCGAATTTAACACCTAACGCATTGATCCTGCTGATCAGGTCACCAAGACTTCCCTGCAGCTTTTCTTCATTAACCTCCCAGTCGCCAAGTCCACTGTTGTCATCATTTCGACTTCCAAACCATCCATCATCCAGTACAACCATATCGATTCCCAGATCCTTTGCCTGCTCGGCAAGATGATAGATATCTTCTCCCGTAAAATCAAAATAGCATGCTTCCCAACTGTTGATCAGTACCGGTCTTACTTTTTCTTTATATTTTCCGCGACACAGATTTTTACGGATACATCTCTGCAGATTCTGGGAAAGCTTTCCGAGTCCCTGATTGCTGCAGGTTAAAATAACTTCCGGAATCACAAATTCCTGTCCTTTTTCCAATGGATAAGAAAACTGCTCTTCCTGCAATCCCATCTGCATTCTTGTCTGTCCAAACTGATCCTTCTCTACTTCTGCTTTAAATCCTCCGCTGTATACAAAAGACATTCCATAACAGGTACCGGCATCTTCTGTCGTTTCTTTTTCTGCCAGTATCATCATCGGATTGTACTGATGGCTGGATGTTCCTCTGCGGCTTCCAATTACAAAAGCTCCATGTCCTACCGATGTTCTTTGCATATTTCTTTCCATCGCATGGCGGCCGTAAAATGAAATTACGTCAAATTCACCATGAACGAAATCGATACACGCTGCTTGGGCTTTTGTCAGTCTGATTTTATCTTCTTCTGTATTGATCACTTTTGCACTTCTTGTGATCACATCATACTCCGGAAGAACTCCATAAAGTAATTCTACCTGTAATCCTGTCACCTGATCTTTCATATAAATGATCAGAGTCTGGGCTTCCTCTTCGGCAGCATAAACTGCCGGAAGTCCCTTCAAATTGTATTTTCCATCACAAATCTCATATCCCTGATATCTAAGATCGCATCCAAAAGAACCATCTGCATTTACAAGATCAAGCACCGGACTCCTGAAATCTCCTGTCAGTCGACACGGAAATTCCTGTGGCAGCACATCAAGGGAATATGTTCTGTCATTTCCTGTATCATGCGGATTTCCTGAGAAGCCACGGTCTGCATAGGTCAGAAGATAGTCCATAACTCCATCTGTCTTTCTTCCATAATATAAATGCAGTAAAAATCCATATGCATCAATTTGCATCTGATACGTTGTATTTTGGGTATGTAATGTAAATGTTTTTGCTTTCTCGTTGTATATGATTCCCATATTCTTCTCCTTAAGCTTCTGTCAAATTTATTTTACTGCGCCATTTACAACACCGTTCAGAATCTGTTTCTGACAGATCAGATAGAAAATCAAAATCGGAAGCAGTGCCAGTAAATAGGATGCAAATGCAAGATTATAATTGGTTCCAAATTGTGTCTGGAATGTCATCTGTGCAAGTGGCAGTGTGTTCACATCACTACCTGCCAGAATTACAAGTGGTGTCATAACATCATTCCATGTACCAAGTGCTGTAAGTACCGCTACTGTTGCATGCATCGGTTTCATGATTGGGAAAATAACGCTCCAGTAAGTTTTCCAGGTTGTTGCCCCGTCTACATGTGCAGCCTCTTCCAGTGCCAGCGGAATATTTTTCAGATAACCGGAGTATAAGAGCACATTCATCGGCATATAAAATACAAGATAACACAAAATAACACCGAAAATATTGTCAATTCTCATCTGTGCTGTCTGCTTCACAAGTGGCATCATCAAAATTGCAAATGGAACAAACATACCGCTTACAATATAAAGATAGGCTACTTTGTAAAATTTACTGGTACTTTTACTTCTTCCGATCACATAACCGATCATAGAATGAATCAGAATGGAAAGAACTACCGTTACAATCGTTATCAGCACACTGTTGCCCAGTGAATGCCAGAAATCTGTTACACGCATTGCTTCTGCAAAGTTAGAAAAGCTCCAGCTTTTTGGCAGTGATAAGATTCCGGAAATACTGTTTGTCATTTCCGACGGTTTCTTAAATGCAATCACAACTGTAAGATAAAGAGGAAAAATAACGGTTACAAGACCCAGAATCAATAAAATTGTGATTGGCCAGTTTACTCTTTCTTTCACCTTTACTTTCATTATAACTGTTCCTCCTTATTTCCCAAAAAGTTCATCTGTAATACAGAGATCACAACGATCACTACAAAGAACACAACTGCATTGGCACTCTGGAACCCAAACTGTCCTCCGGCCATACCATTGTTATAAATCAAAAATGAAATTGATTCTGTACTCTGCGCCGGACCTCCTTTGGTAAGAGCCATGATCTGATCAAATACCATCAGAAAATTCTTCATACAAAGTACCATATTGATGGTAAAGAATGGAAGGATCAGTGGAAATGTCAGATTCTTGAATTTTTTCCATCCGGTCGCTCCATCAAGAGAACCTGCTTCGTATACATCCTCCGGTACCGTCTGAAGTCCGGAAATATAAATAATCGTATTCATTGCAACAGACTGCCATGCACATACAATTACGATCGCAACCCATGCCCATTTTGAGCTTGCCAGGATACTGTCACCTTTTCCGCCCATCATTTTTACAACTGCCGGAAGAATATAAGTGAAAAAGTAATTGAAAATATAGCCCACTACAAGTGCTCCTAAAATATTTGGAACGAAATACATTCCTCTGAGTGCACTTTTAAATTTAATTTTACTGTTTAATCCAAGAGCTAAAACAAGACTTAACACATTTACAACTATTGTTGCAACAATTGCAAGCTTGAATGTAAACAGGTAGGATTTCCCAACTCTTGCATCAGTAAATAAGTCTGTATAATTTCGAATACCTACCCAGTCAAACTCGCCATATCCTCGAAAATTTGTAAAACTATAAATAACACCTTTAATAAGTGGCAGCGTATTAAAGCAGAAAAACAACGCAAGTATCGGTATCGTAATCAGTAAAAATGTCCGCTCTCTGCCATTCATCCTTTTCAATTTATTCATGATCTGTATCCCTCCTACTTGCCTGCTTCATAATCTTCCATCATACGAATGATATCCCTGTTATATCTGATCCAGTCTTTGTCAAATTTTTTCAGGAATGCGTCAACATCCTGGTTTATGAGAAATGTCTGGATTTGTGCATCGACTGCCATTTCTGACGGATAATAGTGGTCCTGGTAATCCGCCATACGGTTATCCTGAATATATGGTTTCATATCTTCCAGTTCCGGAGCTAATGCAAAATCTTCGTCTTTACAAGGCACCGCATTCTGTGCATCTAAGTATGACTGGATACTATCATGATCCATCAGGAAATCAAGTACTTCATATGCCGCTTCTTTATTTTTACATGCATCCATCACGCAGAACTGAAGGTCTACTCCTGAATTTAATACATTGTCCTCTTCAGAATCATTAGCCGGCATAACAAAAGATCCGATATTCATATCCGGATTTACAGATTTGATCTGCGGAATTGCATAGCTTCCGATTGTATACATCGCTGATTCACCATTTGCAAATGCAGTACATGCATCGTTGTATCCGTATCCAAACGGTCCATCTTCACCATAATTTAACAATTCAAGCATTTTTTCTGCCACGTGCGGATATTCTTTGGAGAAGGTTGTTTCTCCCTTATTCACCTGCTGACAAACATCGGATGGTGCAAGTCCGACTGCAAGTGCATTCCAAGGTGCAAGGCAGGTCCAGGTATCTTTATATCCAAAATAAAGTGGCTGGATTCCTTCATTCTGAATCTCCTCGCAAAGAGAAATAAATTCATCCCAGGTCTGCGGAATCTCCCATCCATGTTCCGCAAACATATCTTTGTTATAGAGCACTCCTGCCGCATTTGCCACATACGGAAGCCCATATGTTCCTTCTGTCGGAACAAACTCCAATCCTTCAATAATATCCAGATAAGCAGGTTTCACCTCACTAAGTCCTTCATAATCTGAAAGGTCAGCCAGTATTCCTGAATCAACAAAATACGAATAATTGATATCTCCTCCGATTCCGATAATATCCGGATAATCTTCTCTGATAAAACGTGTTTTCAAAATTGTTGTCGCATCATTTGGGGAAGATATTTTTAAATGGATATCATCATGTGTCTCATTAAATTCTTTTTCGAGCTGTTCAAATATATCTACCGCCTCTGGTTTATACTGAACAAGTTCGATTTCCACTTTTCCGCTTTTTGGATTTTGCTGACATCCCTGTAATACAGCTGATGCCATCAGAATACAGGACATTCCCAAAACAATTGCTGCTCTTTTCCTTCTCATTTTTTCTCCTTCCTCACAGGTATATTCGTTTTTAGTTACCGCTCGATATATCAAGTACTTTCTTTATAGTTGTATTATAACATACCATTATGCGACTAAAAATATCATTGTATTTGAATTTTTATTCCAAAATGCTATTATTTTCTTCTTTTTTGCTAAAGGTATAGCATTTTGGTATATTTTAGTTGCAATCTATTTATTAAATCAGTAGAATAAATATATATATCAACTGACTTAACATCTGCTAAACATCATTTTTTCACGGCAGAGCACCTATGAGAAAGGAATTATTATGAAAGAACTTATGTTTTCAGTATTTCCAAGCGAGAATTTTGTCGATCTTGGATTGTATCAGTTTGGTTACGAACAATGTGAACCGGCGCATAGTTTTGGTCCTGCCGTCCGTAATCATTTTCTTTTTCACTACATTATCTCCGGCACCGGAATTTTAATGGCAAATGATTCTCACGGTGTAACACAGACCTATCACGTAAAAAGTGGCCAGGGCTTTATGATTTTCCCCGGTCAGATCAATACTTATATCTCTGATGAAAAACTCCCATGGGAATATACATGGATTGAATTTGACGGACTACGTGCAAAGGAAACCATTGAACTTTCCGGACTTAGTTTGGATAATCCGATTTATAAAGCTACTTCTAAGGATCTGCGTGAAATACTGAAAGAAGAACTTCTCTATATTGCAAGTCACGGAGACGCTACACCATTTCACCTGATCGGGCATCTCTATCTTGCAATTGATGCTCTTATTCGTTCTACTTCCATCATGCAGACATCGAAAATCAGCCGTCTTCAGGATTTTTATATCCATGAAGCCCTATCTTATATAGAGCAGAATTTCCAAAACGATATTTCTGTCGAAAACATCGCTGCTGTATGCGGATTAAACCGCAGTTATTTCGGAAAAATTTTCAAAGACGGAATTGGAAAATCTCCTCAGGAATTTTTGTTGAATTATAGAATGATTAAAGCTGCTGAATTATTAAAACTGACAAAGCTTTCCGTTAAAGATGTAGGTAATGCAGTCGGTTATCCCAACCAATTACATTTTTCCAGAGCATTTAAAAATATTTATGGAATATCGCCAAGAGACTGGCGTAATCAGAACAGACTTAAACAATAATAGAAAAAGAATGCTGCAGTTCAGACTGTGCATTCTATTTTTATTATTTAATATGTAATAATAAAGAATGTGCCTGGGCTCGTAGTGCCTTTTATTTAACAGGAAGTTCCTACGGATTTTGCTATGCAATAAAAAAACTGCAAACCCTTACGGTCTACAGCTCCCTTACTTTTTACATGT
>OLPH01003401.1_pt1 | contig 11089 bp, 7 predicted proteins | sample 1672951 | NCBI WGS metagenome assembly OLPH01 (sample SAMEA3136740, study PRJEB25190) | human gut metagenome
GCCGAAGCGGTGCTTAAGCCGTAAGGCGGGAATTGTGCGGTGTTGCCCTAACTTCAACTTTCCACCAAAGGGGTGTTTTAATGCTGCAAATCCAAATGCGAATCCTGCGTGTGTTTGGGCTTTCCAAAGCGGAGATGAACTCCATCATTGAGAACGCCCAGGCCGAGGGCAGCCCCAGCCTGCGCCTGCAGGAGCGCGATGGTGAATACCTTGTCTGCGTGCAGGCATCAGCCCCCACCCAGGCAATGGCGGATGAATACTGCGAAAAGTGGGTGCAGAAACTGCGCACCCGCTTTGGCGATGCCTGCTATGGCTTTGAGGATACCACCCTGGCCCAGGCCGCGCTGGATGCCCTGCTGAAAAAGCGCCGCCTGCTTGTTGCGGCGGACGAAGCCACCGGCCGCCTGTTGGGCAACGCCCTGCGCGGCCTGCAGCACAGCGAAGCAGCGTTCGATTTTGGCAACCAGACCTACCTGAACCCGGCGAACGCCCGCCGCATTGCCGCGCCGGAAGCTCTGCTCAAAAAGTTCCCCGGCGATATGGTTCAGGCCGCTGCAGGCCGCGCTCAAAGCGCTTTGCTGCTGGCCAATGCGGATTATGCCGCCGTGTATATGCCCGCAACAGTGGGGCAGGCGCCTTTTGTGCTGCTGTGCAGCCGCATCGGCGCGGCAGCCTGTGCCCTGAGCCCCGAAATCTCCGATATGGCAATCGCCAACCATATTCTGGACTTGGCCCGCCGCCGTGCATTGGGGATGCACCTGGGACCTTCCGCTATTACCTTCAAGCCGGGGCGGGAGCGCCCGCTGTTGCTGGTCAGCGGCGAAGGCCAGCCGAGGCCAGGTTTCCGCTTTACGCTGCGCCGCAAGGCTGCCCCGGCCAAACCGGAGGTTAAGCCCAACGCCCCGGACAGCTACGATGCAGAACCGGTCCCCGATTACGATGCGCAGCCCACTGAACCCAAACCGCAGGCTACCCCCACCGGGACCATTACCTTTGAACGCCCCATCGCCCAGCCTGCCGCGCCGCAGCCAACACCGGATCCGCTGGACCTGCGCACCGCAGGCCCGCAGGCCGCCGCCGAAGCGCGCGTCCGCCGCGCCGCAGAAAGCGAGCTGGACCCGGACCTGGAACTGTGTGCCACCCGCACCATCAAAATTTCCCGTGCAGATTTGGAGCAGGCCATGGCGGCTCAGCAGGCAGCAAAGCAGCAGGAGCAGCCCAACCCGGAACCGCCCGCTGCACCGCAGCCGGAACCCCTGCCGGAGCCGGAACCGCCCGCCAACCTGCCGAAACCAAAAGCTTCTATCCTGGATGATGATATCCCGGATTTTTCGGCAGGGTTGGACCCCGCCGCGCTGGAAGCAGCCCGCAAGGCGGACGAAAAAGCCCCGCCGCGCAGCACCGATGAATTCCAGCGCGCCGCCAGCCAGTTGTTTGAAGACGATGAGGATGACGGGGAGGACGAAGAGCCCACCATTACCTTCCCTGACCGCCGCAAAGCCAAACCGGCAGTGCCGCGCTCCCTGGCAGCAAAGCAGGAACCCAAACAGGATGCCATCCACAACCGCAGCCTTGCCATGATCGAGCGTGCCGAGCGCCGCCACCGCCGCAAAGCGATTGCCGCAGTGGCTGTTATTGCCCTGCTGGTTCTGGTGGGCGCTGCGGTGCTGCTGGGGCTGACCCGTGGATGCACCGTGAAAGCCCCTGCCTATAAAAATTACGGCACAGAGCAGTTTGATACCCAGGCGCAGGCATATTTGAAATCCGCTGCGGCAGAAAACGAAAAAATTATCGGTTATCTTGCGTTCCCCGGCCAGAACGGCCAGCTGGTGTACAGCGGCTCCCAGCCAGGCGATGGCGCTGCCATCAGCGGCACCAACTACCTGAACGCTTCCATGCCGTCCAACACGGTGCTTTCCTGCGCGGATGCCTCGCTGGCAAGCCTGACGGACCAGACAAACTTCAGCCAGAATGCCGAGTTCACCCTGTACCTGAGTGATGTGACCTACCATTTCCGTGCTGTGGCAGTGTATAATACCGATGCCGCAGGCACCGAGAATGCCTTTACCCCCGCCAGCTATGGGGAACTTTCGGATTATTACAGCTATGCGGAGTTCAGCCAGAGCATTAAGGAACGCAGCCTGTTTGATACCGGCAATACCCCCGGTGATAAGGAAACCTTCCTGACCCTGATGAGCACCGGCGGCACAAACGGCACGTTTGTCTGTGTGACCGCTGTTCTGTTGCCGGATCAGGCCCAGTAAGCTTGGATATACCCAGGAATGATTAAGCCCCCGTTCCCGTACATATACTAGGGTGTGGCGGAATAAACCGCTGCAAGCTGGATGGGGAAGGGGGTTTTTGGATTGAAAGAAGAAGCGGCACTGGCCCGTACGGTCATCAAAAAGCGGCTGGCCGGGCAGCCGGCACCGGATATCTGGTTTTTGATCATTTTGATGCTGCTGTTGTGCTATGGTTTGGTGATGCTGTTTTCAGCCGGGTATGCGGTGGCGCTGTACCGGCGCGGGGATGCTTATACCTACATCCGCCCCCAGCTGTTGTTTGCGGCGTTTGGTGCGGCGGCCATGTACGCGGCCAGTCTGGTGGATTACCACATCTGGCACAAACTGGCGTGGCCAATCATGGGGGTATCGCTGGCGTTGCTGGCAATCGTGCTGTTCATGCCGGAATATAACGGCTGCAAGCGGTGGATCGTGCTGCCGGGGCTGGGCACCTTGCAGCCCAGCGAGATCGCCAAGTTTGCGGTAGTGCTGGTGTTTGCCCACATCATCTCCCTCAACCATGACAGGATGCAGACCTTTGCAACCGGGGTGCTGCCCTTTATGGTTATCCTGGGGGCGGTTACGGTGCTGATGCTGCTGGAGCCGCATCTGTCCGGCACGCTACTGATTTTGGGCATTGGCGCGGTGCTGATGTTTGTGGGCGGCACGGGCTTAAAGTGGTTTGCCCTGGCAGGCATTGCCGGGGCCGGGGCCATTGCGGCGGCGGTGGTGCTGCTGCCGGAGCTGGTGCCCTATGCCATGGGGCGGCTGTCCTCCTGGCGGGACCCCTTTGCCGATCCGCTGGGCGAAGGCCACCAGACCATCCAAAGCCTGTACGCCATTGCATCTGGCGGCGCGGCCGGGCTGGGGCTGGGCAACAGCCGCCAGAAATACCTCTATGTGCCGGAACCGCAGAACGACTTTATCTTTTCGATTCTGTGTGAAGAACTTGGCTTTGTGGGCGCGGCTCTGACGGTGGTGCTGTTCCTGCTGCTGTTTTTGCGCGGCATGTCCATTGCAGTGCGCGCGCGGGATAAATTCGGTGCGCTGCTGGCCGTTGGCTTTGTGGTGCAGGTGGTGCTGTAGGCGGTGCTGAACATTGCCGTTGTTACCAACACCATCCCCAACACCGGCATCAGCCTGCCGTTTTTTTCTTCCGGCGGTACCAGTTTGATGATGCTGCTGGGCGAAATGGGCATTGTGCTCTCCGTTTCGCGCCAGGCGGACGCCCGGTAACAGGAATGTGCAAATTTTGTGATGGGGATTTCACAACTTTCGGCAGTTCTGCGCTATTGAAACTGGCGGAATAATACGGTATAATAACCAAAAACGATTTGTAACTTTTTTGCAATCTTCCCAAAAGAAAAGGAATGCTATGCAGGAAATCAAAACAAACCCAACGGTGCGGCACACCACGCCCCTGCAGCTGCTGGCGGCGTTTGCAGCCACGGTGGCAGTGCTGTTTGTGCTGCTGCTGGGGGCGTGCGCGCTGCCGGCCCAGCCGGTGCTGGAACATGTGTATGATTCAGCCCAAACCATCCAGCAGGAGGGGCTTTACCCTGAATATTTCGGCTTTAAGCTGTTCCAGATGGATAACTATACCGATACCATCATGCTGTTTGAAGCGGCCGCCATGGGCGAGCAGGATCCCTTGACCGCCATGATGACCGCAACGGCCTATAACGTGGATAACTTTGAAACGATGGCCGGTGACCTTGCTGTCTATTGCGAGCGCACCATTCCGCTGGCCACCGGTGCCCAAAAGGCAGTGCATCTGGTGCCGTTCTCCTATGCGCGGTACTGGCACGGCTACCTGATCTGGCTGCGGCCGTTGCTCTGCGTTATGTCCATCACCGGTGTGCGCGTGGTGCAGTATTTGGTGCTGTTTGCGCTGCTGGCGGTTATTTTGTGGCAGCTGCGGCGGCAGTGTGGGCTGCGGGCCATGGTGTGGTTTGCCGTCAGCCAGCTGGCGGTTACCGTGTTCTGGGTGCCGCATCAGGTGCAGTATTTTACCACTTTCTGTATTGCGTATGCGGGCTGCGCGTGGGTGCTGGCCAGGCCGCGCCGCGCCGGGCAGCTGAGCATTGCCCTGGTGGTGCTGGGTACCTGTACGGCGTTCTGCGATTTGCTGGTCACCCCCATCATCACGCTGGGGCTGCCGGTGGCGGTGTGGCTGTGCTGCCTGCCGCAGCGGGCGGCATCCGGTGCCAGGCAGTGTCTGCCGGTCATCGGCGGCAGCTTGTGCTGGGGGGCAGGCTATGCCATGTGCTGGGGCCTGAAATGGGTGCTGGCCACCCTGATTACCGGGCAGGATATCATCGGCGATGCCATCCACCAGGCCGGGGTGCGCACCACGGCGGATACCTGGCACGGCATGGAGCTGAGCTGGGGGAACATCTTCCGCTTTGTGGGGGATACATTAAGCCAGCGCGGGCTGTTGTGGCCGGTGGTGCTGGTGGTTATTTTGTGCATTGCGGCGTTTTTGCTTTGCCTGCGCAATAAGGAAGCTTTGCTGCGCGCGCTGCCCATTGGCCTTACCGCCCTGATGGCACCGGTGTGGCTGGCGCTGCTGCGCACCCATTCCATCCAGCACGGGTGGTTTACCTGGCGCAGTTTAACGGTCAGCATTTTTGCGGGGCTGGCTTTTCTCTATTATTCCTGTGGGATACGGGCGGGCCTGCGGCGTTTGCGCGGCCAAAAACAACAAGGGTGAAAGTAGTTATGAAGGACGAAGAAAACAAGATGCAGTCTGCTGCCCCGGAGCAGCAGGCCCAGCCGGGAACTGAAAACGAACCCAAGGCGGAAACCACAGCACCGAAAACGCCGGACAAAAAGAAACGTCCCCTGTGGCTGAAACTGCTGGCGGTGTTTGCTGCGGCGTTGGCGGTGCTGGTGCTGCTGGCGGTGCTGTACATTAACGGCAAGTTGGATCTGATTCATTACGATGACGGCACGGTGGACAGCGTTGGCACCGTTGATGCCGAGGAGGACCAGGACCTGGATACCACCGGCCTGACCCAGGCCACAAATGACGAAATGGAGATGCCGGAGGGCAGCCCCTTTGCGGACGAAGATGTGCTGAACATCTTGTTGGTCAGCACTGATGAACGCACCGATGCCGTGAACGACTGGGATGCGTTTACCCATCTGAACGAGCTGGACGGAACAAAAGCCACCACGGAGTTCAGCTCCGATGCCCGCGCGGACAGTTTAATTCTGTGCTCCCTGAACATCAAGGACGATACCATCAAACTGGTTTCCATTGAGCGCGGCACCGGTGTGCCGATTCTGCTGGATGGGTACGAGGGCCAGTACGACTGGATCACCCACACCTTCCGTTACGGCGGTGTCCGCCTGACAATGGATACGGTGGAAGACTGCTTCAACGTGCAGGTGGACCACTATGTGCGGTTCAATTTTAACTCCTTTGTTCAGATTGTGGATGCCGTGGGCGGCATCGACCTGAACCTGACTGAGGACGAAGCCAAGGCGCTGAACTGGGAGGTTCCCTCCAACTCGATGCTGATCGTCAAGAAGGTGGAACCAGGCTGGAACCACTTTGACGGCTATACCGCATTGCAGTATGCCCGCCTGCGCGCCATTGATGATGACTGGCACCGCGTGGCCCGCCAGCGCACCGTCATCCAGGCGGTGCTGGACCGGATCAAGAGCGCTTCGGTCACCGAGCTGAACGACCTGCTGGACACCGCCCTGCCGGTGGTGCAGACCAACTTTACAAAAACTGAGATCGCTGCCTTGATGGTGCAGCTGCCGAGCTTTTTGGGCGTGACAGCAGACCAGATGACCATGCCGGTGCAGGGCACCTATGGCGTGCGCAACGGCATGGATGACCGCCCCATGATGGATCCTGATTGGGCTGCCAATATTGCGGTTTTGCAGAACTTTTTGTATACTGATATGACGGCAGAGGAAGCCATTGCCGCCGGTACCGCTACCCCGGAAACGGCTGACGGTGAGGAAACCGCTGTGCCCGAAACCGTGGAAGTGCAGAGCAAAAAGAATGACACCGTCCACACCTACCTGAAAGACAACACGACACCCATTTACTGGGATTACCCGCTGGAAGATGCCGATTTTGGTAATGCGGATTACTGCGTGTTTCTGGCCGGAGAGACCCGCGGACAGCCGCAGAACACTGCCATGCGCAAGGCGCTGTTCCAGTACCTGCACGAACAGCAGGGGGTGAATGTTCAGCTGGTGGAAACCGGCGTGGGTGAAACCCAGGTGCTGGAGCAGTACCTGCGCACGGGCGATGAAAACTGGCTGAACCACTACCTGAAGCTGCAGGGCAGCTGTGCGGATGCGGAAGCCGAATACTGGCGCTGGCTGTACCAGTATAACTGCCAGCAGGGCGGCACTATCCATGTGGCAGGGCTGGGCACCGAGCGCAATACCGTAGTTTCGATGTATGGCCTGCTGGCTTTGGCAGATACGGAGATCGAACCGGCAGAGAGCATTGCGGACTTTGTGCAGGCCCTGCGGGATGAGGATATGACGACTGCCCTGCAGCTGTTCAAGACCGCTATGGAGGAACAGCCCGATGCGATGGCAGACTATTTTGGCGATGCCTATGCCCAGGTACAGCAGCTGTATGCCAACCTGCAGGTGAACACCACCTATAAGGGCAGGCTGGACCGCGACGACCTTGCCATGATGGACAACATGAACTTTGTGCTGCGCCAGTACCCGGACGATAAATTCTTTGGCCAGCTGAGCAACGGCCATGTGACCCAGAGTGCCTGGAAGGACGGCAATTATATTGCCAACTACAGCCGTTTCGGCATGCTGCTGAACGGCGAAGGCTCCCCCGTGCAGGGCGAAGTCTGCTCCATGCTGACGATCTATACCCAGCGCGGCAGCAGCGGCCTGCTGGGCGATGATGCCGAGAACGACTATTACGATCTGAACGCGCTGGCGGAAGCTGCGGGCAAAAAATTTATTGCCACAGGGGCAGATTTGTTCCTGGCGCTGGACAATGAGGACACCCCTTACACCGAGCAGAACGGCCTGATCAAGCCCGAAGTGCAGGCCGAAGAAAAGCCGCTTGTGGATTATTGCCAAAAACTGATTGTACTTTTTGACACAGAAAATTAAAATTCCCCGTTGACAAGGCCGCGCCTTTGTGCTATAAATACTTTAAACCAATGAAGCGAAAGTAAAACCACAGGCGCACGCACAGAGAGCCCCCGATGCTGGGAACGGGGTGGTAAGCGGAGTGGATAAATGGTTCGCCGAGGGCACGGGGAAAAGCTGGGCTGAGTATCCGTTGACGGAAGCCTCCGTTACAGGGCAGGGGAATGTTAGTTCTCCGCAGAGCGGCTGTGCAGTTTATGGCATAGCAAGCAAGGTGGCACCACAGATTATTTGATTGATCTGCCCTTGCACAGAAAGCTATTTCTGTGCAAGGGCTTTTGTTATACCCGGCACAGACCACAAACAGGAGTAACACCATGAAAAAGCAAAGCATTACCACCATGCGGGAGCGATGGCGCCGGGCAAACTGATTGCCCGCCCCGGCACTGCCGGGAACAAACCGCCGATACACCTTAAATGTGAATGATAAAAAGGAGCTTTTACCATGAAAAAGTTTGTTGCTGTTCTGTCCGCCGCCGCTATGCTCGCCACCCTCGCCGCCTGCGGTTCCACCGCCGCCACCACTTCTACCGCTGCCTCCAGCGCCGATACCGCAGCAGCTTCCAGCAGCGAAGCTGCTGCCGCAGATGATACCGCAAAGTCTTACAAAATTGCGGTGGTCCAGCAGCTGGATCACGCCAGCCTGGATGAGATCCGCACCGCTGTGGAAGCAGAGCTGGACGCCAAAGCCGCCGAAAAGGGCATTACCATTGAGTACAAAGATTTTAACGGCCAGAACGACGCTACCACGCTGAACCAGATCGGCACCCAGGTGGTTTCCGATGGATATGATGCGGTGGTGCCCATTGCCACCCTGGCAGCCCAGTGCATGGCCAATGCCTGCGCCGAAGATCAGATTCCTGTTGTGTACGCCGCCATCAGCGACCCTGCCGCTGCAGACCTCACCGGCCTGGATTATGTCACCGGTACTTCTGACGCGCTGAACACCCAGTTCATCCTGGATATGATGCTGGCAATCAACCCGGATGTCAAGACTGTTGGCTTGCTGTACTCCAATTCCGAAGCCAATTCCACCACCCCCATTGCCGAAGCAAAGGCTTACCTGGATGAAAAGGGCATTGCTTATGTGGAAGGCACCGGCAACACCAACGATGAAATCATGAGCGCCGCCGCCAATATGGTGGGCAAGGCTGATGCTGTGTTTACCCCGACCGATAACGTGGTTATGGCCGCCGCAGCTGCTGTTTCCGAGACGCTGACCGAAGCAGGCATCCCGTTCTACACCGGTGCCGACAGCTTTGTTACCGCCGGTGCCTTTGCAACCTGCGGAGTCAACTATACCGAACTTGGCACCTACACCGCTGATATGGTGCTGGATATCCTGGAAAGCGGCAACGTTCCTGAATACCATGTAATGGATGGCGGCATCATCACCGTCAACAACGAAACTGCCGCCGCACTGGGCATTGATTACGCCGCTTTCAGCGATATGGCCAGCCAGGTTGTGGAAGTTACCACCCAGCAGTGATAAAATGAATAGAGAATAATGAAAAAAGAATAATGCAGGTGTGGTGCCTGCGGTACCACAATAAAGCAGGAAATGCAGCTCCGGCAAGCGAAAACGCCCGCCGGAGCTGCATACCTGATTAAAAACGCCGCCGCGGGCGGCGTACAGCCATTATTCATTATTCTTTATTACTTATTATTTTTAGGCAACACCGCACAATTCCCGCCTGACGGCTTAAGCACCGCTCCGGCGGCTGCGGCACGGCATCTGCGTTGCCAAAATGCTCGATAAGACATCCAGTATTATCTGCGCTTTTGGCTTAGCATCTGCCGCACCTCGCTCGCCGTATCGGCACTTAGAATTATGCGGTATTGCCTTTACATGCAAAGGAGCAACGCTTATGTTTACCCTTGCCATTGTGCAAAGCGCATTGGAGCTGGGCTTTATTTACGCCCTTGTGGCCATGGCACTGTTTTTGAGCTTCCGTGTGCTGAATATTGCCGATATGACCACCGATGGCGCGTTCACCCTTGGCTGTGCCGTGTCGGCTACCGCCGCAGTGGCGGGGCATCCGTTCCTTGGTTTTGTGCTGGCCATGCTGGCCGGTGCCTGCGCCGGGTTTGTCACCGCGTTTCTGCAAACCCACCTGGGTGTGCCGTCCATTTTGGCGGGTATTATTACCAATACCGGGCTTTACACCGTAAACCTTGCCATCATGGGCTTTTCTTCCAACGTTCCCATGCTGAAAACTGAGACAGTGTTCACTATGGCCCGCGCCCTGTTTGGCGAAAAATCTCCCTATAAACTCATTGTTGCCGTCACGGTCACAGTCGTGGCCTGCGCGCTGCTGATTTTATTCCTTGGCACCCGGCTTGGTCTTTCCATCCGCGCTACCGGCGATAACCCGGATATGGTGCGCGCTTCCTCCATCAACACGGCGTTCACCATCACGGTGGGCCTTTGCGTTTCCAACGCCATGACCTCGCTTTCCGGCGCGGTTCTGGCTCAGTACCAGAAATCCGCCGATATCAACCTGGGCACTGGCATGGTGGTCATCGGTCTGGCTTCGCTGATTATTGGCGAAACGCTGTTTGGCCGCGGCGGTATGTGGGTCAAAGCGGCTGCGGCTGTGGCGGGCAGCGTGATCTACCGCTTTATCATTGCGTTGGCCCTGCGTGCCAATGTTCCCAGCGAGTGCCTGAAGCTGATTTCTGCCGTCATTGTGGCGCTGGCCATTGCGGCCCCGGCCCTGAAAAAGAACCTTGCGCTGCGCCGCCGCCGTGCCGTCAGCCAGAAAGGGGGCAAGACCCATGCTTGATCTGAACCATGTCAGTATGACCTTTAACCCCGGTACGGTGAACGAGAAAAAAGCGCTGACCGATATCAATCTGCATATGGAAAGCGGCGAGTTCGCTACCATTGTGGGTTCCAACGGCGCGGGCAAATCCACCTTGTTCAATGCCATTGCAGGCAGCTTTATTCCGGATACCGGCAGCATTCTGCTGGATGGGGTGGATATGACCTTCCAGCCGGATTTCCGCCGCTCCAAGGCGATTGGCCGCCTGTTCCAGGACCCGCTCAAAGGCACTGCCCCCAACATGACCATTGAGGAAAATCTGGCCCTGGCCTATCTGCGCGCTTCCACCCATACTTCGCCGTTTTCCCGCATTACCAAGGCGGACCGCGAACTGTTTACCGATCGGCTGGTCCAGCTGGGCTTGGGGCTGGAGAACAGGATGAAACAGCCGGTCGGCCTGCTTTCCGGCGGCCAGCGCCAGGCGCTGACCCTATTGATGGCCACCCTGGTTACCCCCAAATTGCTGTTGCTGGACGAGCACACTGCGGCCCTGGACCCCGCCACCGCAGATAAGGTGCTGGATCTGACCAAGAAAATTGTGGCCGAAAACCACATCACCTGCCTGATGATTACCCACAACATGCACGCCGCCCTGGAATTGGGCAACCGCACGCTGATGATGGATTCCGGCCACATTGTGCTGGATATCAGCGGGGAAGAACGCGCCAACACCACGGTGGACGGCCTGCTGGATCAGTTCGCCAAAAATGTGGGCCGCCGGTTGGATAATGACCGCATCCTGTTGAGCAGGCAGGAAGAGACGGCCCAGTAAAATAGTCAAAACCACCGGCTGAGCCGGTGGCTTGAGTAAGCCCTAGAAGGGCATAA
>OLPH01003404.1_pt1 | contig 11084 bp, 6 predicted proteins | sample 1672951 | NCBI WGS metagenome assembly OLPH01 (sample SAMEA3136740, study PRJEB25190) | human gut metagenome
CCTTGAGCACCTTGCAGTTCTCGGGCTTGTCCTCCAGCAGGTTGCCGTGGGCACCCACATAGACGCTGGTGGAGGTGACCACCTTCTCACGGATGGCATCGATGGGCGGGTTGGTGACCTGTGCGAACCGCTGCTTGAAGTAGTTGAACAGCGGGGGGTGCTGGTCGCTCAGGACAGCCAGCGGGGTGTCGGTGCCCATGGCTCCGGAAGGCTCGGCACCGGCCCGGGCCATGGGCAGGATCAGCTCCTTGATTTCCTCGTATTTGTAGCCAAAGACCTTCTGCAGGCGGGTCAGCTCCTCGCCGGTGTAGCTGGGGACTTTGATGTTGGGGATCTTCAGGTCCTTCAGCCGGACCAGATTCCGGTCGATCCACTCGCCGTAGGGCTCGCGGCTGGCGTAGTATTCCTTCAGCTTCTCGTCATCCACGACCTCGCCCTTGACGGTATCCACCAGCAGCATTTTGCCGGGGCGCAGGCGGTCTTTCATCAGAATGTTGTCCGGGGCGCAGGGCAGCACGCCCACCTCGGAGGACAGGATCATCCGGCCATCCTTGGTGATATAGTAGCGGCTGGGGCGCAGACCGTTGCGGTCCAGCACCGCGCCCACCACGTCGCCGTCGGAGAAGAGGATGGCGGCGGGGCCGTCCCAGGGCTCCAGCATGGTGGCGTAATACTGGTAGAAATCGCGCTTTTTCTGGCTGATGTTCTTGTTGTTCTCCCAGGGCTCGGGGATGGTGATCATCACCGCCAGGGGCAGATCCATGCCGTTCATCACCATGAACTCCAGCGCGTTGTCCAGCATGGCGGAGTCCGAGCCGGAGGTGTTGATGATGGGCAGGATCTTGTTCATGTCGTCCTGCAGGATGGGGCTCTCGATGCTCTCCTCACGGGCCAGCATGGCATCGGTGTTGCCCTTGATGGTGTTGATCTCGCCGTTGTGCAGGATGAACCGGTTGGGGTGGGCACGCATCCAGCTGGGGTTGGTGTTGGTAGAAAAGCGGCTGTGCACCATGCCGATGGCGGATTCGTAATCCTCGTCCTGCAGGTCAAGGTAGAACAGGCGCAGATCGTGCACCAGGAACATGCCCTTGTAGACGATGGTGCGGCTGGACAGGCTGGGCACATAGGTGCCGTTGCTGGCCTGCTCGAACACCCGGCGGATGATGTAGAGCCTGCGGTCAAAATCAATGCCCTTGCTCACACGGGCAGGCTTTTTGATGAAGCACTGCCAGATGGAGGGCATGCAGTCCCGGGCCTTCTGGCCCACGGCATCGGGGGCTACCGGCACCCTGCGCCATGCCAGAAACTCAAGCCCCTCCTTGCGGGTGACCAGCTCAAACAGCTTCATGGCCTGTGCCCGCAGGTGCTCGTTCTGGGGGAAGAAGAACATGCCGACACCGTATTCCCGCTCGTTGCCCAGGCTGATGTTCAGCTCGTCGGCCACCTTGGAGAAGAACTTGTGGCTGATCTGCAGCATGATGCCCACGCCGTCGCCGGTCTTGCCCTCGGCATCCTTACCGGCGCGGTGCTCCAGACGCTCCACGATGCTCAGGGCATCGCTGACCGTCTGATGGCTCTTGCGGCCCTTGATGTCCACCACAGCGCCGATGCCGCAGGCATCGTGCTCGAACTGCGGGTCATACAGGCCAAGAGGCGTGGCGTTTTCCGTAAATTGATCCATTGCCTTTCCCATCCTTATCTCTCAAAATATCCTCTGGGCCGCGGCACGATCCGCAGCCTCTTGCACAGAAAACAAAAAAGCGCCCCAGAAGGGCAGACTTCACCCTTCTGGAACGCCTTTGTTCCGTTAGCTTTATTATAATGATTCGTGAAGATTGTTCAAGTGGGAGGTGCAACAAACTTTAGTACACCAAAGCCCGCACTTCTTGTGCGGTTTGATGATGAGATGAAACGGATTCATCCTTCGCCCAAAATCGCTTTCAGGTCCTGCTCCGGTGTCGTGACGGCCATCAGATTGTACTTTTCCTGCAAAACGCGCACCACGCCCGGCGAGAGGAAGGCGGGCAGGGTAGGGCCGAGCCGGATGTTCTGGATGCCCAGCGCCAGCAGTGCGATGAGGATGCAGACGGCCTTCTGCTCGAACCAGCAGAGCACCAGCGAGAGCGGCAGGTCGTTGACACCGCACTGGAACGCATCGGCCAGCGCCAGCGCGATCTGAATGGCGCTGTATGCGTCGTTGCACTGGCCCACATCGAGGATGCGGGGCAGGCCCGCCACGGTGCCGAGATCCAGGTCGTTCAGGCGGAATTTGCCGCAGGCCAGCGTCAGGATCACGGTGTCGGGCGGGGTGAGCTTGGCGAACTCGGTGTAGTAGCGGCGGGAAGGCCGGGTGCCGTCACAGCCGCCCACCAGGAAGAAATGGCGGATCTGCCCGCTTTTCACGGCCGCAACGATCTCATTGGCGTGGGAGAGCACAGCGCTCCGCGCAAAGCCGGTCACGACGCTGCGCCCGCCGTGGATGCCGGGCATGGCGGTGTCTTCCGGGTAGCCCCCTAGTTCCAGTGCTTTGGCAATGACGGGGGAGAAATCCCGCTCTGGCCCGATGTGCGGGACGCCGGGATAGGACACCACCGAGGTGGTGAACACCCGGTCGGCGTAGCTCTCCCGCAGGGGCATGATGCAGTTGGTGGTGAAGAGGATCGGGGCCGGGATGTCCTCAAACTCCCGCTGCTGGTTCTGCCAGGCTGTGCCGAAGTTGCCCTTCAGATGCGGGTACTTCTGCTTCAGCTCCGGGTAGCCGTGGGCGGGGAGCATTTCCGAGTGGGTGTAGACGTGGATGCCTTTGTCCGCCGTCTGCTCCAGCAGGCACTTCATGTCGTAGAGGTCGTGGCCGGAAATGACGATGAACGGCCCTTTCTCGATGACGAGCGGCACCTCCACCGGCTCCGGCTGGCCGAAGGCCCCGGTGTTAGCGGCATCCAGCAGCTCCATGCAGCGGTAGCTGGCCTTGCCGGTCTTCTGCACCAGTGCCCAGAGGGCGTCGATGGAGCATTCGCTGCCAACGGCCTGCAATGCTTCGCAGAAGAAGCGGTCCAGCTCCGGGTCGATGCGGCCCAGCACCCGCGCATGGTAATTGTACGCTGCCATGCCGCGCAGGCTGAACAGGACGAACGATTTCAGACTGCGGATGTCCTCGTCCGGCTCGTGCCAGAGGTTTGCCATGTCGTAGTCGAACCCGATGCCGGGGCAGGCCGCATGGATGCTCTCGGTCAGCTGGTCCACGGTCTGCGGGTCGAAGTTCACGTTGGTGATGGTGGTGAACAGCCCTTCCATCAGCAGAAGTGCCTGTTCCGGGGCGGGGGCCCGCCCCTCGCCGATGAGCTGGCTGGCGTAGGAGATGAGTGCGCCGGTCAGGCGGTCCTGCGCCGCTGCCGTGTCCGCGCTTTTGCCGCAGACACCGGCCTTACCGGTACAGGCAGTGCAGTGCGCCGCCTGCTCGCATTGAAAACAAAACATCTGTTCGTCCATTTCAGAACCCTCTCTTCGCTTGATGTGGTCAGTATGGACGGGTTGGCGGGGCTTTATACAGGCCGCACGAGGGGCGTTTTCTCGGCGAGTATCCGAGGTGGGGCCCCGCTTGCGGGACGGGCAGGGAATGTCCGTTGACCCGCCGGGAAAAGCTCCCGGAGATGCGGCCAGCGAATAGATACAAAAAGAGCCGCGCTCTTGCGAACGCAGCTCTTGAAAATGCTTTGGAACAATTAGTAGGTGATGCCCTGTGCCATCATGGCGGTGGCCACCTTCAGGAAACCGGCGCAGTTTGCACCGACCATCAGGTTGCCCTCGGAACCGGCGGCAACGGAAGCGTCATAGGAAGCGTGGAAGATGCCCTCCATGATGCCCTTCAGCTTTGCATCGACCTCTTCGAAGGTCCAGCTCAGGCGCTCGGAGTTCTGGCTCATCTCCAGGCCGGAGGTGGCCACGCCGCCGGCGTTGGCAGCCTTTGCGGGTCCGTACAGGACACCGTTGGACAGGTAGACCTCGATGGCCTCGGGCGTGCTGGGCATGTTTGCGCCCTCGCAGACAACGGTGCAGCCGTTCTTGACCAGAGCCTCAGCGGACTCCTTGTTGATCTCGTTCTGGGTTGCGCAGGGCAGGGCGATGTCGCAGGGGACAGTCCAGACCTTGGAGCAGTCGGCAACGTAGGTTACACCGGCGTGGGTCTCGGCATACTCCTTGATGCGGCCGCGGCGGACTTCCTTCAGCTCCTTGACGTAAGCCAGATCAATGCCGTTGGGGTCGTAGACGTAGCCGTTGGAATCGGACATGGTAACGACCTTTGCGCCCAGAGCCTGAGCCTTCTGGCAGGCATAGATGGCAACATTGCCGGAGCCGGAGATGACCACAGTCTTGCCCTCAAGGCTGTCGTTGCGCATACACTTCAGAGCCTCGGCGGTGAAGTAGCACAGGCCGTAGCCGGTGGCCTCGGTACGGGCCAGAGAACCGCCGAAGGTCAGGCCCTTGCCGGTGAGCATACCGCCCTGGAAGCTGTTGGTCAGGCGCTTGTACTGGCCGAACATGTAGCCAACCTCGCGGCCGCCGACACCGATATCACCGGCGGGGCAGTCCACGAACTGGCCGATGTGGCGGTACAGCTCGGTCATAAAGCTCTGGCAGAAACGCATGACTTCCATGTCGCTCTTGCCATGGGGGTCAAAGTCAGAGCCGCCCTTGCCGCCGCCCATGGGCAGGGTGGTCAGGCTGTTCTTGAAGGTCTGCTCAAAGCCCAGGAACTTCAGGATGCCCTGGTTGACAGAGGGATGGAAGCGCAGGCCGCCCTTGTAGGGACCGATGGCGCTGTTGAACTGGACGCGGTAGCCGCGGTTCACCTGGACCTTGCCCTGGTCATCGACCCAGGGCACACGGAAGGTGATGATGCGCTCGGGCTCGACCAGACGCTCGATCAGGCCGGCCTTCTCGTACTCGGGATGCTTCTCCACCACGGGCTGGATGCTCTCCAGCACCTCGCGGACAGCCTGCAGGAACTCAGGCTCATTGGCATTGCGCTGTGCAAGGCCATCGTAAACGCGCTTCAGGTATTCATTCGTCAGCATAATAGAATACTCCTTTTCCCATGATTTACACTCGCTCTGCCCACTATCACAGAGCGCTTTATCATTATAAAGCTTTGTGCAGCGATTTACAATAGAGGAAATCGGAAAATGTTTCAGTGAAGCCAAAATAAAAATGAATCCGCTTCACAGCGTCAGTGCCCGGCGGCGCTGGGGATCTCCTGCAATTCAAAGCGATATTCCTGCGCGGCATCGGGGTATTTTGCCCTGTCCACGGGGCTGAGGAACATGGCAAGGGGCCGCAGCCAGAGCCCGCCGTCCCCGTAGAGCTTGCGGTAGACCACAAAGGGCTCCCCCGTTTCGGAATCGTTGGCGACGGCCTCTACCAGATAAAAGTCGCCCTTGAAGTGCCGGTACACCCGGCCGATCTTGAGTTCGTTCGGCATTTGCGTTCTCCTTTCTGCAGGGATATTCAAAAAATCCCCCGCAGGCGGCTGGCGCTGGCGGGGGACAGGCGCATGATTTACTTCTTCAGCAGCTTCTCGCAGGCATCGGCGGCACCCTCAAGGTACTGGCCGGGGTAGGCCTCGATCATGCCGGCATCAGAGCAGGCAGCCAGCTGGGGGTCGATGGGGCACTTGGCCAGCACGGGCAGGCCGTGCTTTGCGGCCACTTCATCCACATGGCTCTCGCCGAACACGCTGATCTTCTTGCCGCAGTCGGGGCAGACGATGTAGCTCATGTTCTCCACGATGCCCAGCATGGGCACCTTCATCATCTCAGCCATGTTCACGGCCTTGGCTACGATCATGCTGACCAGCTCCTGGGGGCTGGCAACGACCACGATGCCGTCCACGGGCAGGCTCTGGAACACGGTCAGGGGCACGTCGCCGGTTCCCGGAGGCATGTCCACAAACAGGAAGTCTACGTCCTTCCAGACCACATCGGTCCAGAACTGCTTGACCGCACCGGCGATCACGGGGCCGCGCCACACAACGGGGTCCTCCTCGTTCTCGACCAGCAGGTTGATGCTCATCACATCAATGCCCATCCGGCTCTGGATGGGCCAGCAGCCCTTTTCATCGGCCATGGCACGGCCATGGATGCCGAACAGCTTGGGGATGGACGGGCCGGTAATGTCGGCATCCAGGATGCCGCAGTGGTAGCCACGGCGGGCCATGGCGCAGGCCAGCAGGGCACTGGTCATGCTCTTGCCGACACCGCCTTTGCCCGAAACAACGCCGATGACCTTTTTCACGCTGCTGTTGGGGTTGGGGGCATCGTGCTCAGGTGCGGCGGTGCGGGAAGAACATGCTGCCCCGCAGGTGGAACAGTCATGGGTACATTCTTCGCTCATACTCTAACCTTTTCTCCTTTATCTTAATTAGACAGATCGTCTTGACCATCCCATATCATACCATAAAACCGGGTGGGAAACAACCCACAGGGGCGCTCATCTTCACAAGAGTGCATATTGCCCGGGAAAGATCGCATACACTGAACCGAACGCCTGTGCGGGGGAAGGAGGAAGACTATGGGGCAGAGCTACCTGAAAAACGCCGCCCTCCTGACCGGGGCGGATGTCCTGCTGCGGCTGGCCGGGATGGGCCTGCGCATCTATCTGGCCAACGCCCTGGGCGGCGAGGGGATGGGACTGTACCAGCTGGTGCTGGCGGTCTACGCGCTCTTTGTCACGCTGGCAACGGCGGGGGTCTCGGTGGCGGCCACCCGGCTGATGGCTGAGGAGCTGGCCCGGGGCCGGGCACAGGCGCGGGGGATGCTGGTGCGTCTGGCGGGCACGGGGCTGCTGCTGGGCGCGGCGGCCATGGCGGCGCAGTACGGGCTGGCCGGGGCCGCTGCCCGGTGGTGGCTGGGAGATGTGCGGGCGGCGGGCGCACTGCGGGTGTCGGCCTTCGGGATGCCCTGGATGGCCCTCTCGGCTGTGCTGCGGGGGTTCTTTATCGCCCGGCGGCGGGTGGAGCCCAACGTGCTGAGCCAGCTGGTGGAGCAGAGCGTGCGCATCGGGATCATCTGGTACGCGCTGGAATGGGGGAACGCGCCGGACGTGAGCGCCCGCTGCACGGCGGTGCTGGCTGCCACGGCGGTGAGCGAAGCGGTGTCGGCCTGCATCCTGCTGCTTTTTTACCGTGGGGAGGCGGTGCGTGCGTTCGGCGCAGAAAAGGCCCGACGGCCTGCCGACCCTGCCCGGCGGCTCTGGGAGATCCTGTGGCCGGTGGAGGGTGGGCGGTGCCTTGCCAGCGCTCTGCACACGGCGGAGAACATGCTGGTGCCCGCCTGCCTGACGGTCTGCCTGCTGGGTGCCGGGGGCCGCAGTGCCGCGGTGGCCCAGTACGGCAGCCTGAAGGGGATGGCCCTGCCTCTGCTCACTTTTCCCTTTGGGCTGCTGGGGAGCCTTTCGGTGCTGCTGATGCCTGAGATCACCCAGGCCCACATCCGGGGCGAGCGCGCCCGGCTGGACTGCCTGCTGGACCGGATGCTCCGGCTGACGGGCTGCTTCTCGGCGCTGGCGGGGGCGCTGTTCTGGGTGTGGGGCGAGCCGCTGGCCCTGCTGCTCTACCACAGCCAGGAGGCCGGGTTCTATCTGCGGGTGCTGGGCCCGGCCATGCCGCTGATGTATCTGGAGAGCATGGTGGACGGTGCCATGAAGGGGATGGGGGAGCAGAAGGCCGTGTTCCGGTACAGCCTGTGGGACGCGGTGCTCCGCATTGCGGGGGTGCTGCTCCTCCTGCCCAGATGGGGGATGAAGGGCTTTTTGTGGGTGATCCTGCTGTCCAGTGCCTATACCTGCCAGATGAATACGGCCCGTCTGCTGCACGTCAGCGGGCTGCAGCCCAGGCTCTGGCGGTGGCTGGGGGCTCCGGCGCTGGCGGCACTGGTCTCAGCGGGGGCGGGCGAGGGCCTGCGCGCTTTGCTGGCGGGGTGGCTGGGCAGCGGGAGCACGCCCACCCGGCTGGCGGCGCTTTGTGCGGGCGGCTTTGGCATGGCGGCAGTCTGCCTTGCCGTGCAGTGGCCGCTGGGGCTGGGCGAAGAGGTGCGGGCCATCCTGCGGACAGAAAAATCCCGCAGGGAGCGGCAGAAAAGCCCGGAGAATCGGAATTGTTCTGGACACAGGGGAGAGAATTGAGTATAATACAATGGATATTATGGCGGAACAGGCGCATGGGGCTTTGGACCCTGTGGCCGGCAACGCCGGGAAAAACGGGTGCGGACAGATCCCGCCCCGATGTAAAAGAGGATTTTTGTGAAGAAAACAAAGAAGCTTGTGCCGCAGGTGCTGCTGCGCCGGATGATCCTGGTGCTGCTGGACGCGGCCATCGTGATATTCAGCTTTTACTTTGCCCTGCTGCTCCGGGCCGACGGCGCGGTGGAGGCCAGCTGGTGGCCCCACAACCGTGCCCTGCTCTACCAGAACCTGCCCTGGATCGTGGCGCTCTACCTGCTCAGCTTTCTGGCGGGCGGGCTGTACCATGTGCTCTGGAAGTATGCCGGGGAGCGTGATCTCATCCGTCTGGGCGGCATGATCGCCGTGCCCACGGGGGTGGTCTATTTCGTGAACCATTTCTGCGTCCACGGCGTGCTGTTCGATTCTGCCAACGCCATGGCCGCTGTCCTCATCTTCCTGCTGGTGGGAGGCAGCCGTCTGGCATGGCGGCTCTTCCTGAACCATCCCATCGGCGAGCGGCTGCGGGGCGTGCCCAACAAGGACCCCAACCGCCCCGTGATGATCGTGGGCGCGGGCGAGGCCGGTGCCTGGGCCATCAATGTCTGCAAATCCAACAGCAGCTACGGCCACCCCGTTGTGGCGGTGGACGATGACCTGGTCAAGCAGGGGCAGACCATCCACGGCGTGCCGGTCAAGGGCACGCTGGAGCAGATCCCCCAGCTCTGCACCCAGTACAACATCCACAACATCATCATTGCCATCCCCACCCTGCGGGGCAGCAGGCTGAACCATGTCATCGACCTCTGCGTTTCCACCCACTGCCCGGTGCAGATCCTGAGCGACCCCCAGCTGGTGGGCAGCAACGGCCCCCAGCAGGGTGCGTTCCGTGAGCTGAACACCGCCGATTTCCTCTCCCGTGATGAGGTCACGCTGGACAACGAGAAGATCTCCGGCTACCTCACCGGCAAGACCGTGCTGGTGACGGGCGGCGGCGGCTCCATTGGCAGCGAGCTCTGCCGCCAGGTGATGCGCTTCCGGCCCGGCAAGCTGCTGATCTTTGATATCTACGAGAACTGCGCCTACGAGCTGCTGATGGAGCTGCAGCAGAAGTACGGCCGCGATATCCCTGTGACCGTGCTGATCGGCTCCATCCGGGATAAAAAGCGGCTGGACGAGGTATTTGAGACCTACCACCCCACCGTGGTGTTCCATGCAGCGGCCCACAAGCATGTGCCGCTGATGGAGATCAGCCCCGCCGAGGCTGTGAAGAACAACGTGCTGGGCACCAAGAACCTGCTCACCAGCGCCAGCGAGCACGACGTGGAGCGGTTCGTCCAGCTTTCCACCGACAAGGCGGTCAATCCCACCAGCGTGATGGGCTGCACCAAGCGGATCTGTGAGATGCTCATCCAGACCTTTGCGGGCAACACCGACATGAAGTGCGTGGCGGTCCGCTTTGGCAACGTGCTGGGCAGCCACGGCAGCGTGATCCCGCTGTTCGAGGCTCAGATCAAGAAGGGCGGCCCCGTCACCCTGACCGACCCCAACATCGAGCGCTACTTTATGACCATTCCCGAGGCGGCCCAGCTGGTGCTGCAGGCGGGCGCGCTGGCCGAGGGCGGCAGCATCTATGTGCTGGACATGGGCGAGCCGGTCAAGATCATGGATCTGGCCAAGCAGCTCATCCGCTTTTACGGCTACGAGCCGGGCGTGAATATGGAGATCAAGATCGTGGGCCTGCGCCCGGGCGAGAAGCTCTACGAGGAGCTGATGATGGACGAGGAGCAGGGCAAGATGCGCCGCACCGAGCACAACAAGATCTTTGTGGCATCGCCCCGGGATATCGACCTGGCCGTGTTCTACCAGCAGCTGCAGGATCTTGCCGCTGCCGCCCAGCACAACGACGAGGGCGTGGTGGATCAGCTGGAAAAGATGATCCCCACCTTTACCCCCACCCGGAAAAATCTAAAGGTGTAAACTCCTTCCGTCATCGCTGGCGCGATGCCACCTCCCTCAGGGAGGGAGGCTTTGCCGTGCGGTCAGGCTCCCTCTCCGAGGGAGCTGTCTGCGAAGCAGACTGAGGGAGTAAACTACGTTCGCAACTGCGGCTCCAAAGCCGTATGCGCTATAAAAACGAGAGGGAAGTATATTATGGAAAAGAGACCGTTTCTGACCGAAGAGCAGGCCCAGGAGATCATCCAGGACGTGCCCACCCCGTTCCATGTCTACGACGAAAAGGGCATCCGTGAGAACGCCCGCCGCATCAACAAGGCCTTCAGCTGGAACAAGGGCTTCCGGGAGTATTTTGCTGTCAAGGCGCTGCCCAACCCCATCATTCTGCAGATCCTGAAGGAAGAGGGCTGCGGCGTGGACTGCTCCTCCCTGACCGAGCTGATGCTGAGCGAGGCCTGCGGCTTTACCGGCAGCGATATCATGTTCTCCTCCAACCAGACCCCCGTGGAGGACATGAAGAAGGCATACGAGCTGGGCGCATACATCAACCTGGACGATGCCACCATGGTGGACTTCCTGGACCGTGTGGCCGGGATCCCCGAGAACATCTTCTGCCGCTACAATCCGGGCGGGACCTTCCAGCTGGGCGAGAGCGAGGAGGGCTTCCAGGTCATGGACAAGCCCGGCGATGCCAAGTACGGCATGACCGAGGAGCAGATGATCGACAGCTACAAGAAGCTGATGGCAAAGGGCGCAAAGAACTTTGGCATCCATGCCTTCCTGGCCTCCAACACCATCTCCGATGCCTATTACCCTGAGCTGGCAGGCATCCTGTTCCAGCTGGCGGTCCGTGTGCAGAAGGCCACCGGTGCCCACATCGGCTACATCAACCTGTCCGGCGGCGTGGGCATCCC